>OBVA01000666.1_pt1 | contig 14130 bp, 9 predicted proteins | sample 1495021 | NCBI WGS metagenome assembly OBVA01 (sample SAMEA2579965, study PRJEB22360) | human gut metagenome | biome: human gut; feature: human-associated habitat; material: faeces | place: Denmark | collected 2008/2010
TCATACATTAATTATAAGGTATAAATTATATTTTCATTAAATCATCATACCAAAGAAACCATACAACACAAAAAAGCGTCTTCGTTTTCGAAGACGCTTAAAAAATAAAAATGATGATGTATTAATAGTATCAAAAAACAAATCACTTTACACAAGAAGTTACTTTTATACCAAAAGCGCAATACATTAGATATAATACGCAGGCCAACGTCACCACAACACCACCGATAATACCTACAGTACCGATGGCAAAACCGATAACTGGAGTTACCACTCCCCCCCCGGCAACAGCTGTAATCATTAGACCGGAAATCTGATTTGCCTTCTCCGGACGCGCCTGCAAAGCCATTGAATAAATAATAGAGAAAACTGATGAAGCAAAAAAGCCTACTGCACCAATACAAACTATATTCACCACATCCTTTTCCACTCCTATTAAAACTAGCAGCGAAACAACACAAGCTACAATATTTATACGAAAGTACCTCATTTCTGCAATACGGGTCAATAAGAACGCCCCTAACAAAGCGCCAATCGTACGACTGAGGAAATAGACTTGAGGAGCAAATTTTACTTGCTCATCAGACCATCCAAAACGGATAGACATAAGTTTCGAACTAATAAAGTTTGTCGCCACATCCACGCCTACAATAAAGAAAATTCCTAAAAACAGTAATAGAATAGTCCGGTCTTTCAGCAAAGCAAACGTATTCCTCATGGAAAGATCACTGTTCGACACAACATTTCTTTCCCGTTCAATAGGGGTTGCAATCAGCCAAACTGTCGACAATAAAGTGATGAAGCCAAGAATGGGGAAGCAATAATACCATTTACCCCCCCCCCAATAATGGACAGCCAGCAATACAATCTCCGGGCCGACCAAAGAAGAAGCCGCTTTTATTACCTGCCCAACTGTCAAACTACTTGTCAGGAAAGCTTTGTTAGTTATAACATTATTAAGCAACGGATTTAAAGAAACTTGTAAAATAGCATTTCCTATACCCAACAAGGCATAAGCCACCATGCAAGTTACACCATCATACGCCAATAATGGCAGAATCATACCTACAATTGTAATCACCATACTAACAAGTACGGTATTCTTACGTCCCCATTTATTCATCCGATTACCTATCGGAATTCCTAAAAACAAGAACCAAACAAACGCCATTGAAGGTACAAAACCCGGTCATCATAGGTGACCAGTTAAAACTACGCTGAACATAGTCTGATGAAATACCGACAATATCACAGAAGCCCATCACAAAGAAACCGAAAAGTACCGGAAAGGCTGTCATTATAGAGTTTTGTTTTTTCATTTTCATGGATTTTTATATAAAATGTCTATTCTGTCACTCCCACGTCTTTACGCAGTTTTTCCAATTGAACAGTCAGTGCTTCCCGTACTTTTACATACTTCGGGTTATCATATACATTATTGACCTCCATCACATCTTTTTTCAAATCATACAATTCCCAAAAGTCAATAGCTTCATCATTCCCACTACCCTCTCCATACCAATGAATCAATTTGTAGCGTTTAGTGCGAATGCCATCATGTTTGCGTACACTACCCACTGCCGGATAATCGTAAAAATGATAGTATAACTCATTTCGCCAATTTTCCGCCTTTCCATTTTTAAACAACGGTAATAAAGAGCGCCCAGACATCTCTTTCGGCACCTCCACTCCTGCAAGGCTCAGGAAAGTCGGTGCCAAATCAATATTCTGCACCAGCTCTTTGCATACCGAATGTTTCTTGACTAAAGAAGGGCACGAAATAATCAGAGGTGTACGGAAAGACTCCTCATACATAAAGCGCTTGTCATACAGTCCATGCTCTCCCAACAGAAAACCTTGATCAGAGGTATAAACTATCACTGTATTATCCAGAACTCCTTTTTCTTCCAAATAATCAAGCAAACGGCCCACTTGTTCATCTACCGAACGGATAGTCCGACAATACTCTTTTACATACCGTTGATATTTCCACCGAAGCAAATCCTTTCCAACCGGAGGATTTTTCAAGAATTCTTCATTTTTCTTGTCATAAATAGCTTCCCATGTGGCACGCTGTTCGCTATCCATCTCAGCCATTGCCATCAGCCAACTGTCTCTAATATATTGCAATGTAGGTTCGTTCTTCAATTCTCTCACCTTAAAATCGAACGCATATCCCATGTGCCGATCAATTGTCAGCTCCTGAGTTTTCATCTGCGGACCACGTGTCGCATAGTCATCAAATAGCGTTTCAGGTTCCGGAAAATCCACATCCTCAAATAAATGCATATTGGGAAAGTCAGGCATCCAATTACGATGAGGTGCCTTGTGATTTACAAGGACACAGAAAGGCTTCTCATCGGAAATGTTTTTCTCCAACCACTCTATGGCATGATCGGTTATCAACGTGGTAGCATATCCTTTTTCTTTTATATATTCTCCGTTTGTATCAGGACGACGGAACTTGGGATTATAGTATTCACCCTGATCAAAAAGAATGTCATAATGGTCAAACCCCTTCGGCTCAACATTCAAATGCCACTTTCCAAAGACTGAAGTTACATATCCTTCTTTTTGTAGCAGCTCGGTAAACCATTGTTTCTGTGGATTCAAACAGCACCCCAACCTCGTCTGTCCGTGCTGATGACTATACAAGCCCGTTAAAAGGGTCGCCCGGCTTGGAGCTGAAATGGAATTCTCTACAAAAGATTGCGTAAAAAGCATGCCATTCCCAGCCAAACGATCAATGTTAGGTGTCGGAGCCAACTTTGAAATAGGATGTCCGTAAGCACTTATGGTCTGGAAAGCATGGTCATCCGTAAAAATACAAACAATATTCAACGGTTTATTGGGCACTTTCTGGGCCCAAATAGGTTGTACTGCCGATAATATCGGCAGTACAACCATAGAAGTGGAAAACAGATTATTTTTCATAACATATTTCTCAGTGAGTCAATTCCTCATTAGGTGAAGCTCCCAAACCTAAAACCAATTTTCCTCCTTTTACGACCTCACTAAAGGGCAATTGTACAGTATCTTGCGGACGGTTGTTCAAAGATATATCCTGCAAATAACAATCACCTACCGCCTGCTTCTTAGCTTCGATTACAAATTTCTCTCCCGGATAATAATCTTTATTCAAACGGACAGTGACTTTGTCAAACAAAGGGGCACCTATCTGGAATTTCGGATCAATCTCCGTCAATCCCTTTACATCAAATAAGCCCAATGCAGACATTACGTACCAAGCCCCCAATTGTCCTTGATCCTCATCCTGTCCATAACCATAGCCATGTATACCTTCGAGGCCATAGAACTCATCCAAAATAGCACGTACCCACTTTTGAGACAGATATGGTTTACCCGAAAAGTTAAACAACCAAGAAATATGCAAATTAGGCTGATTACCATGATTATACACCGTCTTCAATCCGGCGAACGCATCCACTTCTTTCCCACCTCCAAAAATATTTTTCTGTGAAAGCAAAAAGATACTATCCAGACGATTATTAAACGTTTCTTGCCCTACCAAATCTACCAATTCGTCTATCTGGTGAGGAACATAAAATGTATATTGCACGGCATTTCCTTCTTGAAATCCCTTCCAAGGAGCCAATGGATTAAAATCTTCCAGAAAATTTCCTTTAGTATCCTTGGGACGAATCAAACGGGTCTCCGGATCATAAAGATTCTTCCAGCCATTCGACAAATTAGAGAGTAACTTATAGTCATCCTCTTTACCCAAATGTTTGGCAAATTGGGACACAGCAAAACTACTGAAACTGTATTCCATTGTATGTGAAGCACCAAACCCAGATCCTTCCTCACGAGTCACCATATCAAACCGTTTTTCATAAGGAGAATATCCACGTTCCACAAACTGACGTACATCCATCTTACCTGCACCTTCAAGTCTTCCACGCCATTCCACTTCATTCTTCAAAGCAGCTTCATATCCCTGCTGTACGTCAAAATCACGAATACCGCAATTATATGCAGCAGCAATAGCCAAGCTAGTAAAATTCGTCCCTACTCCAGACACATATTTACTGCATGCGATGCCATCACCCAACCAACCGGCATCCTGATAAACCAACAACTGACTTTTTATCCAATCAGAATAATATTCGGGATAAGCCAATGACCATAATTGCGTCAGATTCCAGAAACCACCCCAAATGGCATCCGTATTATAATGCTGATGTACCGGATTACCTTCTTCATCAAGAGCAATACGACCGACCGTTCCATTATTTTTAGGATAATATCCATTTGCATCACTAGCCAATCCACGCCCCAAAAGCGCATGGAACAATCCGGTGTAAAACTTCACTTTATCAGTTTCCTTCCCTCCTTCCACATAAATCCTGCTCAGAGATTCATTCCACACATCTGTTGCATTCTTCTTGGCTTGGTCAAAGGTAACATCCGCAGCCTCGGTTTCCCGGTTGAAACGAGCATTCTCTATGGAAGTATAGGATAGGCCCACTTTGACTTCCACAGCCTCTTGTTCTTCTGTAGAGAATGTCATGTAAAGACCCGCGCCTGGTCCTTTTTCCTGATGTTTACCCGGATTAACCACATCTTTTACAAAAGTACCTACCTGAACCGGCTTCTTATTAAGAACAGCCGAGAAATACATACGTACATCTGCCCCTTTCTGATAAATATTAACATATACGGGGGAAGTGATTACATAACCTTCCACCCGGCCATCTTCAAAATATTGTACTTCGGCATCTTTCACCTCACCACTTTCTCCTTGCTTGTTACCTATATCGAAGATAAGGTTTGCCAGTTCTGTTTTGGGATAGGTATAACGATGAAATCCCACTCGTTTCATAGCAGTCAATTCAGCCTTTACTCCATAGTCCTTCAACAAAACAGAATAGTACCCGGGAGCTGCCACTTCATCTTTCTTATCGAAACGTGAACGATAACCGCCATCCGGATTTTCCAACTCACCCGGTACTGTCTGCAATTCTCCGACAGTCGGTGCAAATACGACACCGCCTACCTGGAACTCGTGAAAATTGGCAAAGCCTTCGATGGAAGTATGACGAAAATCATACCCCACTGCTTGCCAACCACCGGGATTTCCCAAATGCGCATCGGTAGAAGGAGCCAGTTTTGCCATGCCAAACGGAATAGCAGCCGGTGTATAAAAGAACCAACGACAATGCGCAGTTCCAATGTTTGGGTCTACATAGTCCACCAAAGCTTTAGTGCTTGAAGTACTTGTTGAACACCCCATAATGATACTCATACATATCACCAAAAAACAAAGTCGTTTCATGATATTAATTTATTAAGACGGTAGACACTAACATTATTTATTTTCCGAGCATGGAGCAATCCCCCATGACTTATTCGGTTTATCAGCCATTTCCAGTATCAATTCTCCACCTTTTAGCAATTCTGCAGCGGGGAAGTAGAAACGTTCCAACTTCTCACCATTCAGAGTGGCACTCTGAACGTACTTATTTTTTCTGGATACATTTTTAGCCTCAATTGTAAATGTTTCACCACGATTATAGCGTTTGCCCAAATCAATAACCACTTTCTCATACAATGGACTGGCAATTTCATAAATAGGTTCGACACTGCAACCGCCATCAGTCTGAAACAGTCCCAAAGCCGCCATCACAAACCAAGCACTCATCTGGCCCTGATCTTCGTCACCCAAATAGGCATTGGCAACGCCACAACCATAATATCTATCAATAATGGAACGGGACCATTTTTGTGTCAGCCAAGGTTTATTGGCCCAATTGAACAAGAAAGCAAAATGCATGGACTGCTGGTTGCCCTGAACCACCGGATAATCCCAATATTGGTCATTGGGAGCATTGTATCTCCAAGGTTCACTTACTTCAAAACCCCAGTTCAGACGATCCACAAATGATTTTTCTCCCATTATGTCAATCAAGGCCGGTACATCCTGAGGCACAAAGTAGCTAAGCTGCCAAGAATTACCTTCTACATAGTGGTGATTACGTCCGGTTTGAAATGCATCAAAATCAGGGATAAAGTTACCGGCCGAATCACGCATGTGAGCATATCCATTTTCCGGATTAATAGCATTTTTCCACCAATATCCGCGATCATTGAATGTAGCATATTCCGAGAATTTACCTAATGCTTTCGCCATCTGTCCCACAGTCCAATCATCGTAAGAATACTCCAATGTATTAGAAAAACGTCCCAATTCAATAGGTACGTATTTATATTTCATATAAGACACCAAATCGCGATTACCGGCAAAACCACCTGCAACATGTGTAGCTGGAGTAGTCTGCATTTTTTTCATGGCTTCAAATGCCTTTTCCACATCATAATCACGAATACCCATCTGATAGGTAGATACCATCTGTGGAATTTCGTGTTCGGCCACCATTACCGGAATATATTCCATTCCGGCAGGACCTTTTGCCAACCACCCGTTTGCATCGTACAATGCCAACTGAGAGTTCACCCATTTGGAGCTCCATTCGGGTGTCACTAAATTCCAGAACTGATTCAAATTCCAAAAAGTATTCCAAAAAGCATCACATCCTAAAGCTACATGTTCAGGATTTGTAAATTTACGTACCTTTTCGTCCGGAGACACCCATTCGCCATTCACATCACTCCACAAATTTCGGCAAAGTGCACGATACATATTAGTGTAAAAGCGCACCTTCTCCAGACGGTCATTGGTAGTTATATCCAGACGGTTGAAAATACCATTCCATACATCTTTCTGATTTTGCACTACCGCATCAAAATCCCAACCAAATCTATCAGAGATTTCCTTTTGCAGATTTTCAGAAGCATTTGAAATACTCACCAACGAAATACCGGCACGAGCCTGCACCACCGGATGCTTTTTCGTATCAAATTCGACATAAAGTCCTGCATCTTTCAAGTTCTTACCAAATATATGGCCTCCATCCAATATTTGCTTATTCTTCCAGCCACCTACTTTCTTAATCGGTGCATCAAACTCTATTACGAAGTTCACTACATATTCCTGATCAGCGTCATTACTCCACACATAAGGACGAGGAGAAATCTGATGAGAGCGTCCCTCAATTCTATAATCACTTACCTTCTTAATATCTACATCCAGCAGATTATAATCATATTCAGCTTGCACATGAAGGTCAATCATTACACGTCCATCTTTATCTTTCGGGAAGGTATATTTCTGGAAACTTGCTCTTTCTGTAGCTGTCACCTCCGCCCAGATTTCTGTATCGGTCAAGAAGACCTTATAATATCCTAACGGAGCTTCTTCTGTCCTCTTGTCAATACGCGAACGGTAACCTTCATCTGGACGGAACTGATCGCCAACCTGAGTAAACAACTTGCCGTTAGTAGGCATTAACCCTAATCCGCCCATTGTCCACTCATGGATATGACTGAAACAACCCAAAGTTTCAAAAGTTGGTTGATAACCGGCCTGCCAGCCCATATTTTGATTGTCCGGACTCAGCTTCACCATACTGAAAGGCATCCAAGGTCCCGGTGCAATCATCCATCGAGAATGTGCCGTACCTATTTTGGTATCTACATAGTCAGCAAATGTCTGTATCTTTTGCGGAGAACGTATAATAATACCCTTTTCCAGCAATTGTCCATCTACAAACACTTGATATTCACTCTTTCTACTTTTTTTCACAGCAGGCATAGGTACTTCAAATACATAACGTGCCGTGTCCAACTGCGCAGAAAAAACATCTATACCGTCTAATTTTACACTCAATTTCGGGTTACCGGATAGATGCTCTACATCAACCAATAAAGGCTGTATTTTTGCTCCATCCATTTCCATTTCATATTCTGCCGGAGCCACATTGCGCAAGAAAGCATATTCATTATTCTTTTCCAGAACAAGTTCGTCAGCACCTTCCAAACGTATCTGATCGAAAACAATCCAGCCCCCTTCAAGAACAGAAACAGTGACCATATTTCCACCTTTTTTCAAATCATTGGCTGAAATTGGAAATTCAAGAATTTGTTCCTTGGCATCTTGAAGATTACCCTCCAGTACTCCTTTCGAATGCCCTTTAATTTCAAACTTCTTTTCGGCAGAATTCACCATAACTTTAACCACCGAACGGCTCGGATTGGCATCCACCAAGTCTACCACCAATTTCCATTTGCCATGTTTCGGCAATTTTTTAATGCCAAACAATATATTTGCATCATGAGTTCTCCAACCGGAAGTACTCCATGTACCTCCCCAAGTATCATCAGGCCCTGGCAACACATAAGGGAAATCATTTTTGTCAACAGAAGTCCCCACTAAAAAGTAACGATCTTCATAACCAAAATCATGAGCCAGGAACTTTTTATACTCAGAAGGGCCCAAAGCCAGTTCTGTTCCGGAATTATCCGCAACGCCAATTTGCCATACCACTTTTGCAGCAGTTGCACACATAGCGCAACAAGCAACGATAAAAAAAGATATTATTTTTTTCATATTCATAATGAGTCTTATTATTTTTTGTTATCCGTGAAAACAATCTTATCTACTTAAAAAGCAAACTAACCCTTATATCTTCTTGTCTATCTGTTGTAAAGCAAAAGCATATGCTCCCAGTGCAATAGCCTTGTTTGCTCCTAAAGTTGAAATCGCCACCCCTATACGTTTAGTACAATCATAGGATACTTTCTTGTCAGTAAAAGGTACCTCAACCCAAGAACTTGTATCTTCTAAAAACTTCTTATATTCGTCCGGCTCCATCAAATTACAAACTTCCATCTGCAGACAATCGAAATCCCGTCCGGAGAAAGTCGATATGGAACGACGCATTTCACGCATCATACCTGGCAGAATATATTTAGCTGCACCAGCAACTCCTCCTCCTATAACCACCATACCATCTACAATTTACTGACACAAAAAAATGAGGTGCACTGACAATGGCAGCACCCGCCATTTCACCTAATTCATCAAAACTCCGCACAGCCGCTTCACGATTCCCCGTGAGTATGCCCTCGGCAATGTCATATATATCCTTTGGAGTCAGATTATCAACCGCCTCACCGCTCAGTTCTCCGTACACACGGCGTACTGCACGGATACTGACACTTTCTTCGGCTATCAAGTCGGTATATTTTTTATTACTCGTAATCCAGACATCACGTCCACAGCCGTTATCACCGGGCAGCAAGAAATTATCAATCACCACTCCTGCTCCAAAACCGGTTCCCAACGTAATGCCTAACAAGTTTTTATAACGTTTAGGATTACCGACAGCCTTAAGTTCCTCATTAATGGAAGGTAATATTCCGGCCAACGCTTCACCGTAAGCAAACAAGTTACCATCGTTATTTATATATACCGGAATACCAAATTCTTCTTCCAGAAAAGCTCCCAAAGCCACACCTCCACGAAAAACCGGAAAGTTCGGTAAATCGCCTATCACACCATTCTTATAGTCTGCTGGACCAGGAAATGCAAAACTGATAGCTACCGGCTCATTTTCCAATTGTCTTTTCACTGCAGAAAAGCCTTTTTTCAAAACAGTCAGACATCCATTCAAATTGTCCGAAACCGCTGGCAAACAAATAGTTTCCACAATATCCTGATTTCCCCGGATAGCTGAAAAAACGAAATTCGTGCCTCCTGCATCCAAGGTCATTACTGTACGTTGGTCATGTCTATACATATTATATCAGATTTAATTAATACCATTTTCCGGTTAAAACCTCACATAAGCCTTGATGGTTCCACACTCTTTTCCCACAGACTTGCCACAAGGAGTTATTGTATATTCACCCACACTTGCCGGAACTATGAAGGTTTCAGCATAATGTACCACAAATGGTTTAAAAGCGCTTGTCGGACTTTCAACAACCACTTCTTCACCTTCCACCAAATTCAGTACATTCACACTATTATTCGTATGATGTGTAACAGATTTGGAAAACCAGTGACGGCGTGTTTCAATGAATTCATTCGGGTGTAATCCAGTACGCTCCTCGCTCCATCCTTCTCCTTCGGCAATCTGAGTGAAATGATTTGCCAGATATTCTTTTACATATTCCGTATTACGTTTCCAGTCTATTACTTCTTTACCTCTTTCCACATTAATGGGGCGCGGTTTGCCATCCAACCCCAAACGTTGCCAATCCCAGAGTTTGAATGTAAACAAATTGGGTGTTGAGCTGATTTCCAATACAAGTGCCTCCGAACCTGAGCAATGCACCGTACCTCCCGGAATCAAATAATGATCATGTTTTTTAGCAGGCAGTTTATTTACATACTTTTCTGTATCGAAAACGATTTCACCTTTCTGAGCCTCACGCAAATCACGAATCATGTCATCTTTATTAATACCATTCTTCAAACCAAGATAGACCGAAGCTCCTTCTTTAGCATCCAGCAGATAATAGCTTTCGTCCTGAGTATAATACATACCAAAGTTTTCACGGATAAACTGTGTGGTAGGATGCACTTGTACACTCAAATTTCCACCACCTACTGTATCTAGGAAATCGAAACGAATCGGGAAATCCTTACCAAAACGCGCTTCTACCGGTTCACCTAAAAGCTCTCTAGATTTCAACAAAACCAAATCTACCGACGGCAATTCAAAACGTACACCGTTCACCTCAAAATAAAGACTATTCTCTTCGGGCACACAATCGAAACACCAACCATAATTTTCTTTTTCAGGATTTAATCCACACACTTCTTTCATCCATTGTCCGCCCCATGGTGCCGGGTCAAAGAAAGGCACTACGCGAAAAGGAGTCTTAATTGTTTCTTCTATTCCTTTAAAGAAAGTCTCCCTATCAATCATTCTCGGATCGTTTGCAATGTGCGTATCCAACCAGAAATCGGCTTTATCAAACAAGCCTTCCTTATACTTATCAAGAACTCTCCAATCATTAAAATACCCTCTCTTATATTGTAAAGACACAGCATCTTCACGATTATCCACTCCCAAAGCCTTTACTTCGTGAGCACGAAAACGCTGTTGTATCTCCCAACGGGCCATATCAACATACACCAGCGTTGCTTCTGCCTGAGCTATCATAGCAGCACCCGAACCGACCACAATCACTCTACCATTTGCCGCTACCTGCTTCCGGGCTACCTCCAGCTTACCTGCATCAAAGTAGTCTTTCAGAGATAGGTTCGTCACATAACCAAAAAGAACATCCTTTGTCATAAAACGCTCTGTCATTTCCTTAATCTCATTCTCCGGCTTCATCAAGTCACGTGTATTAATAAGTAAGGTAGGTGACAGCGATTTCAATTCATTTATAACTTCATCTTCACGCACTCCTGCATAGAGTTCAACAGCTAGTACCTTTCTACTCTTAAAACACTCCATCAGTAAGGTATGAATATCATTCCATCCCCGAAGAATCGTTCCCGAAATCTTTGTAGAAGGGAACTTGTCGTAATTTACTTTTCTCATAATTATATATACTTGATTTTATTATATGTATGAACATATTAGTATTTTGTGCAAATATATACTCTTTAAAAATAAAATAAAAGAATCTTCTCATATTTTTTTGATAAAAAAAGAATTATCTTTGCAATATTAAAAAAAATAACAGAAAAAGTATAACCATGAAATTAGACCCAAACTCAGAAAAACCTCTTCACATTCAAGCAGAAGAAGTGCTGAGAAAACTTATAGAATCAGAGGAATACAAAAATGGGAAACTTCTTCCCAATGAAGTTTTATTGTCTGAACAATTAAACATATCGAGAAATACACTTCGCCAAGCAATCAACAAACTGGTATTCGAGGGATTATTGGTCAGAAAAAAAGGGCATGGTACAAAGGTTGTAAAAAAAGGTATTATAGGAGGAGTAAAGAACTGGTTGAGCTTCTCACAAGAAATGAAAATGCTAGGTATCGAAATTAAAAACTTCGAATTGCATGTCAGTTTTAAGAAAGCATCCGAAGAAATATGTACCTTTTTCAATATAGACCCTGAAAAGGGAACAAAATGTATGGTATTGGAAAGAGTACGCGGTAATAAAGAATATCCTTTTGTCTCCTTCATCTCTTATTTCAATCCGAGTATACCACTGACCAGTGATGAGGACTTCACCCAACCTCTTTATGGAATACTTGAAAATAAATATGACATCATCGTAAAAACCAGTAAAGAGGAAGTATCCGCACGGTTGGCCGGAGAATATATCGCAGAAAAACTGGATATCAAATCCAGCGACCCTATATTAATAAGGAAAAGATTTGTTTATGATATCAATGGAACTCCCATTGAATACAATATAGGATACTATCGTGCAGACAGCTTTACCTACACCATAGAGGCAGAAAGATAAATATACAAGAAAGTTTAATCTATAACAGAAATGACTATGAATACAACAGAAATCCCCGTACTGCTGTTGACCGGTTATCTGGGTAGTGGCAAAACGACGTTGGTAAATCACATCCTTTCTAATAAACGTGGCATTAAGTTTGCCGTTATCGTCAATGACATAGGCGAAGTGAACATTGATGCAGACCTTATACAGAAAGGTGGCGTGGTGGGAAAGAAAGACGACAGCCTGGTAGCTCTGCAGAATGGCTGTATCTGCTGTACGCTGAAGACAGACTTGATAGAGCAGATGTTCGAAATCATGAAGATGCAACGCTTCGACTACATCGTGATTGAAGCGAGTGGCATCTGTGAACCGGAGCCTATTGCCCAAACACTCTGCTCCATTCCTCATATGGGAGGAGCGTATACTAAATACGGTATTTGCCGCTTAGACTGCATTACCACCGTGGTGGACGCCTTACGTCTGCAAAGTGAATTTTCTTGCGGAGATGATTTGACACGCAAAGGCATTGATGAGGAAGATATAGAAAACCTCATCATTCAGCAGATTGAGTTCTGCAATATTATCCTGCTGAACAAAGCAGCAGAAGTACAGCCCGAGGAATTAAAACGTATCAGGCAGATTATCCACACCTTGCAACCCGGTGCCCAAATTATAGAGTGCAACTATGCAGATGTAGACCTGGATAAGATTATCCATACCCACCTCTTTAACTTTGAACGTGCCGCAACTTCCGCCGGATGGATTCGTGGCATAGAGCAACAAGTAAGCGAAGAGGAGGAAAAAGAGGCGCATTACCATCACGAAGATGAACATCATCATGAAAGCGAACATCATCACGAGAAATGTCATCACCACCATCACGAAGGAGGTGAAGTAGAAGAATACGGTATTGGCACATTTGTCTACTACCGCCGTCCTGCATTCGACATTCATAAGTTCGACCACTATGTCGCTACCAAATGGCCCCGCAGCGTTATCCGCGCCAAGGGTGTCTGCTACTTCAGCCACAACCGCGACATGTCCTTCCTCTTTGAACAAGCAGGTATACAGAAGAAAATAACTGAAGCCGGACAATGGTATGCCACCGCTCCCGAAGAAGACATGATAGAACTGATGCGCCAAGAACCGGGATTGCTAAGAGACTGGGACGAACAATACGGCGACCGCATGCTGAAGATAGTATTCATCGGACAAAATATGGATAAAGAGCAAATCATCCGCGACTTGGACAAATGCCTTGAATAACTTCCTAAAAAAGTGCTCCCCGTCATTCCGATCTTAAGAACAACGGGGAGCATCGTCCCAGACGCGTAACTCTATTTTAAGAATCAAGAACCATATCAATTCTCCGTAAAACGGAACATTTTGAAATACACCTTCTGCTCTGTGTCGGATACATTCACCAGCCTCATCTTCGCAACGCTCAAATCCTTGAGAGATGCCTTCACCTGCGTTCTGTATCCCGGTTTCAAATCCACCGCCTGCCAGTTTGTACCATCCGAAGTTACTTCCAGTTTAAACTTAGAATTAGCCACCTCCGCATCTCCCAAATCAATAAGCACCGAACTCAACTGGCGGGCATAATCCATCGAAATGGTCAGCACACCGCCTGCCTGCCAGTTGATGACTTCATTGGACGGAATAATTGTATTCACCTTTCCCTTCTGCTGAATAGGAAGCGAAGCCAACTGATTCACGTCGCTCTTCAACGTGTAGGGAGAATAAACAGCCTTTGTATCAAGCCCGGCATGGAACGCTGCATTATAGCCCGTTGTCGCCGCTTCGAACAAAGCATTGAAAGTAGGCATCAGATGCAG
>OBVA01000675.1_pt1 | contig 13999 bp, 17 predicted proteins | sample 1495021 | NCBI WGS metagenome assembly OBVA01 (sample SAMEA2579965, study PRJEB22360) | human gut metagenome | biome: human gut; feature: human-associated habitat; material: faeces | place: Denmark | collected 2008/2010
CTCAACCACTGCGTCTTGCTCGACAATCCAAAAACAATTAAGAGGCTAGGACTTTCTTTTGTCCCAGCCTCTGGTGGATAGAACTTGCGAGCAAGTTTCCTAAGTCTTTGTTCGCCTTTTAAGCTCCAAAAATGACCTATGGTGACGGAAACTATGTTTCCTTTATCTGCAACCTCCAACAGTCTCCCAGACTGTTGGAGCCTTGCGGGGGTGGGACAAGGAACGATTTTTAGTCATCATTCGTTCTGTCCACTTCCTTTTTGTTTGCATTGAAAACGGTGGCAAGTTAGAGTATAATGAACATGTAAGTATTTCCCAAATAGGAGGTGTTTCAAATGGACTTTCGTTTAGATGACAGTTTAGTAGATGCCGGTATTGACACGGTTGTGGTCGGCATAGCTAAACATGTGGATCCTCAAGCTGTTTTACCTATCGCTTTTCTTGAAAAAAAGCAAGCGATGGAACAATGGGCGCTCCAGTGTGAGGTGGAAGAAGTTGCAGAATCAGCGGTTGTTACAGGCTATACGGATTTGTTGCAAAAGGTAGGGCGCAGTGTCAAGAAAAATCCGCCAACAATTCTTGCCCTCATCCGAAACATCCAGCATCGAGGTTCTCTGCCTCAGATCAACAGTATCATTGACATTTATAATGTTGAATGTCTGAAATCTTTTCTCGCTATTGGAGGACACGATCTGGATAAGATTGAAGGTCCGATAGAATTTACGATCAGTCAAAGAGAAGATCTCTTCTTACCTATCCTTTCTAGCGAAAAGCATGTAGCGCCGACAGACCCCGTCTACAGAGATCAAAAAGGGGTTCTAGCTTGGTTGGATGTGCGGGATAGCGACCTTTACAAATTTGAGGAAACAACAAAAAACGCTCTCTTTGTCATCCAAGGAAATCAAGAGACCACAGTAGAGATGCGTTTAGAAGCACTGGAGCGAATCCACAAGGATCTTGCTTCCTGCATGCCTGATCTTCAATTTGAGAAATTTCTTGTCACACGAAATGGAGTGGAAAAAGTCGTGTAAACGGCAGGAATCATTTTCATGAAATTTTCAATTTGACAAAGTGGAGCATTTGCGGTAAGATATTGTTCGGGCACCTCATTTTGAGGTCGGAGCTCCCTATGGATTAGGGAGCTATTTTTGTTTTTCTGCAAAGAGCAATAGCCTCTACAACATTAGAAGAAGAGGAAAGCATATGTCAACAAAGTATATTTTTGTCACAGGTGGTGTCGTATCATCCATCGGAAAAGGAATCGTTGCAGCGAGTCTTGGTCGTTTGCTTAAGAATCGTGGATTGAAAGTGACCATCCAAAAATTTGACCCTTATATCAATATCGACCCAGGGACGATGAGCCCTTACCAACACGGGGAAGTTTTTGTCACCGACGATGGTGCTGAGACAGACTTAGACCTTGGTCACTATGAACGCTTTATCGATATCAACCTTAATAAATACTCAAACGTCACAACAGGAAAAATCTATAGCGAGGTTCTTCGTAAGGAACGCCATGGGGAATACTTGGGCGCTACTGTACAGGTGATTCCTCATATTACAGATGCTTTGAAAGAAAAGATCAAACGAGCAGCGACGACGACCGATTCAGATGTCATCATCACAGAAGTTGGTGGTACCGTTGGGGATATCGAGTCGCTTCCATTCCTTGAAGCGCTTCGCCAAATGAAGGCGGATGTCGGCGCTGAAAATGTCATGTATATCCATACCACTCTCCTTCCTTACTTGAAGGCTGCGGGTGAAATGAAAACCAAACCAACTCAACACTCTGTGAAAGAATTGCGTGGGCTTGGAATCCAGCCGAATATGTTGGTCATCCGTACCGAAAAGCCTGTCGGGCAAGGGATCAAGAACAAGTTGGCTCAATTCTGTGACGTAGCTCCAGAAGCCGTTATCGAGTCTCTTGATGTGCAGCATTTGTACCAAATTCCATTGAATTTGCAAGCGCAAAATATGGACCAAATCGTGTGTGATCATTTGAAATTGGATGTCCCACAAGCAGATATGACGGAATGGTCTGCTATGGTCGATAAGGTCATGAGCCTCAAGAAACAGGTCAAGATTGCCTTGGTGGGCAAATACGTAGAATTGCAAGATGCCTACATCTCAGTTGTAGAGGCTTTGAAACACTCTGGATATGCCAATGATGCTGAAGTCAAAATCGACTGGGTGAATGCCAATGATGTGACAGCTGAAAATGTAGCTGAACTCCTTGACGGAGCTGATGGAATCATCGTGCCAGGTGGTTTCGGCCAACGGGGCACAGAAGGCAAGATTCAGGCCATCAAGTATGCGCGTGAAAATGATGTACCAATGCTGGGAGTTTGCCTTGGTATGCAGTTGACCTGTGTCGAGTTTGCACGTGATGTTTTGGGACTAGAAGGAGCTAACTCAGCAGAATTGGACCCAGAAACCAAGTATCCAGTGATCGATATCATGCGCGATCAAATCGATGTAGAAGATATGGGAGGGACCCTTCGTTTAGGGCTCTACCCATCAAAACTCAAGCGAGGATCAAAAGCAGCAGCAGCCTATGACAATCAAGAAGTGGTGCAACGTCGCCACCGTCACCGTTATGAGTTTAACAATGCTTTTCGTGAACAATTCGAAGAAGCAGGACTGGTCTTTTCAGGTGTTTCTCCAGACAACCGTTTGGTCGAAATCGTTGAAATTCCAGAAAATAAATTCTTTGTGGCTTGCCAATTGTCAAGCCGTCCAAACCGTCCAGAAGGTCTTTACACAGCCTTTGTGACCGCAGCTGTCGAAAACCACGATAGTAAGTAAGAAGAAGAGGTTAGGTTTCGTCACCTGGCCTCTTTTCATTGAAAGAGATGGCAAACCCTGAAAAAAGTTTGAAAAAAATCTTGACAAACATCTCGATGATTGATATACTAATAAGGTACTCAATAGCGGGGATGGCGGAATTGGCAGACGCGCAGGACTAAGGATCCTGTGACCGCTTTAGGTCGTGAGGGTTCAAGTCCCTCTCTCCGCATCGGATGAAGATAGCTTCGGCTATCTTTTTTGTTTCTCGAAACCTTTGTGGTAGAATAGGTGGGAGAGGTGGTATAAACATGAAGAAGAAGTATCTGATTTTGGCCGATGGCCTCTTTGCACTATTGGGAAGTGCCATTAATTTTTTCGGTCCTATTATGATTTTAGCTATGGCGATAGGCGCATACAAGGATACTTTTAGATATTTTATCGCCTTAAACATATGGAACGTCCTCGTTTTTCTAGCAGCGATTGCTTCTAAGTATTTGCTCAGGAAAGAGAAAAGGATTAAAAAGTGGATTCCCAATCTTTTCTTGATGGCAGGCTGTATTCTCTTTCTTGCGGCAATACTTGCTATGTACGAGAGCTTTCCGTTTCTTGAAGGATTGGTAAACGGGCTTCTTGGAAAACTATTTACCGACAGTCAGTTATTTGATGCTTATTTCTATTCACAATGGGTTGCAGCGGTATCCCTTGTGATTTGCGGGATTGGCTTTCTAGTCTCATTAAAAAATTTCAAAGAGAAGGATTGAAAGGGGGTTAGCTCCCTTTTTTGCTTTTTGAAAAGGTAGGAGGGAGAGGGTTTCTCCTCATTTATCAGAAGAAATCACGTAAAGCTAATGGAAAGACTAGCAATTTTAGCGTAAAAGTGATAAAATAAACAATGTAAGTGGTTTAACCACAAAAAATTAGAGGAGGCCTACTACTAATGGCAATCGTTTCAGCAGAAAAATTTGTCCAAGCAGCTCGTGATAATGGTTACGCAGTTGGTGGATTTAACACAAACAACCTTGAGTGGACTCAAGCTATCTTGCGTGCAGCAGAAGCTAAGAAAGCTCCAGTACTTATCCAAACTTCTATGGGTGCTGCTAAATACATGGGTGGTTACAAAGTATGTAAAGCCCTTATCGAAAACCTTGTAGAAGCAATGGGAATCACAGTACCAGTTGCTATTCACCTTGACCATGGTCATTATGAAGATGCTCTTGAATGTATCGAAGCTGGTTACACTTCAATCATGTTTGATGGTTCACACCTTCCAGTTGAAGAAAACCTTAAATTGGCGAAAGACGTCGTTGAAAAAGCTCATGCTAAAGGCGTTTCCGTTGAAGCTGAAGTTGGTACAATCGGTGGTGAAGAAGACGGTATCATCGGTGACGGTGAATTGGCACCAATCGAAGACGCTAAAGCAATGGTTGCTACAGGAATTGACTTCTTGGCAGCAGGTATCGGTAACATCCACGGCCCTTACCCAGCAAACTGGAAAGGTCTTCACCTTGACCACTTGCAAAAATTGACTGAAGCTGTTCCAGGATTCCCAATCGTATTGCACGGTGGATCAGGTATCCCTGATGATCAAATCCAAGCAGCCATCAAACTTGGTGTTGCGAAAGTTAACGTTAACACTGAATGCCAAATCGCATTTGCAAATGCTACTCGTCAATTCGTACGTGAATACGATGCAAACGAAGCAGAATACGACAAGAAGAAACTCTTCGACCCACGTAAATTCTTGAAACCAGGTTTCGAAGCAATTACAGCAGCTGTTGAAGAACGTATCGACGTATTCGGTTCAGAAGGCAAAGCTTAAAAAAAACAGGAAAACAAGATCCCAGGTGGATCTTGTTTTTTTGTATTGGAAAGTTGGGTACTAGCATTCTTTTGGGAGCCGTTAAGTCTCTTGCTTACAGGCTCTATTTTTTGTACAATATGGCTATGAAAAAATTCAAACAGTATAGCTGGATCATTTTTGTTTTTCTTATCCTTTTTCTAGGAGGTACATTTGGTTTCCACCAACTTAGTTTGCAAAAAGAAAGCAAGCTCCTCATGCCCATAGGTAAGAAGGTTGTAGTCAATGGACATCAAATGAATGTATATGTCAAAGGAGAAGGGCCGGAAACGATCGTTTTTCTTTCAGGTGCTGGTATTGCATCGCCTATATTAGACTTTAAAAATCTATCAGATCCCCTATCCAAAAAATACAAAGTAGTCGTCGTAGAGCGAGCGGGCTATGGTTTCAGCGAAGATAGTGATCAATCCAGAGATGTGATGGAGGTTCTTTCTGAGACCCGTCAAGCTTTGTCGCAAGCCGAAGTTTCGGGACCTTATGTGATTGTTTCGCATTCGATGGCTAGTCTTGAAAGTCTGGCTTGGCAGGAAAAGTATCCTGATGAAGTGAAAGCCTTGGTTGGTCTTGATTGGGCATTACCAGCAAGTTATGAGAAATTAAAGGACAATCAGGCCTTGCTTACTGTGGCTTATTGGAGCAGTAAGATTGGTCTGCTCCGTTATTTTCCAGAGTCTGTTTACCTGAAAAATGATGATTTGACCGATAGTGAACGCCGACAATACCGATTTTTAGCTTACAAGCAGTTGCTGTCGAAGGCTATGTTAAACGAAACTCGTGCAGTGAAAGAAAATGCCCATAAGGTTAGCGGATTTACTGTTGATTCTAGAATCCCTGTGCTCCTATTCGTCTCAAATGGGGAGGGAACTAGCTTTAGTCAGTTGGAGTGGCAGAATTATGCGAAAGACTTCGCTAGAAATCGCTCCAATATTCAAGTTGTTTATGAGGACTCCCCTCATGATTTTTATCATAGCAAGAAGGATGAGGTCGTCTCTCAAATAAGCTCTTTTCTGCAACAGTCTAGACTTGATTAAAAAGATCAACTAAAAGTGCTTGACATCCGTTCTCAGAGTGCTATACTAAGAAGGTAATCGCCGATTTAGCTCAGTTGGTAGAGCAACGCACTCGTAACGCGTAGGTCACAGGTTCGATCCCTGCAATCGGCATCAAATGATGCATTAAAAAGCCTGTTGTGACGGGCTTTTTTATGTTTAATTACTTTTTATATAAAATTTTGTACCAAATTATTATAAAAGTCTTCGATGAACATTAAAAGGACCTGCTTGATGTAATAGTGATGGCTAGAAGCACCACTTGGAGGGGCGAGATAATGAATGATGGTGATAACCGATTCGTTCTGTCTCGCTCCTTTTTTTGACCGCATAAGCGCCTCTTTTAACCACTTAGTCAAAAGTCCTTGTTACTTTTCACTCCCTCTGCTATCATAGAATCATCAAAGGAAGGAACCCTTCCGAATAGTGAAAATGAGGTGTTAGGATGAAAAAATTACTTGGACTTGGATTTATTCTTGCTGCTCTTGCGGTTGTTACAATGGGAATGGTTGGCTTTCCAAAGCTTGATGTGAATATCTGGCCCCTATTTCCCGTTCTCTTATTTGCTTTCTTTACTCTTGAAAATCTCTTCAAAAAGGATTACAAGGCAAGTGCTATCTGTGCTTTGATTGCTCTGATGATTGCAAACGCGATCTACGATCTTTTGCCGGTTTCAAATGGCTTAGTGATCACAGCGGGTATCCTTGCTTGCCTGGGTCTTAGTTTTCTGTTGCCAGAAAAGAATAGTAACAAATAGAGAAAGGAGGCTGGGACAAAAGTCCTAGCCTCTTAATTGTTTTTGGATTGTCGAGCAAGACGCAGTGGTTGAGTGGGCTCTACTACGCTGATTTCATCAGCTTTTACAGCCCTACTCAACTGTGCGGAGGTGGGACGACGAAATCGAATTCTAACGAATGACCGATTTCTGTCCCACTCTCTCTTTACTTCTCAAATTGTACCTCTTAGTCGGGAAAACGTGCCACTTACTGAAAAGCCCTTGTTTTGTTTTCAACAGCTGTTATAATGGTACTATCAAAACGTTGGGAAAGGAGTTTTATGAAAGTTAGAATCGAATTGGATCCATCAATGGACGAGCCTGAGATCTTGATTCGAGCTCCGCGCTTGACCCCGGAGTTGACCCAGCTGCAAGAGAGAATCCGAGAACAAAAAGTCGCTCCATGAGCTTTCTACAAGGATCGAAGTGAGTATTTTCTAGATGTAGCATCGATCCTCTTTTTTGAGACGGATGGGGAGAAGATTTTTGGGCACACCAAGGACGAGGCCTATGAGGTCAAGCAGAAGCTTTATGAATTGGAGGAGTTGCTTCCCATTGCCTTTTGTCGGATTTCCAAATCCACCATTGTCAACGCAAAGCAGATCTACTCGTTGGAAAAGTCTTTTTCAGGGACCAGCACGGTCAACTTCTACCAAACCCACAAGCAGGTCCATGTATCCAGACGCTACTACCAACTCTTAAAAGAACGACTAAATGAAATGAGGTAATATCATGAGAAAAAAATTAATCGGTATCTTCTTGATCCTTCTAGCAGCCTTGGTGCTTTTACAGGGCTATTTTGTAAAATGGGACATCAGCATCTGGACCTTGGCTTGGGTCACTTTGTTAGCGGTCCTCTCCCTCTCTAGTTTCTTAAAACGCCATTTTGGTTGGGGCTTCATCTATGGACTTTTAGCCCTCTTTTGTCTCAATGGGCAATACCATTTCCTTCCGGTATCCAATTCGGTGGTGATCCTTTCTTCAATTCTCGCTGTGATTGGACTCAATATTTTATTCAAGCCCTCTAAGAAGACAAAGGTACGTTTCGGTTCTTCTTCCACTAGTTCGATGAGCAAGGCGGATGGCAACAATATTGATGTCACTTTTTCTACAGTAACCAAGTATCTCAATGATCAACACTTTACCTATGGAAGTGCAGACGTCAGTCTCGGAGAAGCATCGGTTTATTTTGACAATTGCCGGATTGAAGGACCATCTGCCCAGTTTGATGTGGATGTTTCACTTGGAAGTCTCAGTCTTTATGTACCAAGCGATTGGCGCGTCCATGTCAATGTAGACAATTCCCTCTCAGCCATCCAACATCAGGAAAATCCAAGTACTCTCACTAGCAAGGATTTCTACATTACGGGCGATGTTTCCTTAGGAAATCTGGAAATTATCTATGTCGGTGCGAATTCGTTTTCTTAAAATAGAAAATGAAAAACTTTCTCCAAAAGCTTGCCAAGAGAGATTTTTTTTGGTAATATAGTACGGTATGTGGTGCTAGCACATCCGTTATATTAGATCTAATAGGAGGAAACACAGAAATGGCTAAAGTATGTTATTTCACAGGTCGTAAGACTGTATCAGGTAACAACCGTTCACACGCGATGAACCAAACAAAACGTGCCGTAAAACCAAACCTTCAAAAAGTAACTGTCCTTATCGATGGTAAACCTAAAAAAGTTTGGGCTTCAGCTCGTGCATTGAAATCTGGTAAAGTAGAACGCGTTTAATAAAGAAATGAGAACCTCCTTGAGGTTCTTTTCTATTCCTTCAGAGACAGCTGTTATGGCGGGGAGAATAGTCCCTACCCTTTTACAGTTGTCTTCTTTTATGGTAAAATAGAATATAAAATACTTTTGAGGTAGAAATGATGACAGTAAAAATCAATACAAAGGACGGTCAAATTGAATTGACTGATGAGGTTATCGCAACAGTTGTAGGCGGTGCCGCTACTGAGATCTTTGGTGTGGTCGGAATGGCCAGCAAAAATGCGATCAAAGATAATTTTCAAGCCCTCTTAGGGAAAGAAAACTTTTCTAAAGGTGTTGTTGTCAAAACAACAGAAGCAGGTGCTATCGCAGTTGATGTTTACACTGTTTTGAGCTATGGAACAAAGATTAGCGAAGTCTCAAAAAATATTCAAGAACGTGTGAAATTTAGTTTGGAAAATCAACTTGGAATCACTACGGATACAGTGAATGTCTATATTCAAAATATCAAAATTGTGGGAGAATAATCGTGGCTAATATTACTACAAGTTTATTTCAAGAAATGGTCCAAGCGGGGGCTACGCGCTTAAATAAACAAGCGGAATATGTAAACTCTTTGAACGTCTTTCCTGTACCAGACGGGGACACAGGAACCAATATGGGAATGACCATTGAAAATGGGGCCAAAGAAGTATCGGACCGTTCTGCTTCAACTGTTGGAGAAGCTGCGGGGATCTTTGCAAAAGGTCTCTTGATGGGAGCGCGTGGGAACTCAGGGGTCATCACTTCTCAGTTGTTCCGTGGCTTTTCTCAAAGCGTCAAAGACAAGGATGAATTGGACGGAGCGGCTCTTGCGGCAGCCTTCCAGTCTGGTGTTGAAGTAGCCTATAAAGCCGTTATGAAGCCAGTTGAAGGAACTATTTTGACGGTTTCTCGTGGAGCAGCTATTGGTGCCAAGAAAAAAGCAGAATCTACCAACGATGCTATTGAAGTCATGCGTGCGGCTCTTGAAGGTGCAAAAACAGCTCTTGCTAAGACCCCAGATATGTTGCCAGTCTTGAAAGAAGTTGGTGTCGTGGACTCTGGTGGTCAAGGTTTGGTCTTCATCTATGAAGGTTTCTTGTCAGCTCTTACAGGCGAATACAGTGCTTCTGAGGACTTTGTGGCCACTCCTGCAAATATGAGTGAAATGATCAATGCGGAGCACCATAAGTCAGTTGCTGGACATGTGGCAACAGAAGACATCAAGTTTGGTTACTGTACAGAAATCATGGTTGCCTTGAAACAAGGCCCAACTTACGTTAAAGACTTTGATTATGATGAATTCCGTAACTATTTGAACAACCTTGGGGATTCCTTATTAGTGGTGAATGACGATGAGATTGTCAAAGTTCACGTCCATACAGAAGATCCAGGTCTTGTCATGCAAGAAGGTCTTAAGTACGGAAGCTTGGTCAAGGTCAAAGTCGACAACATGCGCAACCAACATGAAGCGCAAGTTGAAAAAGAAGAACGTCAAGCCAAACCAGTTGAAGAAAAAGAATATGCCATTATTGCTGTTGCAGCAGGTGATGGCTTGGCAGATATTTTCAAGGCACAGGGCGTAGACTACATCATCTCAGGTGGTCAAACCATGAACCCATCAACGGAAGATTTCGTCAAAGCTGTTGAAGGCTTGAATGCACGCAACATCATTATCTTGCCAAACAACAAAAATATCTTGATGGCTGCTCAATCTGCAGCAGAAGTGATTGATCAACCTGCAGCAGTTGTAGAGACCAAGACAATTCCTCAAGGATTAACCAGTCTTCTTGCCTTTGATGAAAGTAAGTCGATCGAAGAAAACTATGAACGCATGAGCGCTGCATTGGCGGATGTTGTTTCTGGTAGCGTAACGACTGCTGTTCGGGATACCACTATTGATGGTCTTGAAATCCACGAAAATGATAACCTCGGTATGGTAGATGGTAAGATCGTCGTTTCAAATCCAGACATGATAGAAACCTTGGAAGAAACCTTCGCTCACATGTTGGACGAAGACAGTGAAATTGTGACCATCTATGTTGGTGAAGAGGGTAGTGAGGAAATGGCAAACGAATTGGCCCAAAGCCTCGCAGAAAAATACGAAGACGTAGAAGTGGAAATCCACCAAGGTGGCCAACCCGTTTACCCATACTTGTTTAGTGTAGAATAAATGAACAGAAGGTTCCGAAAGGGACCTTTTTATGTGCATAAATGTTTGCCTAAAACAGAGTTTTCAATGAAGAGAAGCCCTGAGGATGACAAGCCTTCCTGCATTTGATGAGGAAGGAGAACATGGATTTAAAACGAAATGAAGGTTAAAAATGGGAGAAAAGTATGTGAATTTTTTCAAAAAATGAAAAGGTTGAAATGAGTGGAAAAAGGTTTGAGTGATGGAGTTTTTAGACAAGAAAGACGCGATATGTTATACTGGTATTAGTATGTGAAAGGAGAGTTATAAAAATGAAGAAATTTTTTGTAACCCTTGGGCTAGCCATTTTGGTATTGACTGGTTGTTCGCAATCCCAAACAAAGAAAACTACAGCCGCTAGCTCATCTAGCAGTTCCACTGTTAAAAAAGAAGTAAAAAATGAAGAAAAAACCACAACCTTGGTCGGAGATATCCATGGGACCAAGCACCGCGATATCATTCACTCAAAAGGAGATAAGGTTGAAAACCTTCGCATTGAAGTAACCGCAGACCTGCCTCAACAGCTCGGAGCAATTGCGGCAGAAAAGTCTCCAGAAGAGCTGACAGCTGCTATTCAGACTTTGCTAGAGCAAAATGAAGACTACAAGAAGTTAAAAACCGTTCCTGGTTTTAGTTTGGAGTATAGTGTCACACCAGAGAAGAAATTACTCTCAACCAGTGTGATTGACCTCAACAAAATTGATGCCAAATCTCTCGAGCAAATTTCCTACTTCAAAGATGCCGGTCTCAATGATTTGAAAAACATGAAGGCAGATGCCTTGGTGAAGGCCTTGAAATTGCATGGCATGAAAGAAGAAGGTCAGTAAGAAGACAAAAAAAGTCGAGTAAAGTCACTCGGCTTTTTTTAGTGACATTTGTCATGTGAGCCAGTGACAAAATCATCTAGTGGCATTTTTTGTCTTTCGCTATAATAAAGTCAGAAAGCGAGAGGTATAAAAATGAAACAGTGGTTCTATAAAGTATTTACGTTAACAGTGGTTGGGATGGTCGTCTATTTGATCTTTTCAAAGGATGATAGTCTCTATTACCATTTCCCTTGGGAATTATTTGCGGGGATAGGCATCGTGAGCTGGGCAACTCAAGAAGGGCTGAAGCTCGTTAAAGAGGTCAAAAAGGAGTTTGAAAAATGAATAAGAAACTAGAAATTGGCTGGATGTTTGCTTTTTGTATGGTCCTCTGGCTAACTGAGCAGATGACGTGTTGGTTTTCTGCTCATTTTCCTAGCTGGTTTTTCCAAACGGTTTGGGGAGTTGCCTTGGTTGTCTTTGTCATCATTCCAGCTGGCCAGATCTGGTTGAAAGGAGAGCATCATGAGTGTCATTAGAGTTGAGAACTTGAAAAAAAGCATCAAAGGAAAGGTGATTCTAGAAGGTCTTTCTTTCTCGGTTGAACAGGGGGACTGCTTAGCCTTGATTGGGCCAAACGGGGCAGGGAAAACAACCTTGATGAATTGTCTGCTGGGAGATATGAAAGCGACTTCTGGAAGCATTGAAGTAGAAGGGAAGGCTCCTGGTCATCCTCGATTAAAGGCTAGTGTCTCTTATCTCCCTCAAGAGAATGCTATCGTTCAAAAGTTAACCGTGAAAGAACTGATCAACTTCTTTCGCTCTATTTATCCCAACCCCTTAACAGGGGAAGAAATCGATGATCTATTGCGTTTTAGTTCAGAGCAGAAGAGACAATTGGCCAGTAAGCTGTCTGGTGGGCAAAAGCGTCTTCTATCCTTTGTGTTGACCTTGATTGGTCGTCCCAGTCTGCTGTTTTTGGATGAGCCAACGGCTGCTATGGATACGTCCACTCGCCAACGCTTTTGGGAGATTGTTAGGGATTTAAAAGATCAAGGTGTGACCATTGTCTATTCTTCCCATTACATTGAGGAAGTCGAGCATACGGCCGATCGGATCCTGGTCTTGCATCAGGGACATTTGCTTCGGGATACGACGCCACTCGCTATGAGAAGTGAAGAGGTAGAAAAACATTTTACCCTGCCCTTGCGTTACCAAACTCTAGTGGCAGGGATGGACGGGATTGGTCAAGTGACGGTCAAACCCGATGCCCTTCAAGTTGTGACAGGTGATGCCAATCGCTTATGGAGGCGATTGCAAGAAGAAGGATGTTCGATTCAAGAGATCGAAGTGACCAATCGAAGTTTATTGGATTCTATTTTTGAAAATACAAAGGAAGTAGGTAGAGAAGATGAAACGCATGAAAGCTCTCGGCGTAGTTGAGTGGCATTTGACCAGTCGCCAAGCCATTTATTATTTATTATCAATAGGGATGCCCACGGCCTTTTATCTCTTCTTTTCAGGGATGTATCAGGACACACCCGGGGCGCCCGCTCACTTTATGAGGGATTATCTCCTCTCCATGACGGCTTTTTCCATGATGTCTACGGCTCTATTTTCCTTTCCAACGGTTCTTGAAACCGATCGACTCAACAATTGGCAAAAAGTCTTGCGCCATACCCCGGTATCTATGGTAGAATATTATTTAATAAAGGTTGTGGGTCTCTTTGTAGACTTTCTCCTATCCATTGGGGTCGTCTTTACTGTGGGTCATGTAGTGCGGCATGTGAACATGTCCATACAGGATTGGGTCTTAGCAGCCTTTCTTCTCATCCTAGGAAGTCTAGCTTTTGTAGCTATCGGTCTGGTCTTGACCCTGCTTCCTTCCAGTCAATTGATGTCGGTTGCGGGCAATCTCCTCTATATGGGACTGGCTGTCATGGGTGGCCTCTGGATGCCGATTAGTGTCTTTCCAGAATGGATGCAAGCGATTGGCAAATGTCTGCCAACCTATCAATTGATGGAACTGATCAAGACCTTTTTAAATAAGGGGCAGGTCAATGGCTTTGCTAGTCTCTATTTAACCTTGTTTACCCTGGTCTTGTTTACCCTTGTCATCGTCTATCGTCGTCATTCAGAGGTTCGTTCATGATTGAAAAACTCAAACATATTCACCATATGTTTTACGTAGGCCTAATCTTTATGGCCTTTCCCTTTGCTTCTATTATCTTTGGGCAGATTCCCTGGTGGCATTTCTTTTTAGCACTCTTTTTTATGGTGAGCTATCTAGGAATCCTCATTACGGAAAATAAGATACTGACCTGGCTTTTTTGGCTCTATCTTTTGGCTTATATAGGCGGAAATACCTTTTATATTGGTACTGGCTTTTGTTGGTTTTACTATTATCTAAGCAATATTTTAGTCTATCGTTTTGAAGTCAGCAATTTTCGTTCCCCCTTTCTTTGGACGGCCTTTCTATCACAACTGATCCTTTTGGGAGCCTTGTTATTTAATAGATATATGGGAGAAAATGATTGGCTTTTTGTACTGATTATTTGCTTGTTCATCGCGATTATGACCTTTAGTATGGTCCGGAATCGGATGATGGAAGAGTTGAAAGCTGACCATGCCAAGCAAAATGCCCAGATCAATCTCTTGCTGGCTGAAAACGAACGCCATCGGATTGGCCGCGATCTACATGACAGTCTGGGACACACCTTTGCCATGCTGAGTGTTAAGGCAGATCTGGCCGATCAATTCTTAGCATTGGGTCAGGTTGAGAAGGCGCAGGAGCAGG
>OBVA01000681.1_pt1 | contig 13930 bp, 16 predicted proteins | sample 1495021 | NCBI WGS metagenome assembly OBVA01 (sample SAMEA2579965, study PRJEB22360) | human gut metagenome | biome: human gut; feature: human-associated habitat; material: faeces | place: Denmark | collected 2008/2010
ATCGCCGCATCGACCGATTGGCTTGACGGTCAGATCTCCCGCATGACCAAGACGGTCAGCTGGCTTGGAAAGATGATGGATCCCGTCGTCGACCGATGCCTGCTGTTCACCGGTGTCGTCGGGCTTGTCGGCAAGGGAGAGCTCCCCGTCTGGGTGTGCATCGCCATCATCGGGCGAGACGTCTACCTCGCTTTGGGCAATCTCATCGTGCGCCGCTACCATCGCAGGCCCATCGATGTCGTCTATACCGGAAAGATCGCCACGGCCTTGTTGATGAGCGGCTTCACGCTCATGCTTCTCGGCCTGCCCGTTCTTGACGGCCTTGGTTTCGTACCGAGCGCGATCACCTGGCTTCCCGGCCTTAACGGCGACTCAGCGCCCCTGGGCATCTTCTTCGTATACGTGGGCGTCGTCTTCTCGCTGCTGACGGGCGTTATCTATACGGCGAAGGGGATCATAGCCATACACAATGCCCGGCTGCACCCCGAGGATGAAGACGAGGACTTCCTCAATCCCGAAGTCGATGATGAAGAAGCGATCGGCCCCGTCGCCTAATTCGCCTCGACTGGGGTAAGATAAACCTGTTACACGCACGTTCCTCAACCATGCGAGGAGATTCATATGTCTGATGCCATGCACACCGGTTCCGTCGACGGCCAGCCCGCCGATTCCACTCGCGTCTTTCGTATGCCGGTAGATGATGTCACCGTTCCCGACCTGATGAAAAGCGCACCGATCACGACACCGGTGCTCACCATCATCAAGGGGCCCCAGACCGGCAACACCTTCGAGCTCGAGGGCGCGGAGACCAGCGTGGGGCGCGATCCCTCGAACGGAATCTTCCTGAATGACATGACGGTCTCCCGTGCACACGCCAAGATCGTTCGAAATGCCGCGGGCGTTCTGATCGAAGACCTCGGCTCGCTCAACGGTACTTGGGTTGACGGCGCTATCGTCAACTCCGCACCGCTTCATGATGGCTCTTCCGTTCAAATCGGTACGTTCACGCTGATCTACCATGAGAACGCTGCGGAGCGCATCGAAACTGGTGAGTAGCTTGGCTGAGCGCAACTACCTCAGCATCGGTCAGGTCGTTAACTTTCTGCGCGGGGCGTATCCGGACCTCTCGAACTCCAAGATCAGATTCCTTGAAGATGAGGGTTTGATCACCCCGCATCGTACCCCTAAGGGCTATCGGCAGTATTCCAAAGAAGATGTCGACAGGCTCGAGGTCATTCTGCATCTTCAGAAGACGCGTTACATGCCGCTCAACGTTATCAAGCAGAAGCTTGATAACGCGACAGATCTGTCTACGCTCGCTTTCGAAGTCGGATTGCTCTCCGATCTTCCCATGAAAGCCGAGCCGAAAGAGACCAAGCAAAAGCTCCATCCTATCGAGGACATCCCCGATCTTCTCGGTGTAGAGATATCCTTCATTCGGGCCCTTGCCGACAACGACCTCATTCGCATCGTTCGAAGTCCTCAGAATCGCGATCTTGTCGACGGCCGCGACTTCGAGATCATTCGCCTATGCTCTGAGCTCAATCGGTTCCATATCGAGCCGCGCAATCTCCGCCAGTACGTCTCCGCTGCCAATCGAGAGTCGGCTATGTTCGAGCAGGTTCTCATCGGCATGCTCGGCATGGACAGCTCGGATGACGAGCGCGACGCCAAGCTCGAGCGCGCCTTCAATAAGCTACACGATTTGACGGACGGCGTCCGCACGGCGCTTCTCAAGAATCGCGTCTTCGAATCCCTCAATGCCGTGGTTGACGACGCCGATCTCGATACGATCGACGACGAGATCAACCGGGCCGAGAAGGCGCAGCTCAAGCCTCACAGGCCTACACAGGAGTCGCTTCCCGTCGAATCGCGTCCCGTGTCTTCGTCTAAGGCCGCATCGCGCAAACGTATCCACTAGAACACCGTCACATACAACCAAGGAGCCCCCATGGCCGTTTTCGACTACGCATCTCGCATCATCGACATTCCCGACTATCCGGAGCCGGGAGTCATCTTCAAAGACATCACGCCGTTGTTCAGCGACGCTCGGGGCATGGCGGCTATGATCGAAGATATCGCCGGGCATTTTGCAGATCAGGGCATCACTAAGGTCGTAGGCCCCGAGGCTCGAGGATTCATGGTAGGTGTACCGGTCGCATATAAACTTGGCGCCGGATTCATCCCGGCGCGAAAGCCCGGCAAGCTTCCGCGCGAAACTCGCTCCGTTACATACGAGTTGGAGTACGGTACGGACTCCCTCGAGATTCATGTCGACGCCATTCAGCCCGGCGACAAGGTGCTTATCGTTGATGACCTTGTGGCCACGGGCGGTACGGCAGCAGCGACCGCCTGTCTTGTGCAGGAGATGGGCGCTGAGTTTGCCGGATTTGCCTGCATCCTCGAGCTCTCTTTCCTCAATCCGCGCAAAACGCTCGCGGAGGCCGGAGACCATGAGCTTTACAGCTTGATCAAGGTGGAGTAAGCGTGCACGCAGTTACCCACGAGCACCCGGCGCGCATCCAGGGCGAGCCGGGTGCTTTTTTCTTTTGGCACGCGGACCGCATATCCTCGAACCCTACGATATTGCAGTTCGACCGTTTCGGACACAGGTCTATACTTGTGTGAACGAAGAAGGGAAGGACCGACATGAGCTTTGCTATCGTTGCCGATTCAAGCTGCAACTTGAAGGGCTGGAAGCCCGCCGCCCCGGACACCGAGTTCATCTCCGTTCCCCTGTCCATACATGCCGGTGCATACGACTTCGTCGATGACGATGCGCTCGATATCAACGAGATGCTCAAATGCGTGGAAGGGGAGAAGGGCGGTTCGTCGACCTCTTGCCCCAGCGTTGGATCGTGGGCAGATGCCTTTAGGGCTGCGGACAATGTCATCGCGATCACGATTTCGTCCAAACTTTCTGGTAGCTATGATTCGGCTTTGACCGCACGTGATCTTGTACTTTCCGATGACGCTGCGTCATCACGCCGTATTCGCGTTTTGGACTCTCGGGCAGCTGGCGGCAAGCTCGAAGTTATCGTCACGCTATTAGATAGGTACCTTATTGATAATCCTGACGATTTTACAGGAGCCGTTTCGTTTGTAGAGGACCTCGAGAAGCACTCCATGGTGCTCTATTCCTTGAGCAGCTACGACAATCTCGTCAAGAGCGGCCGCATGCCGCGTGTTGCAGGCCAGGTCGCCTCGATGCTCAGCATTCGGATTCTCGGAACCGCAAGCGACGAGGGCACCATTCAGGTCGTAGGACCCACGCGCGGCGAGAAGAAGACGTATCGAAAGATTTGCGACACCATGGCATCAGACGGTTATGCTGGCGGGCTGGTGTACATCGACCACGTCTTGAACGAAGATTGCGCTCATGATTTAGCGAAGGCAATTGTAAACACCTGGCCGAATGCAGATGTGCACGTGCTGCCGTGTCGTGGCCTATGCTCTCATTATGCAGAGCCTTCGGGTCTCATTATCGGATACGAATGGCAGAATCGATAACATGCTCATCGAGTGCGCGCAGCGTGCTTGTGAAGCGATCGAAGCGGTGTAAACTGATTCCTCCATCAAGCTCCTTCAGATACAAGTAGACACAAGTAGATGAGCCGATCTCACAGACATGCGAGATCGGCTCATCTACGTACTTCACTACCTGCTTTACATAACATATATTATCGCGAGAACTAATAATTATAAGGTAGGTGGATCGCTCCGTCAGCACATTCAAGTTGATGCTCGACCCACAACCCTATGTACACGAAAGCCGAGGTTAGGAATTTGCCGTCAAGGACTGAATGTACACGTAAGCTGCCGTTGCCGCTATGGCACCATCAGAAGCCGCGGTGATCACCTGACGCAAAGGCTTCGAGCGCATATCGCCAGCGCAGAACAAGCCAGGGGTATCAGTGGACATGGAATCATCCGTGATCACGCCACCATCCGGACCGAACGTGACATATGGACGAACAAGTTCGACGACAGGGTCATTGCCTGTAAAGACGAAAACTCCCGCACTGCCTTCATCGAACGTTTCGACATAGCACTCCTTCGTGTCGTTATGCTCAAAGGTGATCGATCCGATGAAGCGCTCCCCCGTCACCTCGACAATACTAGTTAGGTACCTAACCTCAACATTATCTCGAGCAAGGAGTAAGTCGACGCGACCTCGTGAAGCTCGAAATTCGTCGCGTCTCACGAGCATGACGACACGCTTTGCAATGTTTGAAAGGAAGAGCCCCTCCTCGCACGCAGAATTGCCCCCACCGACCACGTACACGGTCTTGTTGCGGTAAAACATGCCATCGCAGGTTGCACAATACGAGATGCCCCGACCGCGAAACGAGTTCTCCCCTTTGAATCCAGCGGGACGAGGGACGGCACCGCTGGCAACGATTACGGTGCGAGCCATCAAGGTATTTCCGTTGACGTCGACCTCAAAGCCCGGCTCGCCCTTACGGATCTGCTCGATAGCTCCATATTCAAATGACGCACCGGCGGCTTCCGCATGCGCGCGCATGCGCTCGCCTCAACGCCGCCGATATCGGGCAGACCGGGATAGTTGTCGACGAGGTGAGACGTTGCGATCTGACCTCCAGGTATGCCACGCTCTACAACAAGGACATTCAAGCTTGCACGTGCCGCGTAGAGACCGGCAGTGCTTCCAGCCGGACCAGCGCCGATAACGATGGAATCGTACATTGAGGAATCCATGCGACCTCCAATCATATGGTATTTAGCTTCTACCCTTTATTATGTCGGCTGAATCTTGATAGCGGTGTCGACTTTGTGACGTACCCTGGGTGCCGTAAAATGTTTCCAACCTAACGACTTACGGAGGACAAGTGACCACCGAACCAAAGGCTGGAACCCATATGCAATCAAGCGACTCCTTATCAGGAAGCGCTGCTCCGGAACCCGTCATCACCATCGTGCACGCCTCGGTCGGCTCCGGCCACAAGGCCGCCGCGAACGCAGTGGCAGAAGCCGTTGAGCGTATGCGAGGGACGGATGGCGTCCCTCAGAACATCCGCATCGATGTTCTGGATATACTCGATTACGGACGCATCAAGTTTGACGGAAACAAGACTGCTGCCGCATTCACGGGCGCAACTCGCCCTATCTACGATATCACCTGGCGCTACACCCTGACGGGTCGGTTGCTTTGGGGAGGCGGCACCGCCTGGTCGCGCGTCATGTTTCCAGCATTTACGGAATACGTTCGCACTCATAATCCAATTGCATTAATCTGCACCCATATCACAGCCGCTAACGTGGCGGTGGGCGCACGCATGATCACCGGACAGGATTATCCAGTCGTCTGCATTCCGACAGATTACGAAATCGAAGGCTGGTGGCCTCACCTGGACACAGACCTGTTCTGCGTCGCGACGGAGTTTATGGCCGAGACCCTTCGACCGCGCAAGGTTAGAGAATCCAACATACTCATCACCGGCATACCCGTTCGAGGAGGATTCGAATTCTGCGAATCAAAAGAGGAAAGCAGAAAGCGCTTCGGCCTTCCGCTCGACAAAAAGATCGTTCTCATCATGGCGGGAGCGAGCCTGCCGCAGCCCTATGTGCGGTTCAGGGCCGCGATAGAGCAGACCCTCCCCTATCTTCGCAGCTTTGATGATATGCATTTCGCATTCTTGCCGGGTAAAGACAAAGACTATGCCGAAAAGCTCAAACGCACGTTCAGCGGCATGAAGCTTGAAAATGTCTGTGTGCTCGATTACGTCGAGGACATGGCATCCCTTATGCATGCAAGCGATGTGGCGGTGCTCAAATCCGGCGGACTTGCCGTCACCGAGTGCATCTGCGCGCGACTTCCCATGATCTTGCTGGGGAAGTCGTACGGCCAAGAAAAAGCCAACACGGTCATGCTCACCGGCATAGGGGCGAGTATGCACGCAACGACAGCGCGTGAGCTCATCATCACCCTCAAACACCTCGACAATAACCCGGCGTCACTTGACGCGATGCTCATCAATGGCGATACGCTTCGCAAGCCTCATGCCGCGGAGGATATCGTGCGCGCGACCATGCGGCGAGCCCAGGAGCCTTGCAAGCACAGGCGTCGACTCATTAAGTTCTATATCGGCGGCAAGCCCGCACATATTCGTTAGCCTTACCGCACCGGCTCGCAACCAAGATATCCATGAAAAAATGGGCTCGCGCACATAAACGCGAGCCCATTTTGCAAGATGGTGCTAAATCAATCTTAGAGCATCAAGAAGTAGAGCAGGAATGCGATCGAGGCGACCCACATGAGCGGGCGGATCTTCTTGAACTGACCGGTCACGGTGGCAACCACGACATAGGCGATGAAACCAAGGCCGATGCCGTTGGAGATCGAATACGTGAACGGGATGCCTGCGATGATCATGAAGGTCGGGAAGCCCTCAAGGATGTCGCTCCAGTCGATGTCGACCACGTCGCTCATCATCAAGAAGCCTACGTACACGAGGGCACCGCAGGTAGCAGCCGAGCTGATGCAGCTGATCACGGGCGAGAAGAACGCCGCAAGCAAGAACAGGATGCCGGCGAACACTGACGTGAGACCGGAGCGACCGCCGTCGGCGGCACCGGAGGCAGACTCGACGAACGTAGTAATGGAAGAGGCGCCGAGCGCACCGCCGGCGATGGCGGCAACGGAGTCGACGATGAGAATAGGCTTGATGTCCTCGACTTTGCCGTCGTCAGTGAGGAACTCGCCCTGCTTGGCGACAGCCATGGCGGTACCCATGGTGTCGAAGAAGTCGCTCATCATGAGCGAAAAGGCGAACAGCAGTAGAGAGGGGGTGGTGATGGCCTTAACGACTCCCATGACGCCGTCAGCATCGGCCTGGAAGGGGGCGCCGAACGTGGTGAAGTCGAGCGGGGCGACGATGCTCGAGGGTGCGGCGGTGACGCCCAGGGGGATACCGCAGACGGCGGCGATGAGGATGCCCCAAAGCAGGGCGCCCTTGACGTTCATGGAAGAGAGCACGACGGTCGCGACGATGGAGATGAGACCGACCAGGAACACGGGGTCGGTGACGGCGCCGAGGCTGACCATGGTGGCCTCGTTGGCAACGATGATGCCACCGTCCTTCAGGCCGATCATGGCAATAAAGAGGCCCAGACCGATGGAAATGCCGTGACGAAGGGACACGGGAATGGCGTCCATGATGGCCTCGCGCAGAGAACAAGCAGCAGGATCGCGATACCCTCGACGAAAATGATCGCCATGGCGGTCTGCCAGCCGAGGCCCATGCCGCCGCAAAGCGTGTAGGCCACGATAGAGTTAATGCCCATACCGGAGGCGCAGGCGAGCGGGCGGTTAGAGAAGATGCCCATAGCGATAGTCATGATACCCGCGCCGATGCAGGTAGCGGTGACGGCGGCGGAAACGGGAACGCCACCCGCCTCGAGAATCAGCGGATTCACGACGATGATGTACGCCATAGCGAGAAACGTCGTGAGGCCGGCGCGCAGCTCAGTCGAAACAGACGAGTTGCGCTCTCCCAGCTTAAAGAACGAATCCATAATCTCCCCTTTTCAAAAGTACAGGACGCGCAGGGTGCGCGCTATGCTCTCGGTACGGATTACTCCGTACCGCTGGAACCGAAACCACCGGTGCCGCGATCGGTCTCATCGAGCTCGCCGACTTCGACAAGCTCAACCACCGGGACGCGTTGGATAACGAGCTGGGCGATGCGCTCGCCGCGCTCGATATGGATCGTACGCTCCGGATCGAGATTCACGGCGATGATCTTAAGCTCGCCCCGGTAATGGGCGTCGATAAGGCCGTGCGTGTTTGCAATGGAAAGTCCCTGCTTCAAGGCCATGCCGCTACGAGGCTGCACGAAGCCGGCGTACCCATCGGGTATCGCGATGGCGAGGCCCGTAGGAATAAGCGCCCGGCGGTGCGGAGCGATCTCAGCAGATTCGGAAGCCCTCAGGTCGAGGCCGGCGTCACCCGCATACGCGTATGTAGGAAGGGCAACATCGGGATCGAGCCGCTTGATGCGAACAGTTATATCAGCCATGAATTACCTCAGCTTATCGAGCTCCGAAAGGAACTCCTCGATGTTCTGGAAATCACGGTACACGGAGGCGAAGCGGATGTAGGCGACCTTATCGATTTTCTCGAGTCGCTTGAGGACCATATCGCCCAACTCGTGAGAGGTGACAGCGGTAAGGGTGCGAGACCGAAGCTCGCGCTCGATGTCATCGATAAGTCCGTTAAGCGTGGCCAGATCGATATCTCGCTTGGAAGTTGCGCGCATGAGCCCTACAAGAAGCTTATTGCGGTCGAATGCCTGGGAAGAGCCGTCGCTCTTCATGACCTCGATAGGATCCTCGCAACGCTCGAACGTGGTGAAGCGATATCCGCACGAGCGGCATTCGCGACGACGCTTGATGGCGTTCGTCGCGTCCTGCATACGGGAGTCGATAACCCTGGTATCTCCCCCACCGCATTTGGGACAGCGCATCGGCACCCCCTCTTAACACAACAACTGAACAAGAATACCACGAATCCGGCGAATGAGTTGAGTTCATCCGTAATCGAGCTGACTAAGAAATACTCAAGCTGAATAAGGAGACGTCATAGCATCGAAGAGGAGGAGCGCACCTCGGGCAATCTCACTCGACGGCAACGTACAGCTCCTGTCCCGGAACGAGTGCGGCGTGCTCAAGATGGTTCCAGCGCTTCATGAGACGAACGGTATCGCCCGTCGTCATGCCGGGCACGGGATGACGCTCCGCCAGGCTCCAAAGAGAATCGCCGGAATCCACAATGACCCGCTGGGTCTCGGTACCCGCAAGCGCATGCTCGAACGTCACACGACCGAGCACCGAGGGGATAACGGAAAACACCAGGACGCAGGTTGCCACAACAAGAGCGAGCGCGCGGAAGGACGCGAGCGGCGCCGCGGTACGCACGGCACGGGAATGATCCCGTGCCCGTCCACGACCGCCCTGGACCACCGTGAATGTAGGGGCATCATCGAAAGCGGTGTCAAGCGCAAGGTTTCCATCAATCATCTTCACTGCATGCATATGGGCTCCCCTCTTCGAAACGTATCGAGATAGGTATACCGGTCCGTATGGACAAAAATGGTATGGCGCGAGAACGGATGTTCGTATATGATTATGTTCGAACAGTTGTTCCTGTCAAGCGAAATTCGAACAGATGTTTGCAATAGAGAGGAGAGCCCATGGCACGCAAGGTGACCAAACGCCAGCAGGAGATCTATGACTTCATTCGTTCGTATCAGCTGGAAAAGGGGTATCCGCCCAGCGTGCGAGAGATGGCGGCCGCAGTCGGACTATCCTCCCCCTCCACCGTTCATGCCCATCTCGCCGCCCTCGAGGAGCACGGCCTGATCCGTCGCGATGCGACAAAGCCCCGAGCACTCGAGGTCTTCAATCAAGACGGAAGCTCCGCAAAACCTGTTGAACCGGTAGCAGCCCCTTCGGAACGAGGGACGGTCTCCCTCCCCCTTGTCGGCCGGGTGGCAGCCGGTATGCCCATCCTCGCCGAGCAGAACATCGAGGAGACGCTCACGCTTCCCACGGAAATCGTAAGCGACACGAGCTCCTTCATCCTCGAAGTCCACGGCAACTCGATGGTCAACGCCGGGATCTTCAACGGCGACTACATCGTTGTCAAGGAGCAGAGAAGCGCGATGAACGGCGAGGTCGTCGTCGCTATGATCGACGGTGAAGCCACCGTCAAAACGTTTTACAAAGAACGCGGGCGCGTTCGGCTGCAGCCTGAAAACGACGCCATGGAACCGATCTACGCAACGAATCCGGTGATCCTCGGTAAAGTTGTCGCGCTTCTCAGGCGCCTGTAGAACCATGGCTCAGCCCACCTCCGAGCAGCCTCGCGTGCGCCTGTCCGCGCTCGACACGCTTCGCGGTTTCACCATCCTTTCCATGATTGCCTTCCATGCGTGCTACGACGCCGCGTACATCTATGGATTCAGTTTGCCTTGGTTTGCCGGCACGCCCCTGCAGACAATCTGGCGCTCCTCCATCAGCTGGACGTTTTTATTCCTTGCCGGATGGATGGTTAGCCAATCGCGCAATAACGTCAAGCGCGCCGCCAAGTACGGTGCGCTTGCCTTGGCCATATGGATTGCGACCTCCGTGGCGGCGGTCTATACTCCCATATCGTTCGGCATCATGTACTGCATGGCCGCCTCGACCGCCCTTGCCGCCATCGCGGTACCAGCGGTTCGACGCTGCAAGCATCCGCTGCTCATGGTGGCGGTCAGTCTTTCCCTGTTTATGCTGACGTCACCGTTGCCGCGCTCCGTATATCCCTTAGAGGGCATGGCATGGCTCGGATTTCCCGGGCTAACGTTCTCGTCGGGCGACTACTATCCGCTCATTCCTTACGGTTTCATGTACGCAGCAGGCGTTTTCGCCTCGTGCACGCACACAAGAAGCAATCAGTCAGAAAGTCCGGAATGGCTCAGAAAAGACTGGTTTCCGCCTCTCACGGCACTTGGACGACACGCCTTGGCGTGCTATGTCGTTCACCAACCGGTGCTACTCATAGCATTTGAATTCATCGTCGGCTAACGATCGGTTACTTCATAGCGCCTGATACGACCGACGATGCGCTCAGGAACCCTCGCGACGACATCTGCTCCATCAGAGCGGTAATCAAGGGCGATGACGTCACCATACGTACGCAGCAAATTCAGCAGATCGCCTTGCGCGTAGGGGATCATCAAGCTCATGAGCGTATCGGAGCGAGTAGCTTCCGTGGACAGGCGATCGAGCAAGCTCTCAAGTCCCCAAGAGGTCGCAGCCGAGAATAGAACCGCATCGGGATGCCGGGCCTGAAGATAGCTGCGCTGCTCGGAATCGAGCATGTCCACTTTGTTATACAACGTGATCGCTGGGCGCTCACCGGCACCGATCTCGCATAGAACGCGATCTACTGCTTCGATATGCCTATCGGCATCGTCATCAGCGGCGTCGATCACCTTGATGATGAGATCGGCGGACAGCACTTCAGAGAGTGTTGACTTGAACGCCTCGACAAGACCGTGCGGCAGCTTCTGGATGAAACCGACCGTATCGGTAATCGTGAGCCGTCTGCCACCGGGAAGCGAGAGCGTCCGCGTTGTCGGATCAAGGGTCGCAAAGAGCTTGTCGGCAGATTCCACATTCGCCGCTGTGAGTGCATTAAGGATGCTGGATTTCCCAGCGTTCGTATAGCCGGCAAGGGCTACGCGAAACGCAAGGGATTCGGATCGCGACCTCGATTGAACCTCGCGGCGTCGCTCGACGGTTTTCAACTCGCGTCGCAAAGAGGAGATCTTGTCGCGAATAAGACGACGGTCAATTTCAAGCTGACTTTCTCCCTGGCCGAATCGGCTTCCGATTCCGCCACGCGTCTGCTCCTTAGCAAGATGGCTCCACATACCGCGCAGACGAGGTAATAGATATTGAAGTTGTGCGAGCTGGACCTGAAGCCGGCCTTCTCTCGAGCGAGCTCGGAGGCCGAAGATGTCGAGGATCAACGCGGTGCGGTCGATAATCTTCACGGACCGGCCAACGCTTTTCTCGAGAAACGACTGCTGAGAAGGGGTCAAGTCGTCATCGAAGACCACGACATCCGCATCAAGACGCTCAACCAAAGCCTCGAGTTCCTCGACCTTGCCCGAACCGATGAAAGACCTGGGCACTGGACGATCGAGGCGTTGTGTCAAACGACCTACGCATTCAGCACCCGCGGATTCAACGAGACGTTCGAGCTCATCGAGGGAGCGCTCGGTTGGCCAAATAGAGTTGCGCCACTCAATTCCAACGAGAACGGCGCGCTCCGAAACAGGAGCGGTGGAGATGAAGCTAGCAGCCGACATGGTCGTCCTCTAGAACACGTTGAATGAGACCAGCAGCCTCAGAAACAGAGAGGCGATCCATATCAAGCCATTGAATCCTGGAATCCCGTCTAAACCAGGAAAGCTGACGCTTTGCGTAGCGCCGCGACCTGAGCTTGACCGTCTCGACGGATTCGGAGAGCGTGCAGCGCCCCTCAAGGCAATCAATGATTTCTTTGTATCCTATCGCCTGACGCGACGTGAGCGCATCGCCCTGACCCCGTTCGAGAAGCGAACGAACCTCATCGACGAGACCCTGTTCGAGCATCCTATCGACTCGGCGGTCGATGCGCCCATACAGTCGTTCGCGATCCATGCTCAGCGCGAACTGAACCGAACGGTAATGCGCCCGCGGGCGCGAGAAACCGGAGACCTGCTGAGCATAGGACACGCCTTCATCGAGCATCTCCAAAGCACGAATAACCCTGCGGCTGTTATGGGGATGGATGAGCGCGGCGCTCTCGCTGTCCCGTTCGCGCAGCAGCGCGTACAGACCATCATCACCCAGTTGTTCATGAAGCTCGGTATAAACACGACGGCTCGAGCTATCCACCTCTCCGGCGGGAAACTCCATTTCATCAAGCACGGCGCGAACATACAGCCCCGTGCCTCCACAAAGTATGGAAAGTAGGCCGGAAGCTAGCTGATCATCGATCAGGCGACGAGCGTCCCTTTGAAACAATGCGGCTGAATACGGCTCATCGACATCGACGACGTCGACCATGTGCAATGGAACCAGACGTTCATCCACAGGGGTCTTGGCGGTACCGATATCCATCCCCCGATACACCTGCATCGCATCGGCAGAGATGACAGAGGTGTGCATGCGACGTGCGAGCTCGTCGGCAACAGCGCTCTTCCCGACAGCAGTCGGCCCCAATATGGCTACAACGGGACCGGGGAGCGCCGCCTCAAGAGAATCAATCATCTCATGTCGCCCACGATGGAGCCCGAGAGATACCAGGTCTTGGCAGTATCGACCTCGACATCGACGATACGGCCGAGCAGCTCCGCAGGATTTGCGCCGGCAGGAACAGGAGCATGGACCGTCTGGTTTTTGGGGCTCTTGCCCTGAAGCATGCCGGGATCCTTCTTGGAGGTGCCCTCGATCAACATGGGAACCTTCGTATGAAGGTCCTTCTGATTGAAGTCGTATGCAGTGCCCTCAACGACCTTGACGAGCCTGTTGAAGCGCTCGAGGATCACTTCGCGCGGCGTGTCATCGGGCATCTCGGCTGCAGGCGTGCCGGCACGCTTCGAATAGATGAAGGTGAATGCCTGGGCGTACCGAGCCTCTTGGGCCAAGGAGATCGTCTGCTCGAAGTCTTCTTCCGTCTCACCCGGAAAACCGACGATGATATCAGTAGACAGGGCGATATCCGGAATCCGGCCACGGACGCGCTCGATCAGATCAAGATAGTGCTCGCGCGTGTACTTGCGATTCATAAGCTTAAGAATGCGGTTGGAGCCGGACTGAACAGCAAGATGGAGCTGCGGCATGACTGAAGGAACTTCAGCCATGGCATCGATCGTTTCGGGAAGAAGATCCTTGGGGTGAGAGGAAGTGAAGAAGATGCGCTCAACCCCGGTCTCGCCGACGGCGCGCAGAAGTTCGGCGAAGCGTGGAGAGCCAAAGCTATCACGTCCGTAGGAGTTTACATTTTGACCAAGCAGCGTGATCTCGCGCACACCAGCCCGTACAAGCCCGGTGACCTCGTCGACGATCTGTTCAAACGAACGGCTCTTCTCGCGTCCGCGCACATATGGAACGATGCAGTACGAACAGAAGTTGTTGCATCCGGTCATGATGGGCACCCAGGCATGGTAGCTGGTGGCACGATGCCAGGGCATATCCGTAGCGACCCCGGTATCCCCCTCGATGCAACGCACGCGGCTGCCACCGCTCTCGAACACGTCGGCAATGAGATCACCGACGTGCGCGATGGAATCGGTGCCGAAGACGACGTCGACGTTGTCAAGATTCTTGAGCAGGCCCTCACCGTCGCGTTGCGCGATGCAGCCGCCGACGGCTA
>OBVA01000693.1_pt1 | contig 13761 bp, 7 predicted proteins | sample 1495021 | NCBI WGS metagenome assembly OBVA01 (sample SAMEA2579965, study PRJEB22360) | human gut metagenome | biome: human gut; feature: human-associated habitat; material: faeces | place: Denmark | collected 2008/2010
ACCAGGCCGTTGGGCCCCTTGTCCCCCCGCCGTTCCCGTTCCCGCCGTTGTTGCCGTTGTTGCCACTCGTCTCGCGCACGACCGAGGCCTGCGCCTGGCCGGGCTCGACCTTGACGACGTTCTTGCCGTCGGCGCTCAGCGTGACCTTGGCGCTGTAGGCCGCGGCGAGGTTGACTCGCGCCCAGCCCTGCGACGAGGCGTCCAGCGGATAGCCGGAGTCGCTTTCGGTCGCGGCGAGCACGGCCTTCTTCTGCGCGGAATCCAGCGACTTGAACGCGGCGACGTTGTCGAGCATGCGGACGGCCGAGTCAGGCACCACCGGCGCCTGTCCGGTCGTGCCCGTGGCCTGGAAGCCATAGGTCATGCGGGCCTTGTACGCGGCCAGTGCGGAGGCGCGGTCGGTCACCGGCTTGGTCGAAACCTCGTCGGTGAAATCGTTGCGCTCGACATTGCGTTAGCCGTTGGCGGCGTTCGCGCCGGTGTTCGTGATGCAGGCGTCGAGCGTATCGCCGTGGTTGTCGGCCTTGCACTGCGCGGTCAGGTAATCGACGAGCTCGGCGCGGGCGGCCGCGCCTTCCTGTGCGGTCTTCTCGTCGCTCACCGCGGTGGCGACGCCGTACTGGCCGGCGATGTGGCCGCCCATGATGTCGAGCGGGTAGTGCACGCCGAGCACGATGCGGTTGTTGCCGGCCTCGGACACGCGGGTCATGATCTCCGGGCCGAGCTCGGGCAGCAGGTACGCCAGGCCGGCGCCCTGCGTGAACGCGAAGGTGGTGTGGCCGGACGGGAACGAGCCGGAGTTGTACAGTCCGTCATACTCGTTGTCGGGCGCTTCGCCGTCTCCCCAGTCGAAGTTCTCGTAACCGGGGACCTTCTTGATGTTCAGCGTCTGCTTCAGACCGTTCATGTTCAGCGTCGTGCCGTTGAAGTTCACGCGGTCCACGTAGGGGCGCGGGTGCTGGTATGTGGCCTTGGCGACGCCGGTGGAAGCGGACTTGTTCATGTCGGACAGGAACTGGGCGGTCTTCGGCAACTTACCAGCGTCGGCGGCGTCCTTGTAGTACTTGCCGAGCACCGGACCGAGCGCGTCGTACAGCGTGTTGGTGGAGTTCATCTGGGCGTCGGACAGGGCGCGCTGGTCCTGCGCGGTGTTGCCGTCGGTGCCGTACGCCTTGTTGTTGATGTCTTCGGTGAGCTGGTCGTCGTGCGCGAGCACCGACTTGCCCTCATCGGTCACGCCCTTGCCTGCGACGTAGTACTTGTTGAAGTCGGTCAGCAGTCCGGTGATCGTGTCCTTGGAGGATGCGGTCTTCACCACGGTCGGCGCCTTGGCGCCGAAGGAGATGGCGGTGATGGTGCTGCCGTCTTCGCTCAGCGTCACCTTGGCGCTGAAAGCCTTGGCGAGGTTGATGCGCTCGAATCCGTTGGAGCTGGCGTCCAGCGGGTTGCCGGAGTCAATTTCGGAGGCTTCGAGCACCTGACGACGCTGGGCGTCGGTCAGGTCGGGGAACGCGGTGAGCAGCAGGTTCTCCGCGCCTTGCGGCACGACGGGCGCCTGACCGGCGGCCGAGGTCTGCGAGAATCCGTAGGTCATGCGTGCGGTGTAGGCGTCGATGGCGGACGCGCGGTCGGTCACCGGTTCGGTGGACACCGCGTCGGTGAAGGTGTTCTTGTATCCGTTCTTGTCGTTGGCGCCGGTCTTGCTCACACACGCGGCGACGGTGTCGCCGTTGCCGTCGGCCTTGCAGCGTGCGGCGATGTAGTTCTCAAGTTCGTCATGGGCCGGCAGCAGCACGTTCTGGCGGAACGTGGCATCAGACCACAGAGCGGTGACGGATGCGCTGGCGGAGATGCGTCCGCCGATCACGTCCATCGGGTAGTGCACGCCGAGCACGACGCGGTTGTTGCCGCCTTCGGCGGCGCGGGCCACGAGTTCCGGTCCGAGCTCGGGCAGCAGCGTGGCCAATCCCAGACCGCGGTTGTAGGTCTTGGTGGTGTGGCCGGACGGGAAGGACTGCGACGGCTCCTGATAGTCGGTGTAATCCTCGCCGTATTCCTGGCCGTCGATATTGATCATCGGGATGCGCTTGATGTCGAGCGTCGGGCTCAGACCGTTGAGGTCGGTGTCACCGCCGATCGTGCGGTCGACGCCTTCGTTCTCCTTGTTGAAGTACGGACGCGGGTAGTTGAAGTCCTTCTTGGCGCTGCCGGTGCCGACGAAGCCCGCGAACGAGTCCTTGCTGCTTTTGCTGAACACCAGGTCGGAGGTCTTGGGCAGCTCGCCCTGCGCGACGCCCTCGGCCACGTACTGGCCGATGATCGGCCCGAACGCGTCCTTGTAGATGCGCAGTGCGTCGCCGTCGCTCGCGTCGAGAGCGGCGCGCTCGGCCTGCGTGTAGGTGCCGTCGACCTTGGTGGTGTCGGCGGCGGCCTTGTTGTTGATGGCCACGACGGTCTTGTCGTTCTGTCCGAGCACGCTCTTGCCGGCATCGGTGACCTTGCCGCGGAAGGCATCGCCCTGCGGCGTGTTGTTCACGACCTTCTTCGGGGTCCACCAGTTGTAATACTCGCCGAGCAGCGAGGTGATGTTCGGCTTGACCGCACTGCCGTACGAGGGAGTGTCCGCGGCGTTCGCGGTGACGCTCACGGACATCAGCATCGCGATGGATGCGATGCCTGCCACGGCGCCCTTGAGGACCGCGGACTTACGCATTGTCTTGTGCATTCTTTCAGCTTCCATTGTGTGTTGGTTGATATGGAACCGATTCTGTTGTAGACCAACTGTCAGGTTCCGACCGCTGAAAGATAATGAAAATCACCTTCGATTAATGAACAGTTCATTTTGCAACGTACCGATTTTTTGCGTGTTCAGGTTATAACATCGCGCGTCGGGAGCCGCGTGTCACGGGTCGTGCGGTATAACGCCATATAGGCGATGAGGTCCCTTCTTTTGAGTGAAAGAAGGGACCTCATTGCACTGGCGGCTGTGTTGACCACCCACCGGCTCTACGAACTAGGCTTCAGCCAGAGCCTCGACAGGCTGAACCGTCAAACAGACAGTCCGGCGGACTGTCTGTAGGTGAAGTGAGCGGCTTGCCGCGAAGGCCGCCTAAGAGGCTCAGGCTTCAGCCAGAGCCTCGACAGGCGGCGTCTTGACTGCGCGACGGGCCGGGAACACGCTGGCGAGCAGGGCTGCGATGGCGGCCACCACAAGCACGATGCCGTTCATGCCCCATTCGAAGGGGAACACAGTCTTGCCGTACAGGCTGAACACCATGTATGACCCCAGCCATCCGAACAGCGTGCCGAGCACCACGCCGACCACACCTGCGACGAGCGACAGCAGCAGCGCCTCGACGGCCAGTGAGCGCCGCAGCTGCCCGCGGGTCATGCCGATGGCCCGCAATGTCGCGGATTCGCGGGTGCGTTCAATCACCGACAGACTCAGCGTGTTCGCCACGCCGATCAGCGCGATGAGCACCGCGACGGCGATCAGCGCGACCAGAAGCATCAGCATCGAGTTGATGATGGTCTCCCATTGTGCGCGTTGCGCCACGGGACCGGTGATGGATACGGTGGAGTCATACGAAAATACGTCCTGAATCTTGTTGAACACGTCACTCAGGGAGACGCCGGCCGACTGGGTATCCACACGCATGAGCAGCATGTGGCTGGTCGCGGTGATGTCGCCGTTGTTGAAATGGCTGGTGTTGATGAAGGCGACGGCATCATAGTTGGACGAGACGCGGCGGTAATCGGATTGCACCGGCTTGAGACGCATTGATGAGGAAACGCCTCCGTTCGTCGAGCTTGCGCTGGCGGACCCGTCTTGTTCGGTGCTTGCCGCAATGCCATTCGACTCCGCGGCAGTGAACCGCAGCTTCGCATCGGAGCCGAATGTGATCTCCTTGCCTGAGGTGGCGCGGTATTTCGGCAGCAGCACGGTGTCGTCGCCGACGGTGACGCCGCTCAGGTCGGCGTGCATGACGCCGGCGAGTTCGGAGGTGTTCTTGACGCCGACGAGCAGCAGGGACATCGTTCCCCCGTTCACGCCTTCCGCGGTCACCGTCGCCGTGGGCGCGTACATGGTGGCCGCGACGCCCTTGACCTGGGCCGCTTCCTTGACTGCGCTGGTCTTCAGGCCGTCGCCGGTGGCGATCATGTCGACACTGTACCGGGACGCGAGCGCCTCCCCCATGGTCTGCTTGGCGCTGGCTGCACCGGTGGCGATGGTGGCGACCAGGGTCACGCCGATCAGCAGCGCGGTGCCGGTGGCGGCGACGCGACGCGGGTTCTTCTGGATGTTGGCGTGGGCAACTTTGGCGCTCGGACCGCACATCGAGACGAGCGCGCCGACGCCGCGCATCAGCACCGGCAGCCAGAACGTGGCGGTGAGTACGAGCCCGAGGAACACCAGCGCGGCCCCGCCGATGGACATCAGCAGCACACTGCTGTAATTGTCGCTGGCCATGGTGTCCAGACCGTTCAGCATGCCGGACAGCTGCCATACGGCGACGCCAGCCAGTGCCAATCCGGCGATGATCGTCAGAACGCCAATCGTGGCGCGGACCTTTCCGGCGCGTGATGTATCGGTCAGCTCGATCGGGCGCAGGGCCTCAAGCGGCGTCACGCTGGTGGCGGACCGTGCGGAGCCGAGTGAGGCGAGTACAGTCATGATCAGGCCGAATGCGATCGGAACCACGAACGCTTGCCACGAGAGAATCAGCCTGGCCTGCATTCCCATCATTTCCATTACGCCCGTGTTCGTGACCAGCGCGATCAGACCGACGCCGAAGCCGACGCCCAGCACCGACGCAATCAGGCCAAGCAATCCGGCCTCCATCAGTACGGATGTGTACAGCTGGCCCTTCTTCGCGCCGATTGTGCGCAGCAACGCCAGCGTGCGCCTGCGTTGCGCCACCAGCACCTGGAACGTGTTGGCGATGACCAGGGCGGCAACGAACAGTGCGAGCACACCGAAGCTCAGCATGAATATGGTGGGGAAACTGGTGTTGTTCGAGCTGAGGTCCCTGACGGCCTCCGCCTCGACCGATCGGCGCGATTCCACGCCATAGGATTTCGGCAGGAGCCCGGAGACCTCGTCGACGGTCCGCTGCGCGGCAGCGGCGTCGGCGTCGTCGATGTCAAGCAGGAGCATGTACGCCTGCATATGGTCGAAATCATCCACGCCGTATACCGCAGCGACGACGTTCTCCGACAGCACCGAAGCGCCACCGTAAAACGAGTACACACCAAACGGGTCGCTGGTCAGGCCAACGACGCGCACGTCACGCACCGCGGTGCCGCTCAGAGCGCTGCCGTTGGATATCGGAGCGACGTCCACCTTGTCGCCGACACCCACTCCAAGTTGTTTGGCGACGGATTTTGGCAACGCCACCTCGTTGTTGTCGACCGGCTGGTCGCCGGAGACGATGCGGACCGGCAGCAGCTTGCGGTCGGTTGACGTGCCGACGGCGTATCCGTTCGAGCGCTTGCCCGCTGCGGAGATCGAAACGCTGACGGACGTGTCGACGCGGGCGCCCTTCACGCCTTTCGTGGCGCGTATCCGGTCGAGGTTGAAATCGGCGACGGTGGTTCTGTCGGCCGAGCCGTTTTCGGAGACCGCGCCGTTGCTGTTTGTTTTCATCGTGGCGATGTAGTTCGCTTCGCCGAGCTGGGCGGTCCTCTGCCTGCGCAGCGAGTCGTCCATGGAGTTGGAGAACAGGAACGTGGCGGCGATGAACGCCGTGCCGATAAGGATGGCTATGCCTGCGGGGATGAGCATCCTCGCGCTTTTTTTCATGAGTTTGATGGTGATGGAGAACATGAGAAGTCCTTAATGCTGTGAGCGGGTCAGCGGCGGTGCTGGGCGACGGCGGCGTGCTGCGGAGCGCCCGGAACGCTTGGAGCACCCGGAACGAAAGACGCCTTTTCGGTGTGCCCCTTGAGGGCCGCCACCGGCGGTCTTGGAACGGTGGTGCCCGCGGACGGCCCGCCGACCAGTTGGGTGGCCCGCTCGCGCTCGTTCATCAACAGTTGGTTCATGCTCTCGGCGGTCGGGCGCTGCTCGTCGGCGACGATCTGGCCGTCGGCGAACACGATCGCACGATCGGCATAGGATGCGGCGACGGCGTCATGGGTGACCATGATGACGGTCTGCCCAAGTTCCTTGACGGATCGCTTCAGGAAGCTCAGCACTTCGGCGCTGGAGACGGAATCGAGGTTGCCGGTGGGCTCGTCGGCGAACACCAGCGACGGTTTGGTGATGAGCGCACGCGCGATGGCGACGCGCTGCTGCTGGCCGCCAGACAGTTCATTCGGCCGGTGCGTGAGACGTTCCTTGAGTCCCAGCGTCGTCGTCAGCATGTCGAACCACTGACGGTCGGGCTTCTGACCCGCCAGAGTCAACGGCATGAGGATGTTCTGCTCGGCGGTGAACATCGGCAGCAGGTTGAAGCTCTGGAAGATGAAGCCGATCTTGTGGCGGCGCAGCATGGTCAGCTGATTGTCGTTCATGGTGGTGATGTCGGCGCCGTCGAACACGATATGACCGCTCGTGGCCGAGTCGAGTCCGGCGAGCGTGTGCATGAGCGTGGACTTGCCGGAGCCGGACGGGCCCATGATCGCGGTGAACCTCCCTTGCTCGAACCGCACATTGACGCCGCGCAGCGCATGCACCGCGTTTTCGCCATGCCCGTAGTCCTTGACCAGGTCGATCGCCTCGATGGCGATGGGGTGCCGCTGTTCCTGCGCCGCACCGGCATTGGTCTGCGGCTGCATGATCTGCTGTTCCATAACGTCCTCTTCCATATCAATACAGGGATTTTCCCTGAACGTTACTTTCACCATACGGATGGCGGGCTCGGACCGGCATCGTGCGGCGGGGTGAATCGCCATCGTGCCCATCATCCTTGAGTATTACGCGCTCGAACATTGTGCGCGGTTTCACTGCGCTCGGCGGCCTCTCTCGGCCGGGAACGCACGGGTCCGTGGCGATGACGGGGGGATGATAGGGGGGTGCCTGGCAAGAAGAATTGTACGATGAGCGAGAACAGTGTTGAGAACGAGAATGGCGAAACGTCCATTTTCCAATGATTCTTAGATTTGTCCTCACGCCCCGAAACGGCATGTAACCGGTTAAAAACGATTTCGTGGCACAGGGAATGCCACGAAATGCCTAAAACAGCGATTTTTACCGTTTCGTGGCACGAAACCCCCTGCTTGCATCACTGTTCAAGACAAAAAGCCAAAATGTGGTCGGAACGGAGCTGAACAGCAGGATCGGACCATACGCCCTCCCGCTGGCGGGAGGTGGCGCGAAGCGCCGGAGGGTGGTTGTGCGGCGACATCCCACCCGCTTCACTACAGCCCAGCCAGCAAGGGCTATATGCAACAAACCCGCGCTGCATGACGTCAGCGCGGGTTTGTACGGGTTCCCCTTCTCGTTCCGCGTCACGGTTCCCCGACCGGCGACGCGGAAAATCCTTGCGGCTATCTAGCCAAGACCATCACTTGGCCAGTCCGGAGGCGCGCAGCGCCTCGAAGCCGCCCTTGAGGTCGTCGAGGATGTCCTCGATGTTCTCGGTGCCGATGGACAGGCGGATGGTGCCCTGGTGGATGCCCTGATCCTCCAACTCCTCCAGCGTCTCCTGGGAGTGCGTGGTGGAGGCCGGGTGGATGACCAGCGACTTCACGTCGGCCACGTTCGCCAGCAGAGAGAACAGGTGCAGGTTGTCGATGAAGACACGCGCCGCGTCCTTGCCGCCCTTGATGTCGAAGGTGAAGATGGAACCGGCGCCGTTCGGGAAGTACTTCTTGTACAGCTCGTGGTCGCGGCGCCCCTCGATGGACGGGTGCGAGACGGACTCGACCTCAGGCACGGTCTGCAGGTACTCGACAACCTTCAGCGCGTTCTGCACGTGGCGCTCGACGCGCAGCGACAGGGTCTCGGTGCCCTGCAGCAGCAGGAACGCGGCGAACGGGGACAGGGTGGCACCGGTGTCGCGCAGCAGGATGGCGCGGATGCGGGTCACGAAGGCGGCTCCACCAAGGGCCTCGTAGAAGTTCAGACCGTGGTAGGAGGGATCCGGCTCGGTCAGGGTCGGGAACTTGCCCGGTACCTCAGCCCAGTTGAAGTTGCCGCCTTCCACGACGACACCACCCAGCGTGGTGCCGTGGCCGCCGATGAACTTGGTCGCGGACTCGACCACGACGTCGGCACCGTGCTCCAGCGGGCGGAACAGGTACGGGGTGGCGAAGGTGTTGTCGACGATCACCGGCAGATGATGCTTGTGGGCGATTGCGGAGATGGCCTCGAAGTCGGGCAGGTCGGCGTTCGGATTGCCGAAGGTCTCGAAGTAGACGAGCTTGGTGTTCTCCTGGATGGCGTCCTCGAAGTTCTGCGGAACCTCCGGATCGACAAAAGTGGTGGTGATGCCGTCGCGCGGCAGCGTGTGCTTGAGCAGGTTGAAGGTGCCGCCGTAGATGTTCTTGGAGGAGACGATGTGGTCACCGGACTGGGTGATGTTGCGCACGGCGTACTCGACGGCCGCGGCGCCCGAGGCGACCGCGATGCCGGCGGTGCCGCCTTCAAGGGCGGCGATGCGATCCTCGAACACGCCCTGGGTGGAGTTGGTCAGACGGCCGTAGATGTTACCCGGGTCGGCGAGTCCGAAGCGGGCCTCGGCGTGGTCGAAGTTGTGGAAGACGTAGCTGGTGGTCGCGTAAATCGGCACTGCGCGGGAGTCGGTGGCCGGGTCGGCCTGCTCCTGGCCGACGTGCAGCTGCAGGGTTTCAAAACGGTACTTCTTGTTGGCTTCGGTCATGGTGGTTGCTCCTTTTCCCATGTCGGGATGCTGTGGTTTCCGTGTCTTTCTTGTCGCCACCCGTCGGCGGTTTCCAGCGTCTGGCGAGGTGTTGGTTTAGACCATAGGGCACATGGATGCGGCATCGCAAGTCCGGCGTTATCGCGGTTGCCTATAACCCTTTAAAAGCCGTTGGCATCATTGGTGTCGCAGGTCGTAACAGGAGCCCTAAAACCGACTATCCACGATGCGACACGCCGCTGCCGTCAGAGCCGGTTCCACAGGTCACGGATCATGTCGGTGATGGTCAGGTCGCGCAGGGATACCATCTTCGGGAACGTGCGGATCAGACGGCGCTGCTGGCGGTTGAGCGAGCGACGGACCAGCTCGCCGGCATCCGCAACCGGTCTGGATGCCGCACGAATGCCCTGCTGGGCTCCGGCCGCGAACCGGTCATACGCCTGCTCCGCCTGCCCGCGCAGTTTGGCGGACGTTTCGCGCCACTGCTCGTCGGCCTCGCTGATGCGTGTGTCGATCTGTCTGATCTGCTGCGATTTGAGCGCCTTGATGCCCTCGCTGACCTTCGCCAGACGCGAGTCGAGACTGCGCAGACCGGCCTGGGTGATGGCCGCATCGATTACCACCATGACGAACGACAGTCCCGCGACGGCGTGAAGCAGCCATATCGGCCAGGACCGGACGATGTCGGACATCCACGGCTGGACCACCAGTTTGATGCACGTCGCCCCCGCGCCGAACGCCAGAAACCCGTTAAGATACACGCGCCCGTTGATGTTGAACGGCTTGCCGGAATAATCCCAGAAACGCATGTGGTACAGTTTCTCGATCGCCCAGCTCGACGCATATTCCAGCGTGCATGCGAGCACGCCGCTGGACAGGAACAGCGACAGCGGATTGTTCACGTCATGCAGCAGCACGACGACCAGCAGACCGCCGAACCCGTAGATCGGGCATATCGGCCCGTTGAGCATGCCCCGATCCTCGAACCGCTTGCGCAGCACGACGCTCAGGCCGGTCTCCCACACCCATCCCGCGAACGAGTACGCCAGCCAATACAGGAAGAAGCGTTCCACGACAATCAGAACATCCATAGGCGTCATGGCATCCTCCTTGCGATCATGCGGACGGAACCGCCGCACCGGGCTTCGTCCCGTCGTCACGTGTATCAGACAACTCTAGCGCGAGGCGTCACGTTCCGGCTTCCGCTCCCATGCCGTCGATACGATGCAGGTGGCACTTCCCGGCCGCCCGCCACCGGTGGCGCGCTGGGCGGGACCGCGTTACGCGGTGTGCGCCCGACGATGCTAGTCTCTGTTGTGTATCGTCATTGCCTACCAGTAAGGGGTGTTTCCGAATGACCGATGATGTGACGCTGTATGACCGCGACCCACATTACATTCCGCGCGTGGCCGCCGTGCACGACATGTGCGGGTATGGCAAGTGCTCGCTGACCGCGGCGATCCCGATCCTGTCGGCGGCCGGCTGCGACGTGTGCCCGGTGCCGACGGCCCTGTTCTCCGCACACACCAAGTACGCCGTGTTCACGTTCCATGACACGACGGACATTCTCTCCGGATATCTGGACGCCTGGCGCAAGGAGAACGTCGAGCTGGATGGCGTGTACAGCGGCTTCCTCGGCTCCCCCGACCAGGTGTCCATCATCCAGCGCCTGTACCGCGAATATCCGTCCGCGCTGCGGCTGGTCGACCCGGTTATGGGCGACGCCGGGCAGATGTACCCGACGTACACGCCGGAACTGTGCGAGGCGATGGGGGCTCTGGCGGACGGCGCGGACGTACTGATGCCGAACCTGACCGAAGCGAGCATCCTGACCAAGCGCGACTACCCCGGGCAGGATCTCGATGACGCCGCCGTGACCGAACTGCTGGACGCGCTGCTGGGACTCGGTGCCAAGAACGTGGTGCTCAAGGGCATCGACCACGGTGACGGCAAGATCATCAACTACGTGGCGAGCGCCGAAAAGGGCGCTGACGAGAAGGTCGAGCTTGTGCACGACAAGCTGCCGTACATGATCCACGGTACGGGTGACGCTTTCGCGTCCGCACTGTGCGGTGCGGTGATGGCCGGCCGTGGCCTGGCCGAATCGGCTCGGATCGCGGGCGAATTCGTACGTCATGCAATGGAAAGCACCCACAATCAGCCGCATTTCGAGGAGCGCGGGGTCAGTTTCGAGCTCGATCTCGGTGAGCTCACTTCGCTGGTGAAGTGAGACCGTGCCGCAAAGCCGGCAAAACGGAACTGCGCCGAAGCCCTGGCTGGGACTTCGGCGCAGTTTTGTATCAGAACCACTCTGACTCGGAACCAAGGAATCCGGCCTGAGGGGGAAGGCGTCAGGCCACTCCCGTATCGCAGCTCTCAGTATTCGCGCGTCTTGGGCGGGAAGTCATTGATGTGCACGGACTGCCACAGGATGGAGGCGTGAGGTGCCGATGAAGCCTCGGCATCGGCGGCATCGGCCATCCCGATCATCGAATGTGCGAGGAAACGTTCGTCGTCACGCGCCGGATAATCGAGCCTTTGCAGGGAGCCGCGCGATTCGTGGCGCGCCTCGGATGCGCGCAGCATGGCTTCGGCGAGCAGTGTCAGGTGCCGTACCTCCCAGATCGCGGTTATCTCCTGATTGAACGCGGGCGTCTCCGAATGCGCCGTGAGACGGCTGGCGCGGGGACGGATCACAGTATCGAGCAGGTTCAGGGCCTCGCTGATGGAACGGGCGTCGCAACGCACCGCCAGCGCATGTTCCATCAGCGTTCCCAGATCGGCGGCGAGCAGGTACGGGGTATCCTCCCCATCGCACAGACACTGCTCCCCCCGCTGTCTGCGGCATCCCTCCAGACGTATCGTCTGCCGCGTCATCGTCCACGTCCGGTCTGCCCGCAAGCATCGTGGCGACATCCTGCTTGCGCGAACGGGCGACGTCGTCCACCAGCGCGGCTGCCGCCTCGGCGGGACCGTCATCCGCATCGGCGTCGCGCATCGGGTCGTCGACCGGCGACTGTGCGATGCGGGCCGCCAGCGACTCACCTGCGCGCGTGCCGAACAGGCATGCGTCGAGCAGCGAGTTGCCGCCCAGACGGTTCGCCCCATGCACCGACACGCACGAGCATTCGCCCGCGGCGAACAAGCCCTCCACGACCGTGCGGGTACCGGAATCGGCGTCGCCGTTCTGGCTCCCTGACTCCGCCCAGCGATACACCTCTCCATCCGTGGTGATCGGGATGCCACCCATCGTGTAATGCGCGGTCGGTTTGACCGGCACCATGTCCTTGGCCGGATCGAGGTTCGCGTACGCCTTGATGGTCTCCACCACCTGCGGCAGCACCGCATTCATATGATCCGGATCGATGCCGGTCATATCGAGCCACACGCAGTCCTTCGGACCGTCCGGGTCTTTCGGGTCAGCGACGCCGCGTCCGCCGTCGATCTCGGCCATGATCGAACGGCTCACCACGTCACGCGCGGCGAGGTCGCGATGCTCCGGCGCATAACGTTCCATGAACGCCTCGCCGTCGGCGTTGCGCAGCACGCCGCCCTCCGCACGGGCGGCCTCCGACAGGAGTATGCCCGTGTGCGCGAGACCCGTCGGATGGAATTGGACGAATTCGATGTCTTCCAGCTGGAGTCCGGCGGACAACGCCAAGGCCATGCCGTCGCCGGTCAGATCCCATGAATTCGACGTGGTGTGGAACAGTCGTCCTGCACCGCCGGTGGCGAACATCACGTTGTGCGCATGAATTGCGTGGGTAACACCGGCGTGCGTGTCATAGGCGACCACGCCCGCAACGGCGCTCCCCGACTTGTCAAGCACCACATCGGTCACGTACCATTCCTCGGCGAATTCGATGCCGGCCGCGACGCACTGCTGCCACAGCGAGTGCAGGATCTGATGGCCGATGCGGTCCGCCGCATATGCCGCCCTGCGCACGGGCATCTTGCCGAAATCCGCGGTGTGGCCACCGAACCGTCGCTGCGCGATGTGGCCGTCATCGGTGCGGGAGAACGCCACGCCCATACGCTCCAGGTTGATCACGGTCTGCGGGGCGTACTCGGCGAGCAGCTTGGCCGCATCCTGATCGACCAGCCAGTCGCCGCCCTTGACGGTGTCGTAGTAATGCCAATGCCAATCGTCCTGTTCCACATTGCCCAGACTCGCCGCGATGCCGCCCTCCGCTGAACCGGTGTGCGAGCGCAACGGCTGCAGTTTGGATATCACCAGGACCTTCGGCTCGATGCCGGACTCCTTCAACTGTTCGATGTCAGGGGAGTGCATCAGCCCCAGCGCCGCCGACAGGCCGGCCGCCCCGGCGCCGACGATCACAGCGTCATACATTTCTTCCACATGTTTCGGACTCATATCCAAGATTGTCGCACAAGGGCTGACGTTCGCCGCGCACGTGACGGGGGCACGGCGGATAATACCGTTCATGGAAGAAATATCCGACAGCACGACAACGCCCGGCAACACGACGACGCCCGGCAATGCGGCAACATCCAACGGCACAGCGTCATCCGGCAGCACAGCGTCGTCCAACAGTGCGACATCGTTCAACAGTGCGGTGTATGACATCGTCCGGCGGATCCCGCGCGGAGCGGTCGCGACCTACGGCCAGGTCGCGACGCTGGCCGGCCGCCCACGTAATGCGAGGTTCGTCGGCTTCGCGCTGCACGCCAATCCCGAACCCGGCGTGATTCCCTGCCATCGCGTCGTGTTCCGTGACGGTTCGCTGGCGCCCGGCTTCGCGTTCGGCGGCCCGGAGCGGCAGCGCGCGATGCTCGAAGAGGAGGGTGTGCCGTTCATCCCGCCGCGGGCGGGCCACGACAATGCCGGTGACGGTGGATGGCGTGTCGACCTGGCACGATGCCAATGGCAGGGGGGAACCACCCCAAAGGGCGACGCTTTCTCCCAAGGCCTGGA
>OBVA01000695.1_pt1 | contig 13747 bp, 3 predicted proteins | sample 1495021 | NCBI WGS metagenome assembly OBVA01 (sample SAMEA2579965, study PRJEB22360) | human gut metagenome | biome: human gut; feature: human-associated habitat; material: faeces | place: Denmark | collected 2008/2010
TTGCGGCTGGTCTTTGCTTACCTTCACCACATTGAAAGTACGTTCCTTCAGCATACCGGGGAAGTCACCCGTACGGTCGCCGATAACCAGTGTACCCTCAGCATCGTTATAGGCAAACGGTATAGTGGCATATTGTCCCTTCTCGTAGTTATAGTTCACACCTTCATCCTCATAGAGCGTAAACGCGCCGTCCTTACCCGTATAAACATAGAGAGTGATTTCCGAAGCCGGTTTTTCATCACTGTATTGCATATCCGGACCATAAGGTACAATGGCACCTTCGCAAACGTAGAGCGGAATACGTTCATAAGGAGCATCCACTGTCAACTTCTGGCCACCGTTCACATACTTACCGGAGTAGAAATCATACCAACCGCAGCTTACCGGGAAATAAACCTCGCGGCTGCGTGCACCGTATTCGTAAACCGGAGCCACCATCAGGGCAGAACCGAACATAAACTGGTCACCTATATTGTTGACATTTGCATCAGCTGTGAAGTCCATTACGAGCGGACGCATGATGGTATAATCATTGAAGTAAGTCATACCAGCCAAAGAATAGATATACGGCATCATGTTGTAACGCAACTTCGTATAGTAAACGATGGAGTTGTAGCACGGATGTCCTGCCGGAGCAATGTTCCAAACCTCACGGTACGGATACTGGCCGTGTGCACGGAACAACGGGCAGAAAGCGCCGAACTGATACCAACGGGCATTCAACTCTCTCCATTCCTTATAATCGGCATTTTCACGTCCGGTCTTGTTGAATTCCATCTGACCAGCCACATAACGGTTCTCTACACAGAATCCACCGATGTCCATAGTCCAATAAGGGATACCGCTGACAGCAAAGTTCAAGCCGGCAGAGATTTGCGCTTTCATATCTTCCCAACGGGTAGCGATGTCACCACTCCAGGTGGCGGTAGAATAGCGCTGCAATCCTGCAAAGCCGGAACGTGTCAACAAGAAGACGCGCTTGTCCGGTTCCACGCCGCGCTGTCCGTCATAGATAGCTTCTGCATTCATCAGTGCGTATGCATTGAAGAACTTGGCAGAGGGGCCGAGTGCTGTCGGACCGCAAAGGTCCTTGCGGTATTGCAAATCCGTACAGTCGCGTATGTTCGGTTCGCTGGCATCCATCCACCAAGCGTCAACACCCAGAGGATAGTAGTGGTCTTGCATCTGCTTCCAGAAGAGCTTGCGTGCATCGGCATCGTATGCGTCATAGAAAGAGCCCAGATAGCCAGGACCGACCCAGTCTTTGATGCTGTCTTTGATAGCCTGCTGATACATCCAACCTTTTTCGTCAAATTCCTTGAAGTGTTCGGTCGTAGCATAGAACTTGGGCCATACGGAAATCATCAGACGTCCGTTCATGGCGTGGATGGAGTCGACCATTCCTTTCGGGTCGGGGAAACGTTCAGGGTCGAACTCATGGCTTCCCCATGCATTCTGCTTCCAGTGCAGCCAGTCGATTACGATATTGTCGATAGGAATCTGACGTTCACGGAATTCCTTCAAGGTGGAGAGAACCTCCTCACGCGTATTGTACTTCTCACGGCTCTGCCAGTAACCCATCGCCCATTTCGGCATAATCTGGGATTTACCTGTCAATGTACGGTAGCCGCTAATCACATCGTCCATATCATCACCATAAACGAAGTAGTAGTCTATTTCATTCTGCATTTCACCCCACCAAGAGAGTTTGTTCTGTTCTTCATCAGCCACCGGACTCAATACCCGCAGACCGCAGTAAGAAACACCGGCATCAGGCTTCCACTCTATCTTCAACGGAACGCGCTTGCCCGCTTCCAGATTAACAGCAAACTTATAACTGTTAGGATTCCAAGCCGTACGCCAACGTTCGGGAACCACCAATTCATTATCAATATATACTTTCATGTAGCCTGCATAGTAAAGGATGAAGCGGAACAAGCCGCTTTCTGCCGGTTCTATTTCTCCCTCATAAACTACGTCGGACCCTCCGAACGGGAACTCCGCAGGCAAATTAACCACCTTACTCAGATGTGCGGCACGGTCCAGATGTTCAAAATAAAGAGAATCCTCACGACGTACAAGGGTTTCCACGTCTTTCTTGCCCGGAATATATGTACCGGTCAAAGCACCTTCCTTGCCCTCTTTATCATAAAGTTTGAAGACATCACCCAGTTGTGAGTAGTCACGCGGGTCACCGAAACGGCAGAGCGAATAGCTGTCCCAAAGCACACCGTAGTTTTTATTAGACACGATGAAGGGTACAGACACCTTTGTATTGTACTGGAACAGTTCCTCATTCTTACCTTTATAGTTGAACTCATCCGCCTGGTGCTGGCCCAAGCCATAGAAAGCCTCATCATTGCCTGCCGACTGGAATACCTGACGTACTGTATATCCTTTCGTACCTTCCACTTCCACCGGAGTAAAGGTCCGCCCGTCAGAGTCTTCAGCCAGAATCTGCTTGCCGTCGGCATCCGTGAAGCGTACCTCACCCGTTGTCTTGGACACAATGGCACATAATTCCGATGTCTTGACAGTCACTTCATCGCCCTGCTCTTCGACCTTAAAGTCGGTCTTATTCTGTTGAGGGGTCACAATGAGACTCTGCTCCTTTGAAAATTCCTTCTCAGGAGTAGCCGATACATGAATGAGCTTCTCGCCCATTACTTCTAATCTTACTTTACGCACATCCGTCGGTTGCTGCTGCTTGACTTCCACAACAACACCGTTCTCGGTCTTTTGGAATCCGCCTCCGGAACATGCGGCGAGCATCCATCCGGCAAGCAAATAAACTGAAGTGTTTTTCAATTTCATATTACTGTTTTTAAAGTGAATTTTCTCCAATGCAAAAATAGAAAGTTTACTTCAAAAACGAGTCCTCCCGATGTTGAAACAAAAGGGCGCTTTTGATTACCCTAAAAGACAATATGTTTCCGTAAGGGGTATCTTTTGTTATCTACCCTCTCTTTCCTGATAAACAGAGGGCAAAACACCGAATTCATCCTTGAAATATTTGCTGAAATACTTGGGGTTGTTAAAGCCCAACTGATACGCTATCTCCGATACATTTTGCTGACTCTCGCGCAGCATCTGCGCCGCTCTTTTCAGACGGATGACACGGATAAATTCAATAGGTGTCTTACCGGTTATCTGCAAGAGTTTCTTGTAAAGATGTACCCGGCTCATACCCAACCCCCGACTCAACTCTTCTACGGACAAGTCACACCGACCGATGTTCGCCTCCACATATTTGATGGCATTTTCCACCAGCTTTTCATCCAACGAAGTAATGGCTATTTCACTTGGTTCGGGGTCAATGAGCGACTTTGCCTTGCGCTTCTTGCTCAGGTCAATCAACTTGCGCATACGCAGAATAAGGATTTCCACATTGAAAGGTTTCGTCACATAATCATCCGCACCGATGGTCAACCCCTCCACTTTATCTTCCACAGCCTGCCGTGCAGTGAGCAATATCATCGGAATGTCACTCGTGCGTTTATCGGTCTTCACCCAGCGGCACAATTCATTCCCATCCATCTCGGGCATCATTACGTCGCTGACAATAATATCCGGCATCAGTTCCGATATTTTCTGCCAAGCTTCCCGACCATTGGAAGCTGACTGTATACGGAAATACAAGCTCAGACTATCTTTCATGAAGGCAACCAAATCTTCATTATCATCCACAATCAGGGCCAACGGCTTTTCTTTTTCATCTTCATTATCCTCCATATCGTCCAGCAAATCAACCGAAAGCGCTTCCTCTTCCATACCCGGCAAAAGTTCCTCATGCTCTTCCACCTCTTCTGTAAGCGGTGCAGGCTTGGGAGGACTTACACGTACATGTTTAACCGGGAGCTCAACCAGAAACACACTACCGGAACCCACATTGTCGACAACGCGCACCGTACCCTCATGCAGCGTCACAAAGTCGCGTACCAGGCTCAAGCCAATACCGCTACCCGTTGACTGGTGCTCCGGTTCTTCCTGCTCCACCTGATAGAAACGTTCAAAAATCCGCTCCTTGTCTTCATCCCTGATACCGACACCGGTATCCGATACCTTTATCAGCAATCTTCCGGACATCTCTTTCGACATTTCCAATGCCACATCCACACGTCCCCCGTCCGGAGTAAATTTGAAAGCATTGGACAGAAGATTCATCACAACTTTACCAATTTTATCCTCGTCGAATGACATATTCAGCGATTCCATGGCCGAAAAGAATGTCAGATGCACATGTTTCTTTTCAGAAAGCATCAGGAAAGAAGCACAGATGCTACGCACATACGCCACAATATCCCCCTCGGACAAAGTGAGATGCAATCCTGCCATCTCATTCTTACGGAAATCGAGCAACTGGTTGACCAGATTCAACAAACGCTGCGCATTGCGGTACATCAGTTGTAGCTTGCCATGCAGTTTTTCGTCCGTAATCTCCTTCATCATACTTTCCATCGGCGATATAATCAGCGTAAGCGGCGTACGCAACTCATGGCTGACATTCGTAAAAAAGCGGAATTTCATCTGGCTCAACTCCTCCCTCTTCTTCGCATCTTCCTCTATCTGGCGGATTCTGAACTTATTACGTTCCCTCCGTTGTACGGCATAAAGTGAAAAGGAAACAACTCCTACTATCAGAAGAGCATAAACGATATATGCCCACGGAGTCATCCAGAAAGGCGGAAGAATGACAATCTTGAGCGAAGCCTCTTCAGTACCCGCATATCCGTCACTGTTTGTAGCCTTCACTTTTAAAATGTAAGTCCCCGGAGCCAGATTGGTATAGGTAACGCGATGCATATCGGACATACTCGTCAGCCAGTTCTCATTAAACCCTTCCAATTTATAGAAATACTGTGTCTTTTCGGGCAGCACGAAATTGTCCGACGCGAACAGCACCGTGAACACATTCTGCTTATAAGCCAAGACAACTTCTTCTGTTTCATTCAAAGCTTCCTTCAAGATGACACGTCCTGCATACTCCTTGCCCACCTTCACGTCTTCATTGAACAACTGGAAACCGGTAAACATAACCTTGGGCAACGTACGGTTATACTTTATGTTGCCCGGCTGGAAGCGATTCAGCCCATACAGTCCTCCCACTACAATCTCGCCCGTATGCAGTCGTTTGAGGGAACGCTGGTTGAAGTCACAACTCTGCAACCCGTCCTTGTCATTATAGGTATAGCAACGGAACACGGGCTGCTCCGTCTTGCTGTCAACGGACAACACCACGTTTATCAGTTCTCCTCCGGTGCTGATCCATATACTTTTGTTTTCATCTTCCGTAATACCTAATATCAATAGTTTGGAGAAACCGGGTTTGATAGGCACTTCGTACAATTCATCCCGTTTGCTGTCATATACATTCAAGCCTTCACGCGTGGCTATCCATAACAAACCGCGACTATCTTCGTAAACTTGATTGATATTTTGGTTGGAAAGTCTGGTCTTACCCGATTTTGTACCTGCAAAATTTGTAATCTCGCCGGTCCTCAGGTCCATGAAAGCCATCCCTGCCGAAGTACCGATAATCAGATTATTGTCACAGCTGATGCAGAGGGATGAGATATAGTCCGACACAAGGTTTGAATTACCTGTAGAATAGGTGGTAAATATCCCCGTCTGAGGATTCAGGCATTGCAATCCTCCCCCCAACGTACCGATCCAGATATTTTTGTCCGCATCTTCTGCCAATGCCCATACATTGTCATAGACCAGCGAGTTACTGTCTCCCTTACGGGACCGGTAATGGATAAAGCGGTTTCCATCATAGCAATTCAGTCCGCCCCAGAAAGTACCAGCCCACACTCTGCCGCTACTGTCCCGAAGAAGGCAGACTATGACATCACTCGAGATAGAGCGGGGATCTGCCGTATGCGAAAAAAACATACGTTCATCCGTCACGCTATTCCAGCGAATCAACCCGCGGTCGTTGGTCCCCACCCATACGATATCACCGCCTCCGTCCTCCACACAATTGATGTCGCCTACATCGGCAATGCCGAATTTGAAGACACTTTCATTATAGAAAGAGACACCCTTCTTGTAGGTTCCCACCCACATCGTACCGGCCTCATCTTCATAAAGAGCCGTTATTGTATTGTTGGACAGAGTACGCCCGTTATTAGGATCGTTCGCCAGACGGATTTTCCGTCCCGCCGGTTCTATCAATTCAATGCCATCCTGATCCCTGCCTACCCATATACATCCGTATTTATCCTGTGCCACTGCACGTACGGTATTGTAGGTGTCCGTTCGGGGAGAACGCTGTTCCCAAACCTTCCGAGAAAGGCTATAAATCCACATCCCCTCCACACTGAATATCCACGCCCGCCCACTATGGTCGACAAACAAATCAAAGGTAGCATTCTTTACTTCCCTGCAATCTTCGGCAATGTCCGGATTGGTCCACTTGATATTTTGCTTTTCCTCATCTATACAAACCAAGATACCGTTACTCAAAACCAACAGGATTCCTTCGCCGCATTCTTTCATGTCGGACACTTCGGCTTTCGCAAGCAGTTCATCCGCCTCCTTTACTGCCACGGCATTTTTCTGTCCTTCTCTATAGCTGTAAACACCTTTACCATTAATATAGATCCAGAAAGTCTTTTCCTTATCAATATAGATAAGCGAAGGATTTCCGGTCAGACCGACGTTCCACATCCAAGCTTCCACATTACGGTCAAAAACATCGGAAGCCGAGTTGTAAATGGCATACCCACTTCCCGTACGTATCCACAAATTACCGGACGCATCTTCTTGTATATCCTCGACATAACTATCGGGAAGAGATTTCTCGTCATCTTTCTGGCTGCGATAAATCTTTATATTGTAACCATCATAGCGGTTCAGCCCCGAAGCTGTACCAAACCACATGAATCCGTTTGAATCTTTATAAATAGCATTAACCTGATTATTGGAAAGTCCGTCTTTCACTTCCAAATGTTTAAACATGTAGTCATGTGAAGCAGCAGAGAAACATACCATCCAAACCCACAAGAGCAGTAGTTGCAGTCTTTTCATACTATCAGAGCTAAGGGAAGTTATTTTTGTTGCAAATGAAGTGAAAAACGAACAGAAAAGCAAGGAAAGACAAGGATTTTTAAAGAAGGAGAAGCATATCCCTCGCGGACATACTTCTCCGTAACCAATCAAAAAAACTATATCAACAATCCTTGTAACCTATAAAACCTATTTGTATGATACTTTTAAAAACTGTCTTTTATTCTATCCACCACTCAATCAATAAGGGTATTGACCGGCTGCGGCTCCCTTCATGATGCCCTCAATGGCATAAGCCTCCTTCGCCGTACCCGTACCACGGTTCATGTCACCGCCGGTTTCCCAATAAAAGGGGACACAACCGTGGTTTTTCGCCTCTCGGGTGACTACCTCATTCCAATAGGAGCGGCTCTTGTTATGCATCTCCTGGTCAATATCAGGATAGGCAAGTTCAGAAGTCCCCTCTATCTTGTCTTCTTTTGCCCGCTTCATGGCACTATACTCGCCTACAATCACAGGAATTCCCTTATCTGCATAGGCCGTTTTCATCTTCTGGAATTGCTGCTTCACATAATCTTCTTCGTAACCGGTGGCATTATGAATGGAACCGGATACATGATTATCCTTACCCCAATAAAGGAATACATTGCTCCAGGTTTCGTCATGGTTCATCATGGTGAACTGATAGGGATCATAGAAGTGAACTTCCACCATCAGACGGTCGGGTACCTCATCCTTGGGCATCGTGTAGTCATTCACCGTCTTGTCAATATTGGTATAAGGACCTTGCACAATCAGACAACGGCTCGCATTATTTCCTCCGGTGGCACGCACGGCATCAATGAAGGTCTGTTCGTATTTCAAGATGTCATCTATGGCCGATGTGCCAACGTTCCCCTGGTCTTGCTGTCCGGGTTCGTTACATCCGGCAAAGAGCAGGTGTTCGTCATAAGCATTCAGTTTATTGGCAATCTGTGTCCAGATAGCTTTCTGCTTGGCATCTACTTCGCTGCTGTAACCATGGGTGATACTCTCTTCAAGCCAACCGCCATCCCAATGGATATTGACAATGGCATACATATCATTGGCTACACAGTAGCCCACCACTTCGCTCACCCGGTCGAGCCATGCAGCATCTATCTCATAGGTCGATGGATTCACAATGTAGTAATCCCACGCGCAAGGGATGCGCACCGCATTAAATCCCAATGCCTTCAGCCCTTTGATATATGCCTCACTCACTTTAGGATTTCCCCATAACGTTTCGCTCGCTATCTTGTTCTTGTTATCACAAGCTTCCAGCGTGTTGCCGATATTGATACCTGCATACATCTTGGCGGCAAGTGTCCTGGCATCGCTTTCCATATTGCCGGTTTCGCCCGCACCCTGCTTTACGGCCACAGTCTCCGTCAGGCTACCCAAAGTAAAAGAGATATGGCCTTCGCGCGCTCCCAAAGGATTGGGAGAGACGGTAAACTTGAAAATCTTGTCTTCCATGGCACGGGTATTGACCGCCTTTATCCAAGAAACATCGGAAACGGCTTGTACGTCACCATTGGTTTCCACCACCACAGAAACATCTCCTCCCGCAGCTGGCAGGTCGAAAGAGGTAGAGTTGGATATGATTAATCCGTCCGCAGCCGTTTGTTTCACTGTGAAGCTCCCTACTTCGCTGCCTCCGGCTTTCACCGTTACCTTGGCTTCACGGTCACTCGTGTCCGTATTGGCTTCTGCCATAACGGTATACTTCAAAATACTACTCGAAGCAGAACTTTCGGCAGTAACCTTACACCACTCCGGTGCACTGCTGGTAACTTCCAATGCAACGTTCGACTTGATGTTCAGCGTACTTGTTCCTCCGGTCTTGGAGAAAGTCATTCCATCCGTCAGAATGTTCGCGGGAATCGTTATTTCTGGAGTCACAGTATCATCATTGCCGGAACATGCGGCAACGAAAGAAGAGAAAAGCAGTGCCGACAGCACCAGGCAAATTTGGAATTTTTCAATGATATTCTTCATCATGTCTTTACGTATTAAAAATAATGGTTAAATCAGTGAGAGCAAAAGTAGCGGAAAAGGCGGAAAACACACCGATGCCATGTTATCTGCAACGGTATCATTTGTTTCCGAATAGGGCTCAAAAGTTATCATTGAATGACATCAGACACATCCGGCTTGCTTGAACCGAAAGAATACTTTATTTTTGTGTATAAACACTTCCTTCAACTACCCTGATTCATATATCTGATAAACTATTTAAAATACAATGCATTTATGAGAAAGATGATGTTACTTTTAGGACTGGCGCTCAGCCTGTCCTGCTTTTCACAAAACCGGCAAGGTTATCAAAATCCCGTTATTCCCGGTTTCCATCCCGACCCGAGTATCTGCCGCGCAGGAGATGACTTTTATCTGGTCAACAGTAGTTTCCAATATTTCCCGGGCGTACCGTTGTTCCACAGCAAAGACCTCATCAACTGGGAACAAATCGGACACTGCCTGACGCGCCCCTCACAACTGCCGCTTCACGACGCCGGCCCATGGGGAGGAATCTATGCACCTACCATCCGCTACAACAGCGGTACATTCTACATGATTACCACCAACGTGTCCGACAAAGGCAACTTCCTTGTACACACTACCGACCCGCGTGGCGAATGGTCAGAACCCGTATGGCTCAAGCAAGGCGGTATAGACCCGTCCCTCTATTTTGAAGACGGCAAGTGTTACCTCGTCAGCAATCCGGGCGTAGGTATCTATCTGTGCGAAATCAACCCCAAAACCGGCGAACAACTCAACGAGTCCAAACGCATCTGGAACGGCACGGGCGGACGGCACCCTGAAGGGCCGCATATTTACAAGAAAGACGGATGGTATTATCTGCTGATTTCCGAAGGCGGCACGGAATACGGCCACAAAGTGACAATAGCCCGTAGCCGCGATATAGACGGCCCGTACGAAGAGAACCCCGCCAATCCCATCCTGACCCACATCAACAAGAATGCACAAAACAGCCCGATACAAGGAACCGGCCATGCCGACCTGATACAAGCCCCTGACGGTTCGTGGTGGATGGTGTGTCTCGCTTTCCGTCCGCAAAGCGGCAACCATCACCTGCTGGGACGCGAAACGTTCCTTGCTCCCGTGCGCTGGGACAAGAATGCCTGGCCGGTAGTAAACGGAGATGGCACAATAGCCCTGCAAATGGATGTGCCAACCCTACCGCAATATCCTCTTGCCCCCAAGCCTGCACGCACCGATTTCAAAAACGGCAAATTAGGTCCCGAATGGGTTCATATCAGAAACTATCATCCGGAAAACTATACCTTTGCTTCCGGTAACCTCCGTCTGAAAGCAACCCCCGTAAACCTGAACAACGGGAAAGGCAGTCCTACTTTTGCCGGCCGCCGGCAAGAACATATCGACTTCACAGCCACCACTTCCATGCAACTGAAAAAAGCCGCCAGTGGCGACGAAGCCGGCCTGACGGTCTACATGTTCGAATCGTCCCATTACGATTTATTAGTCAAGCAATTGGCAGACGGGAAACAAGCTGTAGTATTGCGCTACCAATTGAATGAATTGACCCATACGGAAAAGGAAGTTATTCTGCCCCAGGGGAAAGTACAACTCCGTGTAAAAGGCAGCAACGAAATCTATTCGTTCGAGTATGCCACAAACGGAAAGGACTTCAAAGAACTGGGCCGAATGAATACGCGCTATATCAGTACAGAAACTGCCGGTGGCTTTACGGGAATCATGCTGGGATTGTATGCCGTCTCCGGTTCTCAAACCTCAAAAGCATATGCAGACTTTGAATACTTTGATTACGAAGGAAAATAGCAGCCAATCTTAGAGAAAGCCCCTGCTTTTCTCCGCTTCCGCCCTTTTGTCTGTCCGGTTCAGTACAAAGATTCATGAACGGCCCACTTAGGTGAACAAGTTTGTTCACCTAAGTGGGCTGATTTGTTCACTACTATGAACAAGGCGGACCACTTTAGTGGAGATACCATAAAATCACTATGTTTATCGCAATAAGTACCCATCCCGTCCGAACAAAGTACAAGGCAAAGAGCTATCAAAGCGCCGCCTTACGGACCACCTCCTTTATTTTATTCTCTCTATGGTTCTTCAATCTATATCAGAACGATGCACACCGGTGAGGGCAAAACAAAAAATCCGGGATGGCCTGCATCCCGGATTTCCTATCTAACCAGTATATTTCCGTCTATCCCTCTTACCATTCAGGAACAGAGAAAAGAGTGTGGAACGTGAACTTCACTTCCATAGAACTGCTGAAACCAAGTTCCTTGATAACATCACCATCAGGAGTACCGAAAGCGCACCCTTTATCCTTTGTTGTCCCATAGCAATTCCAAAGTTCCAGACGATACTTCGGGGATTCATTGGCATCGAGCACTTTGGATGCATCAAATGTCACTTCCTTGCCATCCAGATAGAGGTTGTCAAGTGTGGCATGTAAACCGGGGAAATACTTGTAAATGTCAGCCACTTCAACGAAGGTCATGATGGAACCTGCCGCATAGTCGGCAGATTCGTACTTAATGTCGAACTGAGAAGCCACAAGGCTGTACTGGAAGTTCTCGTATTTCACCTCGAACGTAGCTCCTGCGTTATATCCCCATGCACTTCCCCAATCCGGATTGACAGTAACCAGATTGGGCGTATAAATACCTGCACCGGTACCGTCGGTAATGACGGTGCAGACAATCTCAAGCTTCTCCTTGAAATGGATGGCAGGCTCGGTACCTTGATTTTCTACATTGCTGAACGGACTGAGAGGAACAGCATTGCCTACAGAACCCGCCCCATAAGCATTGAACAACTGAACACGGTACTTGCCGTTTCCTTCAATGTCGCCATAATAGAAGCGGTTGGCATCACACCGGATGGAAGTACCGTACAGCTTGATGTCGTCAATGCGTACAAACGAATTGGGATAGCGCTTCGCCATACCGGCAAAGTCAAGCGTAAACACCATAGCATCGGTACAAGTTCCCTCGAAAACAAACGTGTGCTGTCCAGCCAAGTCTTCGGGTGAAATGGCTACAAGCAGTGCATCCCAACTTCCTGCCCATGATGAATCGGCGATATTGAGCAATACAGGAACCTGCGCATCGGCATCGGCCTTGGCCTGGCTGTAATAGCTCAACGAATAGCGATAGTCGCCATCGGGCAGGGCAATCTGCAAGCCGTCGGCAGTCAACGACAGAATGTTCAGCTTACCACTCTTCGTGCCAATCCAAGTATTGGCACAAAGCACATCTATGTCGATGTCAATCACTTTATTCGCCTCGTCAATCGTAAACTTACCGGTTTCATCGGTCACGGTGCCGTCTTCGGCAATGCGATGAATGTTCACCGTACCGTCTTCCTTGAGTTCCATATAGCCGTAGTCCTTTCCGTAGGTATAACCTATCCAGCCATTATCTGTACCCATCTCCCAATGAATCTGCTGTTCAATGTTGGGTTGTCCGTTGGAAACTGTGCTCCAGTTGTCCGTAACACCCCACTGCGTGAAAGGTCCTTCAAACACGTGCTGCTTACCGTCCTGGCCATTGTCAAGATACCACTTCTGATAGAGCAGAGCCTTGTTGAACGGTACGTTCTTGGCTGTGGAAACAGCGCGTACAGCCATACCTTGATAAACTGCGGCAGTGATACGGTGATTGACAGAAGCTGCAAACTGGTAACCTACCGCAAATTCTGTATTGGAAGAGTTGACAGTACCGGTGAGGTAATATCCTTCAGTACCCAGCGCTGTCACATCGTTTGCCACACGCGTACCGGCTGCAGGCAGGAAGATGGAATTACCATTAGGACCGGTGAACTTGAAACCTGTCACTCCATTCTGCTCAGTCCACTCTTTCTGGCACAACGTGAAGAGTTCCTCGAAATCATCGGCAGTAGGCAGTGTGGCACGCCCTTGAAATGCACGGAAAGCCAAGTCGGAAGCCGTTTTATAAGTATCGGCCGAAGCATAGTCGGCAGGGTCGATGCTATTGTTGCATCCGGTCAGGTCACCGAATCCGAAAAGGCCACCCAGTCCAGTCTCGCTCTTGGCACCCACATTGAAGCGAGCCCACTTCACGGAGAGTCCCAGGTCGACAAGGTCATTGTCGAGATCGAAGTCATAGGCAGGAGTAGTGAAGCTCTTCACCTCACCATACACAATGCCGCTACCCAGATTGAGGTAAGCCGCATAATAGTATTGCGTTTCGGGCACCAACCCTTCATGGACGAATGAATAGCTGTCCTTAAGTTCCTCACTCTTCACTATAAGGCCTGCACGAACCGCTTCTACATCGGATGAAGTAGAGATAACAACACCACAAGTAGCATCGGCCGTAGCATCGGTCAATGTCCCACCCAATACAGCCGAGGCGAAGTCGACAGATGCGGCATCGGCAGTAGCCACCTTGGCATCGGTGGTGAGCAAGCTTTTCACCTCACCTTTGTAATACACCTTACCCTGCAAGCATACATAAGCCTGATAATAGAGCGTAGAGTTATTGTTCAACCCGTTCAACTGAGCACTGAAGGCGCTGCCGTCATAAGCAGCCTGCACGTCCTCGGGCAGGTTGTCTTGCGCAAAACCATAGAAGAAGCCGGTCTTATAGCTTCCGGCATCCATGCCATCCAACCCGGAGAGCGTGGCATGGAGTGTAGCGGTAGTGCCGGGGGCCTCGGGCGACCCCCCCCCGCTTACGAAGGA
>OBVA01000714.1_pt1 | contig 13495 bp, 13 predicted proteins | sample 1495021 | NCBI WGS metagenome assembly OBVA01 (sample SAMEA2579965, study PRJEB22360) | human gut metagenome | biome: human gut; feature: human-associated habitat; material: faeces | place: Denmark | collected 2008/2010
ACGCGGTCATCTGGACCCCGCCCTCGGCCCAGCAGCTGCAAGCAGACATGATGAAGCGCTACCGCGAGATGGGCGCCACGCCCGAGGGCCCCATCCTGGACCCCATCAAGGCGAGCGCGGAAAACCCCATGGAGAGCGCCCGCGCGGACGTCCCCATTCCGGACGAGCAGCTGGCCAAGGCCCACTCCCCTCGCCAGCGCCTGCGCAAGAGCCGTCCCGGCGGCTTCTTCTTCCCCCGTGGCAAGGGCAAGGCCGGCCTGGCGCTGCTGCCGGTGATCGCGGCGATCGCAGACAAGTTCGGCACCGCCGCGACCGCAACCGCTGCAGCCGCGCTACGTCGCATAGACCCCAAACGCACGCGACCCCGCTCGTCTTTTTCCGGACGAGCGGGGTCGATTCTTTTCAACGCATCTCGCGCCATAAGCTCGCGCTTCTTCTTGCGCAAACTTCTTTCTCAGTCTTTGGACGAGGAGGAACTCAAACGGCGAGTCGCCTACTCCCCGCGGACCTGCCCCATAAAGAACACCGCGGCGGTGCCCGGGCCCGTGTGCGAGCCGATCACGGCGCCGATGTTGTGAATCGAGACGCTGCCGCTCACGTTGGGGAAATGTTCCTCGATAAGACCGGCCAGCGCTTGCGCGTCTTCCAGGCAGTCGGAGTGGCAGATACAGCACTTGCCGTCATAATCCTGCCCGCCGTCGGCGCGCTCGGCCATCACGCGAACCAGCTCGGCGATAGCGCGGCGCTTGGTGCGGATCTTCTCGCGCGGAACCAACTTGCCCTGGTTGTTGATATCCATCACCGGGCAGATCTTCAGGGCGGTCGCGAGCACGGCGCTGGTAGCGCTCACGCGCCCGCCGCGCTTAAGGCAGTCAAGGTCGCTCACAAAGAACCAGTGGTTGAGCTTGTACTTGTTGGTCTCCGCCCAGTCGACCAGCTCGTCAAGCGTGGCGCCCTGGTCGCGAAGGTCAGCCATGTACTCCACCAGCATGCCAAAGCCAGAGCTCGCGGCCAAGGAGTCGACCACCTTGATAGTGCGATCCGGGTAGCGCTCCGCAAGCGCGGAGGCGGCCAGGCAGGCAGAGTTATATGAACCGGAGATGCCGGAAGAAAGGGTCACGTGCACCACGTCCAGGCCCTGGGCAAGATAGGGTTCCCAGAATTCCTGGTACTCGCCCACTCCCACCTGCGAGGTCTTGGATTGGCCGCCCGCCTTCAAACGACCGTAGAACTCTGCGGGGGTAGTGGACTCGTAGAGATCATCCACGTACTCCTGGCCGTCTATCTCGTAATGATAGCAAACATATGGTATAGTGCGCTGCGCAAAGAAATCGCGCTCGTAATCCGCGGTTGAGCAGGTTGTAAGTACGTATGTCGACATAATCCTCCTCATCTGGAAATCAAAATAATCCAATGTGAGATTATGCCATGCTTCGCGTGTCATCCATAACAATTCATATTGTGCACTAACACATGTAACAATAGTGTGAAATAAGCCCGCTCGCGCTCCCCTATAGCGCATGGCGGCATCCACGCACCGCCTCGACGGCCTCGCACGCCGCGCAAGGCCCATGCCCGCGCAAAGCCTTTGCCCGCGCAGAGCCCATGCCGATGCAAACCCCTCGCAAACAAAAGGGCCCCCGCGACATCGCCGCAGGAGCCCCAAGCAAGATGGCAAATAGCCGTGCTATCCGTAAAACTCGCTACTCATCGAGCTTATACTTCTCAAGCGCCTTCAAGACGATGGCGCCCGCCTCGGTGCAGAGCTTCTCATCCGGAGCCTCGGTAAGCACGCGGACCAGCGGCTCGGTGCCGGACGCGCGCACGAAGACGCGGCCGTTGCCCTCGAGATAGGCCTCCGCCTCGGCGATGGCGGCCTTGATGTCCTCGCCGTTCATAACGGCGTCCTTGTCAGAGACGCGCACGTTCACCAGCTGCTGCGGGTAGAGCTTTACCGGACGGGTGAGCTCGGAGAGCTTCTCGCGCTCGGCGCGCAGCACCTCCATGATGCGCAGCGAGGTGAGGATGCCGTCGCCGGTCTTGGCAAGGTCGCCAAAGATGATGTGGCCGCTCTGCTCGCCGCCCAGGTTGTAGCCGTTCTCGCGCATGCAGGCGTAGACGTACTTGTCGCCCACGTCGGTCTTCTCGTAGTTAAGGCCGGCGGGCTCCAGCGCACGGAAGAAGCCGAAGTTGCCCATAACGGTGGGAACCACGGTAGACTTGGCCAGGCGACCGTACTTGTTAAGGTAGGTGCCGCACACGTACAGGATCAGGTCGCCGTCCACCAGGTGGCCGCGCTCGTCGACGGCCAGGCAGCGGTCCGCGTCGCCATCGTAGGCAAAGCCGATGTCCAGGCCATTCTCAACAACAAAGCGCTGCAGGCCCTCGATGTGGGTGGAGCCGCAGGCGACGTTGATGTTGTAGCCGTTGGGGGCGTTGTTGATCACGTGGGTCTCCGCACCCAGGGCGTCGAAGACGGGACGGGCGACGCTGGAGGCCGAACCGTTGGCGCAGTCCAGGCCGATCTTCATACCCTGCAGCGAGAAGCCGCAGCTAGAGATAAGGCTGGCGATGTAGCGGTTGCGGCCCTGCATGTAGTCAACGGTGCAGCCGATGTTCTCGCCGGTGGCCAGCGGAACCTCGCTCTTGCCGTCGATGTAGTCCTCGATGAGCTCGAGAACGTCCTCATCCATCTTGTAGCCCTCATGGTTCACCAGCTTGATGCCGTTGTCCGTGTAGGGGTTGTGGCTGGCGGTGATCATGACGCCGCAATCGAAACCGCCGTCGACAACCTCATAGGAGACGCCGGGCGTGGGGATGACGTGCAGCATATAGGCATCGGCACCGCTGGCGACCAGGCCGGAGACCAGCGCGGACTCGAACATGTAGCTCGAAAGGCGCGTGTCCTTGCCAATGATGACGCGAGCCTTCTTGCCGCGGCGGGCGCCGTAGTACCAGCCCACAAAGCGACCGATCTTGAATGCGTGGTCAACGTTGAGACCCTCGTTCGCACGGCCGCGGAAACCGTCGGTGCCAAAATACTTCATAGATGAAATCCTTCCGTTTGATACGGCACGCGTGAAGGCAGCCTTGGCGATTCGCAACCATGGCGACCTCGCCGCTACCCGCGCATGCGCGGTAACATAAACATGATACCAGCGCGCACCCATACGGCGGCATATATGCAAACTCTTTACACCGCTCGCACAGCGTTCATACAGTAGCCACGCAGTAGCGCTTTCTTGCTTGCTACTCAATAGAAACAAGCGTTTGCGCCAACCACAGACCAGCGCATCGAACACAAGCGACTTTAACAAAGCCGCGATGAGCCCCCTATATCTTTTGAACAGTATTTCTGATAATTAACTTATAAGTTAACTCTCTGTCGATTAGCCTGATATTTGTAATATACTCGTAGCGAGAGGAGGCTAAATGGGTAAAGGCTACCGGCTTCAAGAGTACAAAACACCAGATGGAAATCACTTCTGGGAACTACTTAGCGACAATGCCGCCGCAAGCGAATTTACTAAAATGATGAAATCCCCCAAGAAAAGGGAAGCTGCAATCAACCTTGTTAGGCAAATAGACAAGATTATTCGCTATGGAATACAAGACTCATGCATGACGAACAAGATGCGGCTCCTTGACACCAAGATCGGTCTTTACGAACTCAAGGGCTATTCTGGAGTCGACCGCGAGATTGGTCTATGTCCTTGTTAGGGCGCCCCTTGAAATTGTCCTTCTCTTTTCCTTTAAAGGCCATCAAGGAAGCGGCAATATCCACTCTGAGATTCATAGAGCGAGACCGCTTGCCAAGATTGCCGCGGAGCTTTTGCATGAGTTGCACGACCATTTGTGAACGACAGGTTCGCTTGTCCGCAAGAAGGGAGAACAGATGACCGCAATTGACCTTACTTCTTTTGTTGAAGAATATGAAACCGCAGAAACGAGAGCATATAAGCATGCGCTCGACATCAGCTATCAAATTGTTGAGGAGATGCGGGCGCAAGGCATTAACCAAAAAGAGCTGTCTCAAAAAATGGGCGTATCCCCCGCTCGACTATCCATGATGCTAAACACCCAGCCCAATATGACTCTTAAATCGCTTGCACAATTTGAGCTCGCGCTTGGCATCAGCTTTGATTTTTGCTCGAGAAAGGACATTGAGGACAATCAGACTCTCCAAGGTGTTTTGCCCCAACCCGATGCCCCCGCAGTTACATACCAAAGCCATGACGCCGATGCCGGTATGTCTTACTCGCAGCAAAAGGACGCGCCCGCCCCGAATACTATGCCCGTATTCCAAATAGCTGCATGAGGAGCATCATGAAACTAGCACTCTCTCCAATTCAATATAAAGACTCAAAGCTACTGAGCATATCGTTTGATAACTCCCTCCAAGCAGAAACCGCGACATCAAAACCTTCGTCCGACACATCAACCTCTAACAAAAGGTTCTTTAGTCTCAGCATTGACCGAAACCTCGATTACATAGATGAAGGCAACGGCAATTTGGCGTGCAAGGCAAGCCTGCGCTTCACGTGGGATATCAAAACATCCGACGAAGAAGATGCATCGCCAATTGCCACCGTTGCAGGCGCGATGGGCGCCCTAGCATCATGCCCCATTGACCTTGGGGATGTCGAAACCGTCAAAAGGACCCTTGCCGCCAACACCCTCTCTTACATTTGGTCTAAACTTCGCACCGTTGTCGAGCAGCTCTCGTCTCAATCACCGGTCGGCACGTTATCTCTCCCTGCCATCGATCCGCTCAGCCTTCTCGAAGATCAGACGTGAGACTCAAGCTGCAAGCAATGACGTTGCCGCGCAAAACGCAAACGGCCCTGTCCCCTTTGGTAAAGCGCACGGAGGACATGGCGGCTCTATTTCCTCATGTTAATCAGACGCCACTATCCAGACGTTTGGCAGCAATAACGAACACCCTGCCCTTGTCCCTCGCTCCTATAGCGATAATCTGCGCCACCTCAATGCGACTGCCGCGATTACGATAAATCACTCGTATACCGTCGACGCGGAACTACAGCGGCATTTATTCAAAGAGCGTCAACTCCTTTGCCGATATGGTTAAGGCGCTTTTGGACGATGCCGCCCCGTTTGCGCAATGGCTCTTTTCCGTTGAACAGGGATCTGTGGGGCGCCCCTTTCAAACGTCGCGCCCGAGTGTCCGGAGTCCTAACCTATAAACTAGACGGCTCCGTTATGTCCATTGACACGCGCAAGGTCATCATGCTGCCTGAAAAGATGCCCCGCCTTTCCTCCCTCTGCGGCATTTTGAAGACCTAGCAAAGGAACACTTTTTCTTTGCTATTTCATATAGCGCATTTTTTCTTTGCTAAGACTAGCCAACAGGCAGATTCAAGTGAAGCTATCGATTACTAGAGCCCCAAATCGGGCAATGCCTTTTTGAGCGCCGTCATCTCCTTCGGCGCTCGCGCAGCGAATACCGCTTTTCTCGCAAAGGGCACGGTACAATTCATAGCCGGAGTTCGAGTCCTCCACTATCACAGCTTCTGAACGCCCGCCGTCAAATGCAAGGGACCAGGGATGCCAGGTGAGCCAGGGATGCAGCGCCGCACGGGCGATCATCCGCAGCAGCCGGCGCGCACATCCTCCCGCTCGCGATAGAGCGCCTCGGCGGCTTCCTTGGCAGGACGCCACCAATCCTCATGCGCCTTGTACCACGCTATAGTATCGGCAAGGCCGGAGGAGAAATCCGTATGGGTAGGCGTCCACCCAAGGCGGCGCAGCTTAGAGCTGTCAATCGCATAGCGACGGTCATGGCCCGCTCGGTCGCGCACCCAGTCAAAATCATCCCCATCGCGCCCAAACGCCCGCAGCAGCTCGCGCAAAACGGACAGGTTGTCGCGCTCGCCGTCGGCACCAATAAGGTAGGTCTCGCCCACGCTGCCGCGCGTAAGAATCTGCCACACCGCAGAACTGTGGTCCTCAACGTGGATCCAATCGCGAACGTGCCTGCCGTCGCCGTACAGCTTGGGCCGCGCCCCGTCTATAAGGTTTGTGATCTGGCGGGGGATAAACTTCTCCACGTGCTGGTAGGGACCGTAGTTGTTCGAGCATATAGAGATGGTGGCGCGCAGGCCGTACGTGCGCACCCATGCGCGCACAAGCATGTCTGCCGCCGCCTTGCTAGAGCTGTAGGGGCTCGAGGGCCTGTAGGCAGACTCCTCAGTAAAGCGCGCCGGGCTATCAAGCGGCAGATCGCCAAAGACCTCGTCGGTCGAGACATGGTGGTAGCGAACGCCAAACTGCCGGCACGCCTCAATTAAGGTAAACGTGCCCTCAACGTTGGTTTTCACAAACGGAGCGGGGTCTGCAATAGACCTATCGTTATGGGTCTCCGCGGCAAAATGCACCACGGCGTCTGCCTTGGCAACCAGATCGCGCACCAGCTTAGCATCGCACACATCACCCACCACAAGCTCACCGCGATTCCGCGGCAGGCCGGCGATGTTTCGCGGGTTGCCGGCATACGTAAGCGCGTCAAGAACCGTCACGTGCACGCCCGGATGCTCGCGCACCACATGGCGCACAAAGGCGGACCCCACAAACCCGCAACCTCCGGTAACAAGAATGCTGTTCAACGCAAAACCGCACGCCACGGCAAAACCTCCCAGCCGGCTGCCATCAAGTCCCTACGTTGGTCGGTTAAAGCTAACGGGCGAACTGAAAAGAACGCCGCCCAAATCGCCAAAGTGAATCGTAGGCACAAAACGCCTTTCTATAAGCCTGGCTATAGTATAAGGCGCGCCCACAAGGAGCCGTCGGATCAGTCCACGTCCCCATAGACAAACTCATCCGGAAATGCGCAATTCCAACCCAGGCGCACTTCCGCTTCCATATAAACAGCCTCTAGTCAACAGAATATGGGCCGCCTTTGGGCATCCCATATGCGAATTGGAGGTAGCGCTCCAGCCGCATCTTTATCAAGCTCATAACGAGCTCGAACTGATATCAATTCACAGATAGGAACGATCGACTGTAAATAAGTAATGCCAATTCACCAACGAAGACTCATCATAAGGACGAAAGCTCGTAAGCCCGTTCTTCGAACAAAGAGCCCCTCCATCGTCACCCTCATAGGCAAGAGGTCGGTCTTCGCCGTTCTCGAGCGCCAAACCGAAAGTAAATCCAGTTGGATTTGTCATCCATACAGCGATTTGCTTGCAATCTTTTGAAAGAAAGTGACCGCAGGTACATTCCATGGGCGTAAAGGCCTCGATCTGCTCCTGCAACTTTTCGCCATACTGGCCAAACTGCGCGTAGCTATTCTTCTGCAAAGGAATGATTGTCCACAGGCTCCCTTTTATATCCTCCATATAAGAGCTATCCCCCCAAACCCCTCCTTCCACAAAACCTGGCTTCCCCAAACGCTTGCGCAGCATAGCGGCTTTAGAACGTTCCCGAATAACCCTACGATGAATGTTGTAGCGATATCTACAGATATACCTCACACGCTTCAAAGCGGTTTTCTCATGCATTGTTTCCTCCGCCTCAAACCGACTGAATCGCGCTATTGACGACAAGCTTGGAAACAACGCAATCGAGAACACTAGCTTGCCAATAAACCCTTGAACCGCCTCGCAGCCCTTTAAACGCATCCAAAGCAATTGGTAAGAAGAGAAATATGCCAGCATAAATACCATGGGGAGCAAGACAAGCGGATACCAAAATGTCATAGCCACCGACTGAAAAACCGCGTGCCAATCGATTGACGTACGCAAACCAATCAAGACTGTTGCCACCATGCAGACCAATGTGATTCCAAATAGTCCAATAATGCCTTCAATGACCGCACTCAAAGTACCCCACTCCTTCCGACTAAGCAACTTAGCACCAATGAGGAATGACAAGCAGGCCTGAATTAATAGCTCGGCCGGAAGCGCAAAAGACACTAATCCACAATAAAACTCCAGAATAGCGGACAAGTTTAATTGCGGACCAACCATATTAACCACCGCCTGGCGTAACGTGCGCGACTCACATGCCGAGGTAATAGCAAGCGGTATTCCAACGACAATAATTTCAATTACAACATCTAAAGAAATGTCCAAAGACCAAAGAGCGCAATCGTAAGCGATTGCCATCACGCCAATCGAATACAGGAAAACAATCAATACAGGAATAACTATGATCGGCCTCACCACCGCCTTAACCACTTGCCACGCACCATGGCAAATGGTCGAAATCCCGCTTTTATTAACTAAATAAACAACGAAGATGCTTAATAATACAAATGAAGCAATCTGGCGGCTATCAATCTGATTTAAAGCTGAGTAACAGAATTGAACCATGAATTCTTGACAATGTGCAAACGCCCGCATTGCCATCATCGCTCCCATCCATTTTATTATCCAGAACCGCTATTAGGCCAAGTTGGATATGAAAGCCCCCTAAACTTGTCCGCGCCCCCTCTATAAGAGGGGAGTCGCTAGACAAGTCCATCGAGCCGGGAGCGCACGCCGTACGACATGATACTACGCGGGGCTGAGTCCCTGGGTGGCGGGGCATGGAGAGGTTCGTCGCGGACCTGAAAGCCGCCATCATGTTCGCGCTGACTGGCGGCGCGTACGACGCCAGGTGTGGGAAGGAGGCTGACTACTCCAAAGGGCTGGCTGTGCTGCGGGTGTGGAGGTGTCGTTCTCGGCGTCTATTGATGTGCAATAAGAATTGAACCTAATGATCACCGATTCTTGAGCGCCGTGGTCATAAAAAAGAGTAGAAAGAACATGAGGGCCACACCCCGGGACCGGGGATGTACCCTTCCACAGATGCGGTCCGAGAAGCGCTCTCGAGCGACATGGGGCACCGCCACGACGCGGTCGTCCAGTTTTAGGCTTCCGCACCGACCTCACCGACGCACGGTATTGAAGCGGTCAGTACGGACCCCGCCCACCGCGTCACCTCCAAAGGGCGTGTCCTCAAGGAAACCGAGGGACCGATGTGCGCCACTACAGAAATAGTCACGCGAAAAGCACCAGCTCTTCCAGCCACATACTGGAGATGAGGTTCCCTCATCTGCAAAAGTCAGGTTATAACTGCCCACTATTAGGTCAGCAAAGAAGCCCCGATTTAATGACCAACGGTACGATAAGCTTCAATAAATCGAGTTCGATTGCAGCTACAAAATATCTAAGCTCAAGAATACTTGCAACGCTGGCTATACGGAGCTATGCGCGACCCCTCGCCTTCCAATAAAACCAAGCTATTCAAGGACTCGCTTCATAAATGAAGTCAACTCTGCAAAATCTCTTTCATCGTCTTGAACCTGAGAGACCATTGACGCTATTCCATTCTTGCCGGGAATGGAAAACCAACTCTCCAGCTCTCCTACAGGGACAATGTGCACGCCATGCCTCCCGTATGATTCGATCAGCTGCCTCGCAGAATCTAAAAGCTCCCCTTCGAGAACGGAAATCCCCTCGGCTTTCATCCTCTTTTTCAATTTCTGATAGTCATTGAGAGAATGCATCTTATTGGCAAAGGCAACGTGTCGCTCCCTCAGGAATTGGTCAGAGGCGTTTATCTCCCTTGAGCTCAAATCACGTGAAAGGAGGAAGTCAATATCGGTAATGCAGCATACTGTCATGCCAGATGCTGCCATTAAATCAAATAGATTGAGAACGGTATCGGAACCATTTAATCCAAGAAAACACTTCCCTTGATATTCGGTATATAGCCTTTGTTGACAGAACAACTCGTAAATAAGCCTGTCATTCTCACTTTCAACGAGAATTGTTTTGTCGAAGAATAGCGAGTTGATAACCTTCTCATTCATCATCTGCACGCCATGCTTTGCGGCAGATTTAGATGACATTCCACAGTCGACCAACGATGTGAGGCTAATTTTCTCTACAGTGTGCCCACCATTTATTCCGTTTAGATATAAGACGTTTGGACTTACTTCACCGGTAAGCATGCCACGAACGACATCAGCATCATGGGTTGCTACAAAAATTTGCTTACCACAATTTGCAGCAGATGCGATCGCCTCACCAATCGCCCTTCGCTGGGGCGGATGGAGAAACGTTTCCGGTTCGTCAATAAAAATAACACTCGCTGAATCATCGCGAAGGGACATCAATAGCTTCAAGAAGGCTTTGATACCATCTCCTTGCTCTTTTATCTTTGGTGAGTGCACCTCCCACCAATGCGATTTCTCCACTTCATTGTTAAAACTATCGCACTCTATATCTTGCGGAATAATGCGTAAATAGACTTTAGCTTGGCGTATGTTGTCGAAGCCGACGCGGAACCCGAATACCTTTTCTAGTATGGCATTCAGCGAACACAAAGACTCTTGATCGCAAAACAACTTTGCAGTTTGATCAACAGGACTCTGTTCAAGATCATTAACGTCTTCAATAATTGTTTCAAATGATTCGGATAATCGAGTGTCACAAAACTCCGATTTAACGCAAATCGAAGCAGCCAAGTCTATACAATATTTAACAATATATCGAGGGTCTGAAGAAAAAGGTTCAATATCCGCATTAGGAGAGAGCTTCACCTTAATACTGCCATTGTTGTCATATAGAGATGAAGATCCGATTGAGGACAAACGACTCCCGTGAAAAGCACTTAAATCGTCTTGATTGGCAATCCCAGCAGCACGAGGCCTTAATAGCCTAATGGCATCCCTAGCGGACAACTCATCAACCTCACGCAATCTTTCATTATTAGTGAATATCGAATCCATTAGTCTTTTAATTCCGCCAGTTTCGACCACAACATAATTGACCCACTTAGTTCCAGAAGCACTCTTGAAAGTTGAACGTGAGCTTGCGCAAAGCTCCTTCAATAGGGTCGATTTTCCGCTATTGTTTTTACCTACGAGTATATTCAGACTACCAGCATCATAGAGTTTTCCGTTTATTTCCGCTGACTCAATTCTCAAGATTAACCTCCAAAAAAAGTTGCTCGTCGAATCCCTCCTCCAGAAGCACTCGCAACGCTATCCAAGAGGACCTCCAATTATGGCATGGACACAAAACGTCAAAGCCGATTGTATTTGCAGCCCCGGCATTTGAATAGTAGCCCGAATTGGAGACGGCAGTCAGCCGCGACGGTTCCACTGGTCAACACCGGTGGCATCGACGGTAGGCGGGACGGCACCGTTACTAGCTTCTCTGGGAAGTGAAGTACTTTCGCATGTTGCGCCCGTCCAGGTCGATGTAGCGTGCGCCCGAGGCGATCCTGTTCAGAATCGAGTCGGCCATCAACTCGTCCTCGAACCTCAGGTGCCACTCGTTAAGCTCAAGCGGAAAGACGATGAGCAATCGTCCGTTGATACCAGTAATATCGCGTATCGATACCGCCCGCGACCCGTGATATTCCAGTTCGATACCACCGAAATCTCAGCTCGATACCGACCGGTCGCCGAATCCGTCGGCCAGGCCGCGCGGGCGGGTAATACTCGAACCGGTATGTAGCTTCGCGGACTACAAGAAGGCGTCGAGCATGGCGAGGAAGATATCGGTGGGAATCATCCTGAGACCCCGTGCCTCGGGTCTGTCGGAAGCGTCGATAGCGCGCTCCCAGCAGGTCTCGAAAACCAGTGTAATGGGCACGCTTCGTGCCGCTGTCGAGAAGGACCTCTCCCTAGAGGCCGTCGAGGGGCATGACGTCATCTCTTCGATTGGAACGCGCCGCCCCCGTCCTCCAGCCACAGACGCCAACCCGTGCCGAGCAATCGTCTCTACGCCCGGACAATCCTCATTTTGGCGTCAGATTTAAACTTCTTTTTTAGATTCCTCTTTCGCTTTGCGGGATCTAATTCTTCACCCTTCTCATAGCGAGAGATATAGTTGCAAACTTCCTTTATATCGTCGCTCTCATAGTCAACGACATTCGAGATCATATCGTCTTCAATTGACTCATGTTCATCGGTATTGAGGCGGACTATATGCATGGGACGAGACGGGCCAGCAAGTTCGGATTGACGCAAGCACTGGTAGAAGCCTATTTCAAAAGCAACATCCCTGCCAAACGGTGAAACAACTAAAAGAGTCGAAGACCGCGCAAGGGCGTTCAAGCACTCTCGATATACGTATTTGGATTTTTCCCTAGCGTCCGCCCTTACTTTAAATTCCCTGGGGAGCACTACGCCAAATCCAAGCTTACGCAGCTCCAAGGCTATTTTTCTATTCCGTGACTTTTCGGCATACCTTGCAGCAATATAGACCGTCATATCGTTACTCCAGTCAGTTGGAAACGGCATTCAAGACAAACAGCGGTCCCATACTCCATGCCTCATGCTTAAGCAGAACAATAACGCAAACGACTACAATCACAATCGGAATGCAATATACCCACCATTTAACTTTATTAGGCATGAGCAAGGTTATCAATAGAAACAATACCGAAAACGACGCACACTCAACAAGGCAAGATTCTATTAATGAAGCGACACCCTTAGCATTGAGAACTGTCTGCGCTATGGTGCTGATTCCCACAAAGATAGCAAGCAACGCAAGCACATTAACGTATATATGCTGCTCAAGGGTCTTAATCGGCTTGACCGCCTTCTTCATTCGCTTGTCATCAGCACGATACACATCCATATCGCCGATTATTGACGCCCTTGATTCATCTTTGAAACCGCCATCATAGTCTTCCGATGCCTCGCCATCAACTTTCAAGAAATAAATCTGGGCAAGTCCGTCTTCTTTTTTAAGATGGACCGTCTCGCCAGCAAGGTTAGTCAGTCGGTAGTAAATATGAGTTTTATGGCCTGGAAAGTAAACAGGACTATCAAGTAAAAGTCCTTTGCGTATCCATGAGTTTCTAAGAGAAACCTGTGCAACGAGGTGCCTTGGCAGATTGATCTCCTCTACAGAGGATACAAAAATGGAATTTCCCGGTCGAATATCAACCGCGTCACACCGCTTTCTCTTCTCGTGAAAATCCCCAGTTCTTAAGTCATAGCTAACCTGCTGGACATTCTCCAGCAAAGCATTATTAAGTATTTCTCCATTTATCAATTCCCTAATTTTATTATCAGGCAAGTACATGACAACCCCCCCCCCTTTGAACAACCCTATCTGTTTGAAAAGCAAAACCATCGAGCAGTCCTACGATCAAACCGCTGCAAAACCATGAATCACTATTGGACGATGCAAACTAGAGAATTAGCCGCTTCCTTAACATCGAACCGAACAGCCAATCTTTCTGAACTCGGGAACCACTCTGTTCGGCATTTCCGTATCGGCGATACTTCCCGGCAAGACCAATCGGCCCCACCTAAGAAAACTGTTTTGATAACGGTAACCGCCTAAAAATAATCCAAGCAAGCGATACAAACGCGATCGCCGCGCTGTAGCCGAGCAGGTCGAACAGCAGGCCCCCGGCGTCGAACTCCCTGCCGGGGACGAAGATCTTGTGCGTCTGGTCGAACAGGGACGCGAGGGCGCAGACGCCGGCGGCGGCCAGGACGCGCACACGCGCCCCGCGGGGC
>OBVA01000725.1_pt1 | contig 13386 bp, 13 predicted proteins | sample 1495021 | NCBI WGS metagenome assembly OBVA01 (sample SAMEA2579965, study PRJEB22360) | human gut metagenome | biome: human gut; feature: human-associated habitat; material: faeces | place: Denmark | collected 2008/2010
TCTGCGGCCTGGGCTATACGCTCGTCGTGACCGGCATCGCCCAGGTTGCGTTCCCATACCAGGCGAACGGTTCGCTCATCAAGGTCGACGACAAGATCGTGGGCTCCGAGCTGATCGGCCAGAACTTCGAGGATGAGGACCACATGTGGGGCCGCATTCAGAACGTGACTATCGTCGAGGGGAAGGACGGCGAGCTCATGGCCTACGGCGCCCCGTCCAATTTGTCCCCGGCAAGTGAGGAGTATCGGCAGCTTGTGGACGCGCGCGTCGAGAAGATTCGCGCCTCCAACCCTGACGCTGGCATGGATGCCGTGCCCGTCGACCTGGTGACGTGTTCCGGCTCAGGGCTCGACCCCGAGATCTCCCCCGATGCCGCCGAGTACCAGGTACCGCGCCTGGCGAAAGCCACGGGCAAGAGCGAAGACGAGGTGCGCGAGATCATCGCCAAGTGCACCAAGGGCCGATTCCTGGGCGTCTTCGGCGAGCCCACGGTCAACGTGCTCAAGGTGAACCTTATGCTGGACGGCGCGCTGTAGGCCATGAGCCTGCCGGCCTTGCGACGATGGCCGGCGCCTTGGAGAAAGAGTCTTGGGACGAGGGTAGCATCGCCGATCGCGCCGAATGGCTTGCGAACAAGGCGTTGGAGGTCTGGCGCTAGGCTCTACCCGCGTCCCATCTCGAAGATGCCTGCGGTGTCGGAACCCGCATCCATGACGGATGTTGTCGGCTCTTCCAAATGCGAGGCACCGGTGGCGCTTCCGTCATCGGTGCCTCAACCCCCCTCGCCGAGAGCCAGGAAGAGCCCCATCACCAGCTCGATCCTCTGCTGCAGGGACCCGCTCAGCTCGCCGTAGGAGGCCGCCAGATGCACCTCCTTGGACAACTCCGACATCGAGTCCTTCAACGCCTTCTGAACGCTCACGGAGGGCCTCACCTCAACCTGAGCATCGGTGAGCTTGGCGATGATGTAGTTCTGCCTGTTCATGCCGCTCCAAGCTGCCATCTCGCATATGAGCTTGCGCTCCTCGGGCGTGCAGCGGAACGCCATCGTCTTGCTGCGCTTGCGGGCGCTGTTCTCGCACGGCATCCTTCTTACCCCCTCGCCCCGTCGAGCGCGGCGGCCATCTCGTCCTGCTTCGTGGGGAACAGGTGCGCGTAGCGGTAGGTGATGTCCACCGCCTCGTGGCCCATGCGCTCGGCGATGGCCAGCGCGGAGAAGCCCATCTCTATCAGCAGGCTCACATGGCTGTGGCGTATGTCGTGTATGCGGATGCGCTTCACGCCCGACGCCTTGCACCCGCGCTCCATCTCGTGGGCCAGGAAGTGCTTGGTTACGGCGAACAGGCGCTCGTCGGGGGCGACGTCGTCGCGCATCTCGATGAAGTCCGCCATCTCGTCGCGAAGGAAGGCGGGCATGACGACCGTGCGCACGGACTTGGGCGTCTTGGGGTCGGTCACGGTGTCCACGCCGTGGAGGCTCTGGTGCGACTTGTTGATGCGCAGCCGCGAGCTATCCAGCATGAAGTCGGACGGCGTGAGCGCCAGGAGCTCGCCGCAGCGTATGCCCGTCCAGTACAGCAGCTCGAAGGCGTGGAACGACAGCGGCTTGTCGTTGATGATGTACTCCTTGGTGATCCACGTGTGCTCGCGTATGCGCGGCTTCACCTCTGAGGCGTACACCTCGACGAACTCGGAGAACGTCATGTCCATGGCCCCGCCGTTAAGGCTCTTGAACCGGCTCTCCCACACTGCGGCCTCCACCTCGGAGGAGAAGCCGCGCTTCGTCTTGTGGCGCTTCGAGCCGCGGGCGTCGCGGTAGTAGCACTGCACGTAGAACGTGCCGTTGTTGCCATCCTTGTACACGGGCATGTCAGTCCACCTCCGGGAAGTACAGGGCGTCGAAGACGTCGCTCCGGACGCGCCCGCGGATAACCACGCGCCCGTGCGCCTCCTGCTCGGCGTTTATCCTCCTGATCACCTCGTAGGCGCTGCCTTTCTTGATCCTCAGCAGCTCCGCGACCTCGTCGGCGTCCAGCATGTGCGGCCTCGGCGTCTTCGCCACCTTCTCGTCCACGGCTCCTCCAAACAATGGCGTACGGATACGTACGGTTTACAGATTCAGAGTAAACGTACGAATCCGTACTGTCAATAGAATTGCGTACATTTGCGTACGCTGATAAGATGTGCGGGTACGTAATTCCAGGAGGAGGGCGCATGTCCGTAGGCGGGAACATAAGGCGGTACCGCAAGTCGCGCGGCATGACGCAGGCGCAGCTCGCCGAGGCGGTCGGTCTGACCGAGGGGGCCGTGCGCCACTACGAGAGCGGCATCCGCGCCGTGAAGCCCGAGCTGCTTGGGTCCATCGCCGATACGCTCGGCGTGTCCGTCAACGCTCTTAAGGATTACGGCGTCGAGAACGCGGGCGACCTCATGTCGCTGCTCGCGCGCCTCGAGGACTCCTTCGGCATCGTTCCCGCAGCCGACGGCACGGGCCTCTCCCTGAACCCCAAGGCTCCGCACGCGTCCAAAGCCGCGACGGCTATCGAGCTGTGGGCAGAGAAGCGCGCGCAGCTCGAGAACGGCGAGATCGACGCCGACGAGTACGAGGACTGGAAAGCCTCGCTGTAGCGGCTCCCCGCATTTCGCAACCAGCGCAACCGAATCAGGACGCCAAGCTAGGCGGTGAGCGCCGCTCGAACCTGCGTATGCTGAGTTTTTACTCCCCATTGCATGCAAAGGCATTTCTGGCGCACCTGGGGAGTAAATGACGCGGTGGCTTACATGGCGGCACACAACAGCACGCGATAGGCAGCGAGTCTGAAATAGTGGTCTTGGCCGGCCAGGATACAGGCGGCTTCCGCTTCGGCGCACAGCTCGAAGGAGACGCCCCTCTACTTCAGGTGCATGATTTGCTGCCCTATTGTGAGGATGGGCTTCCTGTTTTGGCCGTCTGCCATCGTCGATCTCCTGTCATTGATTTGAGAATCCTATTCTACCAGCATGTTTGCTCTGAATCCTGAAGGCTTGTTTGTTAACTCATGGGCAAGCCACCTGAGACTACTCACTTTTCCCGCCGATGGCGAAGGCTTGCGACCTGGGGTTTTGCGAATAACGCAAAAGCTACCCGCGTTAATTCACTTACGATTGCAGCTAGTGGCTTGCGCGCTAAAGGGCGGTTGAGTTTCAAAACGGGCGTTTTCGGCGCTATCGGGTCTCTAAAGGCTGTCCGCCGTGCCCTTTGGGACAAAAATAAAAACTCAATACTCTGAGTTTGGAAATAGTTTTTGAAGTTGTCCCAACCTTTGTCCCCGAAGCCGACGAAACGCGACATTGCGTTACCTGGCGGCACACGTTCCGTGGCGGCGCCGAAAACTGGATGCAACTGGAATGACGTGATAGAAGAACTGGAACCACCGAGTGGGAGTCGTAAATTCCTTAGTTATGGGGGCAGAAAGCGTTAAGTCGATAAAGAATACCCCAATAAGCCTCTAATTTGATATGTTGGCTCCAATGAAGATTGGGGCCAACATGCGGTTGTTCCCTAGAGAGAACTACCTGAAGAAGATTCGCGGCTTCTACCATGACGACGGGATGATCAAGGTCATTACCGGCGTCCGCCGATGCGGCAAGTCCTGCCTCATGTAGTGCATCGCCGAAGAGCTGAGGGCCGAAGGCGTCGCTGACGAGCGCATCGTCTTCTTCAACCTCGACCGATATGGGTACCGATCCGTCAAGACCCCGGAACAACTCGAGGCCCTCGTCGGGCCCCTGCTCGCTGTCTCGGGGACGAAGTACCTTTTCATCGACGAGGTTCAAAACTTCGACGGCTTCGAGGACGTGCTCAACGGGTTTCGCACCGAAGGCGGCTTCTCCATCTTCATCACCGGCTCAAACTCCTATCTGCTCTCGGGCGAACTGGCCACGAAGCTAACCGGGCGCTACATCGAGTTCGAGATGCAGACGCTGGACTTCGGCGAGTATTGCCAGATGAAGCGCTTCTTGGGACTGCCCGTGAACCCGAACCCGGTCGCGGAGTTCGATTCCTACATCCTCGAGGGTGGTTTTCCGAAAGCGATGGATTACCCCCGGCTCGCCGACAAGCGCACTTACGTCGCGGCGGTAATCCAGGAGATCTTCGAGAAGGACATCCGCGGGCGCGTGAAGATCAAAAGCGTCTCCGTGTTCAACCAGGTGTGCGGCTACGTCATCAAGAACTTCGGTGTCACCACGTCGCTTGCGAACATCCAATCGGGCCTCGAGAGCAGGCAGGGCGTGAAGATCAAGCGCGAGACGCTCGCGCGGTACCTCCAGATCCTCGAGGGCGCGAAGATCGTCAGCAAGTGCACCCGCTTCGACCTGAGGTCGCGAAAAGCGCTGCGGGGCGAGCAGAAGTACTACCTGGCTGACCTGAGCTTCTACTTCGCCCTCAACACCGACAACCGCATCAACTACGGGCCCGTGCTGGAGAACATCGTCTATCGCTACGCTCTCGCGCGGGGCTGCAAGGTCAGCGCCGGGCGCATCGGGAAGCTGGAGTGTGACTTCATCCTCAGGAACCCCGAAATGGACTACGCATACGTTCAGGTCGCCATGACCATCATGGCCGACCGGGCAACGGAGGAGCGCGAATACCGTCCGTTCCAACAGATCAGGGACAACTACCCCAAGTACCTGCTGACGCGAAGCGATCCCATTCAGCAAAGGGACGGCATCATTCATGCCAACATCCCCGAGTTCATACAGGAAGGGAGGGCATTCTAGGAGGGCAATGCCTCCTTTCGATGCCCGCCTGCGTGCGGCTGATCTTAAATGGGCGTCTTTAGCCTTCATTTGTTTTTTATGCGCCTGTCGCAGCGATTCAACGCGCCCCCTGGCGACGACAGGACTGATAGCAAGCGGACAATCTACCAAGGGCATACCTTTGGTAGATTGCTGAATCGTGCCCCGCGGCATCGGGTGCGTGCCCCATCGGGTCGTTCCAGTCGGTGGTAGGTTCATCCAAGTTCAACTTTTCTTACTACGTTACCGGTACGCTCATTTTGCTCGGCGTGCTGCTGGGACGCTTTGTATGCGGCTTTCTGTGCCCGTTTGGCTGGCTTCAGGAGCTGCTTCATAAGATTCCCGGCAAAAAGCTTTCGACAAAAAGGCTCAAGGCGCTTACGTATGTCAAATACTTCGTGCTGTTGTTTGCCGTGGTAGTACTGCCTGCGCTGGTGGTCAACGATCTGGGGATGGGGGACCCGTTCTTTTGCAAATACGTCTGTCCGCAGGGCGTGCTCGAGGGCGCCATTCCTCTGGCCATTGCCAATGCCGGCATTCGATCTGCGTTGGGCCAACTCTTTACTTGGAAACTTGTCGTTCTCATTGCCGTGGTGCTGCTGAGCGTTTTGTTCTATCGCCCCTTCTGCAAATGGATTTGCCCGCTCGGCGCATTCTATGCGCTCATGAATAAGGTGTCCTTACTGGGGATTCGGGTCGATGCATGTAAATGCGTCTCGTGTGGCAAGTGTTCAAAGGTTTGTCAGATGGACGTTGATGTGACCAGCGCACCCAATCATGCTGAATGCATCCGGTGCGGAAAGTGCATCGGGGCCTGCCCCGTCGATGCCATCAGCTATCGCTATGGCCTGGATCTACCGGCAGAAAAGCTCCCCCTGACCGCTGATAAAAAGTAAAACAAGCTTCGACAAAACGGAGGAATGACCATGAAGCTTTCTAAGATTGCGGCCCTGTTTATGGTGCCGGTGCTGGCCTTGTGTCTCGCGGCGTGTTCGGCACCTGGTGGCAATGCGAGCGAATCTGCGGGCTCCGATCCTAAGATTGCTGAGCTCATTGCGCAGGAGCCGACCAATGCCGACGGGGCCGCCGAGCTGTATGCAAAACTCATGCAGAAGGAGAACGACATCCTTTCGAGTGATAACGCGCTGTGGGAAAAGGTGTTCAGTGCGGCAAATAAAGACTCGGCAATGATTGAGGACGGCAGCAATTACGGCGATTTCCTGCTCAAGACCATCGACGGCGCCAAGGATGAGTTTACGGCGGATGAGCTTAAGACGCTCAAGGCTGGTGCGCAGCAGATCAAGGAGATCGAGGACAAGCTCAAGAGCTTGGAGAAGGAGTTCCCCGGCTGTGGAAGCACGCCGAGCTCAGGCGAGAGCGTCGACGCTTCGGCCGCTGGCATGACGGCTGGTGCCAATGCTTCGAGCGGGGCGACGAAGTTCCCCAGCTTTACGGGCAAGGACCTGGATGGCAACGACGCGAGCAGCGACGAGCTGTTCTCTAAGAACAAGGTCACCGTCATGAACTTCTGGTTCACCACTTGCAAGCCGTGCGTGGGCGAGCTGGGCGATCTTGAGAACCTGAATCAGGAGCTTGCCGAGAGGGGCGGTCAGGTCGTGGGCGTCAATTCCTTTACGCTCGATGGCAAGGAGGACGCGATTGCGGATGCAAAGGACGTGCTGAGCAAGAAGAGCGTGACATATAAGAACATCTGGTTCAAGTCGGATAGCGAGGCCGGTAAGTTTACGTCAAATTTGTTCTCGTTCCCGACAACGTATGTCATCGATCAGAATGGCAACATCGTAGGGGATCCAATCGTGGGAGCCATCAGCTCCGCCGAGCAGCGCGCAGCGCTCGACAAGCTTATCGACCAGGCGATTGCGAATAGCGAGCAGTAAAAAACGCGTAAAGCATAGCGAGGATCGTGCGTCGCTGTGCGAAGTAGTCCATTGCTCTGTAAGAGAGGCTCTGCCGTAAAGAGGTTCCGTTCGGGTTATTATGCCTCGCTCCGCCAGACCTGGCTGTATCACCTCCAGGCTTTCACCGGGGCCGCGCCCTTCTAGGTCAAGTGGGGGGGGACAATGCCCGACATCGTGTGGCGATGGCACGCGTTTCGTGGCGGCGTCGAAAGCTGGGCGTTACTGGAATGATGGAGCGGCAGAACTGGGACCATCGGGTGGGAATAAAGAATCTCGCCGTCTCGAGGAAAACGGGCAATCAGGGGATGGCTTGCGTGGTCGTTCGAGCGGTTCTTGAAAAACCATCACAGGCGTGATATATAGGTTTTGGTGGCTGATTCAGCTACCTCCAAGTGCCGGGGGCTTATCCCCCGGCTTTTGTTCTATCTAGGGGTATTTTATTGGCGCGAGACCTGAGCATATTCGTCGACGAGAGCGGAGACCGTGGCGGAAAAGCGCGCTACTACTTGCTCACGCTCGTAATCCATGACCAGGCCGATTCCATATCCGACAAAGTTGCGCGCTACGAGGAGTCTCTCCTCAGGTCAGATTTGCCGAACATACCGTTTCATTCCGAGCCACTGCTGAACGGTCATGGACCGTACCGAGGGATGTCCCTTGAACAGCGGAAGAAGATGCTCTACTCGTTCAACGTCCTCGTGCAGAGGCTCCCCATCAAATACGCGACGTTCGCATACCGAAGAAGCGAGTTCGACGACCTCGCGAAGCTCACCGCCCGCATGAAGCGGGACATCTCCGGGCTCCTGTTCGACCACCTCGACTTCTTTCAGGCGTTCGACGACGTGAAGGTCTATTACGACAACGGCCAGGACATCGTCAAGAAGGCCCTCGACCAGTCCTTCGGGTTCGTCCTCTCCAAGGGCGTCTTGGAGCGCCGCAAGACATCGATGACCGACTATCGGCTCGAACAGGCCGCAGACTACCTATGCACGATCGAGCTGGCGGCCATCAAATACGCCGCGAAGGAAGACGGAGAGACCTACAACAAGTTCTTCGGCGGAATCGGCCCCTTTAAGAGGAATTGGCTCAAGCAGGCGAGGCGCAAGGCCATTTAGCGAATGGCTACGCGTAAGTTCACGGCCAATGCTTTCGTGGATGGCGGTGTTCCCGAAAGCGGCATCGAGGTGGCAAGCCTCATGACCAAGAAGCCGAGCCGCTTTGCTCCGGCAAATGCGTATGCAGAAATGAAGGCCCGGGTACTCGACAGGCTTAAGGGCTTCTTCGATAGGTTCAATGGATTGGGAAGGTAATTGCAAATGACTGTAATTGAGAGACCTTTCTCTGATAAATGCCTATCTGACCTGCTTGCTAGCAACGATGCAAATCTCAAAAGAGAGATCGACTCGTTGTCCGATGACCAGCTGCTTGGCAACAGCCACGACTACTTGGTCGCATACTTTCTTGAGAAGTACACCTTCGAAAACCTGTCTCTTGGTGAAGAAGAACCCTCCTTGCGAAAGCAAGAGCGTTGTAAGATTTCGAAATATCTGCACGACCCTTTCGATCGCCGGACGCTCGGAAGGGATTACGTTGAAGTCGACGGGGTGCGTGTTAGTTTTGCGTATCCGTATCACGGCAATGCTGATCTCTTCAGATGCAGAGCAAGTACTTTCTCCCTTTCTGGATATCCAAGCATAGAGGTGCAGAAAGGATACGTGATACTTAAATCCGAACGACAGATCTACGGCAATGCGGACGCTCCAAGCGGAAAAGAGATAGTGACGGAACTAAACTCTCAGTCTGAATCTATTCGCTCTGGCATCGAGTATCTTGCTCGAGATATCGCCGCATACAATTCTACGCTTTCATCAAGCATCGAATCCGCTTTGGCCAAACGGGAGAACCTCTCCAAAAAGCTATCCAATCTCTTTGCGGAATTGGAGATTCCTGTTGAGCCGAAGAAAAACGCCGACGGAAGCATCGCTCTCAGGAAGAAACTCCGCCTCGAGTCGAAATCCGAGAGTCCCGAAGCGAACTGCCATATCAGTGACGTCACATACGAAGAAATCCTCGATATCATCCGGAACTGCTATGCAACTTGCGAGAGGACGCCGGCTACCTACGCGAGCCTAGACGAGGAGGCTCTCAGAAACCTCGCTCTTGTTCCCCTGAATTGCCAATACGAAGGTCGAGCAACAGGCGAAACGTTCAGGAACAAAGGCAAAACCGACATAAGCATCGAAGAAAAGAACAGGGCCGCATTTGTCGCCGAATGCAAGATATGGAAAGGCCGGAAGAATTTCACGGCAGCAATTGAACAGCTTTTGGGCTATTTGACTTGGAGAGACTCGAAAACAGCCTTGCTGATATTCTCAAGGAACAGAGACTTTAAGGGAGTGCTGCAGGCTGCAAAGGAAGCTTTAATCGAAGACGATCGCTGCATCAACTTAAACGAGCTGCGACAAAACGAATTCGACTGCAAATATGTGTTTGAAGGAAAGCCTGGGGATACAACTAGAATCCGCATCATGGTTTTCGACTTGTATTCTTCTTGAAAGGAAAACATTTGAAAGGCGAAGAACGATACCTTCTTAACTTGCTCGAAGGCACGAAAACTCGATTTGTTATCCCCGTCTATCAACGCAACTACGACTGGAAGATCGAAAACTGCAAGCAACTGTTTGATGACCTTGAGGATGTTATTTCCGAAGGCGTAGAGAGTCATTTCTTTGGCAGCATCGTCTCCAAGGCAGATGGCCCCGACACGCGTATCGTCATTGATGGCCAGCAAAGGATCACAACGTCGTACCTTCTTCTGCTTGCTCTCGTGAGCAAGCTCAGGGAAGGTTCTATCGCCTCTGAGGACGACAATCTGGCCGACATGATCAACGAGGAATACCTCATCGACAAATGGCATAAGTCCGAGCGAAAGCTGAAGCTGAAGCTCATCAAGGACGACCAGGCCGCCTTTGAGGCGATTTACTCCGCCGACGCAGAGAAGTTCATCCAGGACTCCAACGTAACCCAGAATTTCATCTATTTCTGCGGCCGAATCGACAAGACAAAGCTGACAGCAGACCAGCTGCGTGACGCCATCGAACGCCTGATGATCATCGACATCAAGCTCGACAAAGAGGACGACGCCCAGCGAATCTTCGAGAGCCTCAACTCAACAGGCCTCGACCTCAACGAGGGCGACAAGATCCGCAACTTCATCCTTATGGGCCTCGATGCCCAAATGCAGGAGGAATACTACGAGCGGTACTGGAACGAAATCGAGAAGAACACCGGCTACGACGTGAGCTCCTTCGCCCGCGATTGGCTTGCTGCTGTCCGCAGGAAGACCCCCGCGATCAAGAAAGTCTATTCCGTGTTTAAGGACTATGTAAGAACGGAGTTTAAGGACTGTGCAAAAGCGGGGGCATTCGATGCGAAAGCCCTGCTTGAGGAGCTTCTTAAGTACTCAAAACATTACAAGGCGATCAACGCCGCTGATTCCGGAAACCATGGGCTCGATGCGGTTTTGAGGCGACTTATTCTGTTGGACATGAGCGTCATGAACCCGTTCACCTTGAACCTGTTCGAATACAGACGCTGCGGAGAAATCAGCGACCAGCAGGTGATCGAGGCGCTCAAATCCGTCGAGACCTACCTTTTCAGGCGCTGGGTCTGCAAGGTTCCCACAAATGGGCTCAACAAGGTTTTCGAGACGCTCCACAGCGAGGTTCTGAGAGGTGTCAAAGATGGCGGTTCATATCCTGACGTATTGAACAAGGTTCTCCTCTCCAAGGAGGGCAGCGGACATTTCCCAGATGACGCCGAGTTTATGCAGGCGTTTGAGGAGAGGGACTTCTACAGGATCGCGGGTTACAAGTACTATCTCTTCGATCGTCTTGAAAACGGAGACAGCCTCGAAAGGGTCAACGTCGTCGACAACCTTCGCGATGAGTCTTTCAGCATTGAGCACATCATGCCCCAGACGCTTTCGACAAGCTGGCAGCAGGATTTGGGCGACGATTTCGCCGCAATTCACGCAAGGTGGCTGAACAGCATGGCGAATCTGACGCTTACCGCATACAACTCCAAATACAGCAACAGGCGCTTTGCCGAGAAGAGAGACATGGAGAACGGCTTCAAGCAGTCTGGCTTCAGGATCAACGGCTTCGTCTGCCAGCAAGAGGCCTGGGGCGAGGTGCAGCTGAAGGCTCGTAACGAGCTCATGAAGAGGAAGTTCCTTGAGCTTTGGCCACCCATCGAGTCCGACTTTGAGTGGGGCAACGACGCCTACGAGGAGCATGCCCTCGACGATGACTTCTCGTTTACCGGCAGGCAGATCGCCGCATACAGCTTCATGGGCTCCCGCTTCACGGCGAAGACCTGGGTTGACATGATCTGCGGCGTCCTCTCTATGGTTTACGAACGTGATCCAGTCGTCTTCCGTAAGTTCGTCCCTGAGGGCTCGGATTTCCCGGGAAGGTATTTCTCACGGAAGGAAAGCGACTATTGCTTCAAAGTTGGCGAGGGAATCTACTTCAATCCCGGAAGCTCGACTTGGGTGAAAATCGAAACGCTGAAGATCGTTTTTGAGGCAGCGGGCATTGACTGCTCGGAGCTTCTGATCGAGCTGTACAAGTCGAAGACCGGGGATCCATCGTAGCCGCTAGGGTTTGTAGGGGCTTTTCTACCCTGCCTCCTTTGACATGCAATGCCCATGTAATCATTAACTGCTATCGCAGTTTGCCGTGACCTACTGTTATCCGTGAAATTGCCGCGGATGACCCGAAAAACCGTGACCCAAATATGATTCCATGGATTCGCGACAATTTTTGAGACTGGGTGTAAATAGGACAAACTGGAGCAAACTAGAACTAACTGGAGATAGTTTTTAACTATCGAGCGGAATAGAAATATCCTTAGTTATGGGGGCGTAAATCATTTAAACGATAATGAATACCCCAATAAACCTCTAATTTGACATGCCGGCTCCAATGAAGATTGGAGCCGGCATATGTTTATCCCTTTTCCGGGGTGCTGGCACCAACGTATGGCACGCAACGATGTTGGCGATCAGTGTCGGCGATGCTCCTGCTTGCGTTTCGCTTTCGCTGCTCGAAGCGCGTCGCTTGGGGATTCCTGGCCGGAGGAGAGCTGGCCGTTCCCTGCGGAGCCGCGGAACCATCTATATCCGCTTGCTGCGGGCTTGCTTGAGCCAGTTCCTCTTGAAAGAGCCGATGCCTCCGAAGAACTTGTTGTAAGTCTTGCCGTTCTCCTTGGCCTCGTACTTGACCAAGGCGAGTTCGATGGTGCAGAGATAATCCGCCACTTGCTCGAGGCGGTAGTCGGTCATCGAGGTCTTGCGGCGTCGGACGACCCCTTTTGAGAGGGCCTTGCCCACTGAGCGGTCGAGCGCTTGCTTGACGATGTCCTGACCGTTGTCGTAATAGACCTTCACATCGTCGAAGGACTGGAAGAAGTCCAAGTGCTCAACCATGGCGGAGGAGATGTCGCGCCCCATGCGTTCCATTAGCCTTGCCGGGTCTTCGAACTGGCTGCGGCGGTAGACGAACGTTGTATAGGAGATGGGAAGCCTGCGGACAAACGAGGAGAAGTAGGCGAGCATGGCCTTGCGCTGCTCGATGCCGAGAAACTCATAGTCCTTGTGCCCGTTCATGAGGGGCTCGGAGTGGAACGGGATGTTGGGGAGGTCGGCCCTGGCAAGCTTGGCCTCATAGCCCGTGACCGCCTCGGCGATGCTGTCTGCCTGGTCGTGAAAGACGAGTGTGAGCAGGTAGTAGCGAGCTTTGCCGCCGCGGTCGCCGCTCTCGTCGACGAAGATGCTGAGCTCCTTGGCCAATGGGGACTCCTAATGGAATGGATAAAAAAATAGCCGGGGGACTCCCCCGGCACTTGGAGGTAGCTTAATCAGCCACCAACAACCTTATAGCATGCGCTGGCGTTGAATACAAGAGGGGTGGGATGAAGCTGCTGATGATGGCGTTCCTTGGATGATGCAAGCTTGTGGCGGCACCCCAACCTGAAGGGAAAGCTCGCTATGCGCGGCAGTACCGCGATAAACCTCTCCATGCTGGATATCTTCCGTCTCCGCATGTTTTCCGAACGAGTTCGAAGGCCGGAGCAAGCGGTTCGAAGATTGACAGAGGGACCTCGAAGACCAGCTGCTGCCAATGCTGCATTCGAGGGACGAGGAGCCGACGCTGGCAGGCTTGATGGACAACGCGGAGAGGTTCACATCGGCCTACATTCTGCCGCGAGACGACGAGAGACTCTATTTGGAGTTGTTCGCCAAGGGGGAATACCGTTCCGAACTGCTCTTCGGCGAGTGCGATATCGCCCGGGCCGCCGCCGCGAGCCCGGAAGCTCAATGGAAGCTCGCTAACTTGAAGAAGATGAAGCGGTAATGACATGCGCGGTAGAGTGCGCGGCAGAGTGGGAATAGAGACTTTTTTAGTTATGGGGGCATAAATCATTTTGACGATAATGAATACCCCAATAAACTCTGATTTGACATGCCGGCTCCAATGGAGGTTGAAGCCGGCATGCGTTTATTCCACAGGGAAAACTACCTGAATAAGATCCGTGGCTTCTAACGGGCGACTTCCCGAAAAGGGAGGGCTCATCTTCTAATTACGCCAACGTCCCAGATCGCGAGCACACGCGTCGCGACGAG
>OBVA01000726.1_pt1 | contig 13385 bp, 13 predicted proteins | sample 1495021 | NCBI WGS metagenome assembly OBVA01 (sample SAMEA2579965, study PRJEB22360) | human gut metagenome | biome: human gut; feature: human-associated habitat; material: faeces | place: Denmark | collected 2008/2010
AACGTTCATGGAGTTGGCTAGACAAATGTCGGCGACTTTGGAAAAACTGTGAACGTGCCCTTAACAGCAGTCTTCAAATGGTTGTATTGGCCTTCCTGAAGATAGTTCTTAAAAGATACTAGACAGGTTCTCAGGGAGTGTGAAGCTCTGGGTCGATACCACCCAAGTGCCTTATTACAAAAAAATTGTGGCCAATTTCAACAAAAAATATCCAGATGTCAAAGTTAAGGTGACGCAGAGTCCAAATGGTTCAGCGAATGCCAAGACAGATGTCGGCAAAGATCCTGCCAAGGCAGCTGATGTTTTCGAAGTGCCAAATGATCAGCTGGGTTCAATGGCTGAGGCCGGTTATATCAATCCGCTTTCTCCAGATGCCACCAAAGCTGTGAAAAACAACAATGTCGCCGTAGCATCCGAAGGGGTAACGTGGAAAGGCAAGATGTTTGCTTATCCGTTTGCGGAACAGGCCCAGACGATTTACTATAACAAGTCAAAGTTAACCGCGGATGATGTGAAAACATGGGATGGCCTGACAGCAAAAGGCGTCTTGGCCACTGACTTCACGAATGCTTACAATTTTTATCCGGTTTTCTTGTCTGCCGGTACGCAGCTTTATGGGAAGACAGGCGAAACCGTCAAAGGGACGGACATCAATTCGGCTAAAGGCGAGCAAGCCATGGCCTGGTTTGCCCAACAAAAGAGCAACAAAGGCGTGATGCAAACTTCTAATGCGCTGAATCAATTGAAGTCCGGGAAGGCGGCCGCTATCCTTGATGGCCCGTGGAATTCTGCGAACATCAAAAAGATTTTAGGTAAGAATTTTGCTGTTGCGCCTTATCCAACCATCAAACTTGATGGCAAGGACGTTCAAATGCAAGCATTTTTGGGCATTGCAACCTTTGCTGTCAACTCACATGCTTCCGGATCAAATCAAAAAGCGGCAGCCACTTTAGCGTCATTCATCACCAATAAAGAATCACAGTTGATTGTGTATGATCATTCTGGTCAGATTCCGGTTGATAAAACTGCCCAAAAGAGCAGCAAAGTTGCCAGTGATCCAGTCGCTGGTGCAGTGATGACAATGGCTAAGACTGGCAATTCAACCCTGATGCCAAAAATGCCGCAAATGGCGACCTTCTGGAATGATGCGGCGCCACTGATCAATGGTGCCTACACCGGTTCAATCCCTGCAAGTCAATACAGCACGAAACTCGATACGTTCGTTAAAAATATCTCTAAAGCGAACTAATCAACGTTGAGGCACAAGCAGAAGGTTGGACGCTAAGCTGTCCAACCTTTTCGTTTGATAAGGAGAAGGTATGTTTAGAAGAAAAAATCATTTACCTCCTGAGGCGACGTATCGAGAAGTCTGGAAAAAGGGGGATGCAGCAACTAAGGCATCGTTCTTCCTAATGGGAATCAGTCAACTCAAAAACCGCCAGTGGGTCAAGGGAACGGCTTATTTAGTCAGTGAAGTGGTTTTCCTGCTTTGGTTGATTTTTAGTGGCACGAGTGCGCTTAGGATGTTAAGCAATCTCGGGGCAGTCAAAACCAAACAGGTTGTGTTTGATCAAGCTCAAGGGGTTTATATCACGAAACTGCCAGATAATTCGGTGCTGATTTTGCTTTTTGGCATCATGGCATTGATTCTGATGGTTGCGATGGTCGTCCTATATATTGCTAATTTACGGTCGGTTCGTAAATTATATGTGCTGCATCGTGAGCAACAACATGTGCCCACCAATGGTGAAGAACTAGCTTCTCTGTTAGACACCCGTCTGCACACAACGCTATTGATGCTGCCGATACTTGGGATCATTGCATTTACGGTTTTGCCGACAATTTACATGATCTCAATGGCCTTCACGAATTATGATGCGCACCATCCAATTGGGTTCTCATGGAGCGGGTTACAGGCGTTTGGCAACGTCTTAAGCGGAGATTTGGCCGGTACTTTCTTTCCGGTCTTAGGTTGGACACTGGTTTGGGCGGTTTGTGCTACTGTGACGACTTTTTTCTTCGGTGTTTTGCTCGCTTTGCTGATCGAATCAAAAGGTATCAAGCATAAAGCCTTTTGGCGGACTATTTTCGTGATTGTCTACGCTGTCCCGCAATTCGTATCCTTATTGATGATGGCGCAGTTCTTAGATTTACAGGGGCCATTGAACAATATCTTACTCGGCTGGCATTTGATTGAACATCCGATTAACTTTATCGGGGCATCCGCCAGTCCGCTGGTTGCGCGCGTAACGGTGATCGTTGTGAACATGTGGATTGGGATTCCCGTTTCCATGCTGGTTTCAACAGCAATTATCCAGAACTTGCCTGAGGATCAAATTGAAGCCGCGCGAATTGATGGTGCCAATGCTTTCCAGATTTTTCGTGCCATCACTTTTCCACAAATTTTGTTTGTGATGTCACCAGCCTTGATCCAACAATTCATTGGTAACCTCAACAACTTCAATGTTATCTATTTACTGACTGGCGGCTTGCCGATGAATAATAATTACAACGGTGCCGGTTCAACTGATTTACTGGTTACCTGGCTGTATAATTTAACCTTTGGGCAAACGCAGCGATACAATGCTTCTGCGGTGTTGGGGATTCTGATCTTCATCATCAGCGCAACCGTTTCATTAATTGCTTATCGTCGGACAAATGCATTTAAGGAGGGCTGATCAAGATGACGTCATACAAAACACAACGCCGGCTGTCCTTGATTTTTCGCTATACATTGCTGAGTATTTTAGCGGTTGTCTGGTTGATTCCCATCATTTGGATTGTTCTTGCCAGTTTTTCCTTCAATGATACAGGATTTGTGTCGACCTTTTGGCCAGGAAAATTCACACTCAGTAATTACACTGGCATTTTTACAAGTGACCAGTTTCCGTTTGTTAACTGGATTATCAACACGCTTTTCGTTTCGGTTGTCTCAACGATTCTATCAACGTTCGTGACGATTATTGTGGCATACGCGTTATCGCGGTTACGCTTTCGGTTACGAAAGCCGTTTCTGCAAATCGCGCTGATACTCGGGATGTTTCCCGGATTCATGGCCATGATTGCTTTGTATTACATTCTTAAAGGATTGAATATGCTGAATTTCGGCGGTTTAATCTTGGTTTACGTCGGCGGTGCCGGGTTAGGTTTCTATATTGCCAAAGGTTTTTTTGATACGATTCCGCGGGCAATTGATGAAGCCGCCGAAATTGACGGGGCGACTAAGTGGCAAGTATTCACCCATATTGGACTGCCCATGTCACGGCCAATTGTCGTGTACACTGCTTTAATGGCATTTATTGGACCATGGATTGATTTTATTTTCTCGGGCATTATTCTTTCGTCTTCTGGTAATGCCAAAAATTATACGATTGCTTATGGGCTATACAACATGCTGCACAGCACAAAAGGCGCCTCGACCACGTATTTTACACAGTTTATCGCCGGTTGTGTCATCATTGCGATTCCGATTACCATCTTGTTCGTTATTATGCAGAAGTTTTATGTCAACGGTATTACTGCTGGGGCTGATAAAGGTTGATGTGGCAGTCAAGGAAGATCGTCCTCTTAACAAGGACGATTTTTTTTGCTACAAAAAGTCAAAATGTTTTGACATTTAGAAAACTAGTATTATACTGAAAATGTCAAAAGGGTTTGACATCAAAGGGAGTGATTATCATGAAGAAAATGGATGAGATGGAACTTAAATTTAGAGATCAGTCGATTAGATATGCATTTGCCTTCATGTTTACGGCCTTAGCACTTTATAATATTTCCCAAATGCTGATATCGTCCAAATTAAACTTTGGAACTGTTGTCCTTGGTATTACAATCGTGATTCAGGTTGGCAGTTTTGAATGGCTGAAGCATCGGGCGGATAAAACAGATAAAGAACCAAGTAAAGTTTTGATGGGAGTCATTATCCTTATTGCGGTTTTTTTAACTTTGGGTGTCATTGGATTGATGTTCCATGGAAAATAATATCCATGCACTCAGAACGCACCAACAATTGACTCAACAGGAACTGGCTGATGCAGTGAATGTAACCCGGCAAACGATTAATGCCATCGAGAATAATAAATACGACCCAACACTCTCCTTAGCCTTCGCACTTGCAGAACGCTTGGAGACGACTGTGGATCAACTGTTTCAACATTAGAGAAGCTGAAAATTATTTAAGGCTACAAAAAGAAGAGTGACTTTTTCCGATCACCGCATGTATGCGGCGGAAAAGTCACTCTTCTTTCGTTTTACTGTAGATCAAAGGTCATAGTTTAAAGATTCCAGTGCCAAGGCGGAGCAATCGGAGGCCAGATGGGGCTCGAATCTGGCCGGAGATTGCGGAGTTTGGCACGGCAGGGGGCGTTTTTGTCTGACGCTTGTGCCAAATCATCCCGCATCTAACAAATCATAAGTTCTAGATAGAAACTGAAGAAGCAACTACTGCTGACGATTACTCCTCTTCATTTAACTCATCAAAATCATAGTACAAATCTCTTTCAGGAAGCACCACAGCGGCATTTGTTTGGGTATCCAAGGCTTCGGCTTCGCGTTCCGGATGGAAGCTATGCCATGGCACAATGGTTCGAGGATTGACTTCTTTCGCCAAAGTAATTAAATCCTCACGGCTAGCATGACCCGAGGCATTCATGAACTGCAAGGGGATGTGATGCGCTTCTAGCCAGTCTTTGAGTTGCGCAAACCGCGGGTCGTAATCGCCTAGTGGCTCGCCGTTACTGTGGATGTAGGTCGTGATGGGCATGTCAGTCAGTCGTTCCAGATGGTCAAAACTATTTTGCAGGACATAGTGTTGGGGATCACGGGCAATGTCCGTCAGACTGATTGTTTGACCAAGAATAGCATCGGGTTTTTGATCGGTCATGGTGGTCAGCACAGCCGCGTCATCAGGTTCCCACACCAATTGACGGCCGGCAGTGTGTGCACTGGCCTGAAAACTCGCCAGACGCTCGTAATTGCGGATGTAAGGATTGATGACGACAAGCGTCGGACTCTCCGCCAGCACTGTCTGAAATTGCTTCTGCAGGCTCATTTCGGTCAATGGGATGCTGGGATGATCCTGATCTTCGACTGGTGCAGCCGTATCAAAAGAGAAGCTGGTGCCTTCCAACATAAACAAGCTTAGCTTTTCTTGGTTAAATCGCTTGGCCCAGGCATGAACCCGTTCAGCATGCGGGCCATTTAACCGGACATCACCGGAATGGGCATAGCGTCGTGAGCCGTCATCGACTAGGAGCGCCATGACGCCTGGCTCGTCGTGATCACTGTGGAAGCCTGTTACGGTGAGGTCACCAATGGTTATGGGCTGTTCATAGGCAAGCGGATGCAGATTTGCAACTGGCTTTTCGATGCCTAGTTTGATTAACAGTTGATAGAGCTTATAGGATGGTTCCGAAAGATAAATCGGAATCGGTTTCTTTAAATATTGCAATGCACCCATGTGGTCAATGTGCAGATGTGAGATAAAGATGGCCTCATGTGTGTAAACGTCTGGTTGATCAAAAAATAGTTCCGGCACATGCGGCAATTTACCATTATCGATGGCAGAGCTGACTGTTTCGTTGCTGAGATCAGCAGCCACGCCGAAGTCCATGATAACGCGGCTGGTTTTAGTTGCGAATTCGACGATGTTGCCGCCGATGGTGTTTAACCCATTTAAAAAGCGAATTGTTGTCACAGTGTTACCTCCAATTGCTTCAATATCATTTTGAGAACACTAAAGCGTACCCCGCCGGCTACCGAAAAGCAAACAAAAACCGAATCAGCACATAGCTGATTCGGCAAAGATCAAGGCGGAGCAAACAATTACTTGTTTGTCTTGATGATGGTTTCAGTTTGACCCTGAAGTGTCTTCAAAGCCTGATCTGGTTTTTCATGCTTAGTCAGCATCGCATCAACCGCATTAAGAAGATCGTTACGATATTCTGAGAAGCCGATGAAAGCGGTGGATTGGAAGCCAAAGCCCAAAGAATCAACCGCAGCTTGGCTAGTTGGGTTAGCACTCAGATATTTCTTAAAGTCAGCAGATTTAACAGCGGACTTACGCAGTGGCACATAACCAGTCAATTGGGCCCACTTGGAAGTTTCCTTCTCAGAAAGCAGGTACTTCATGAATGCCCAAGCGCCTTTTTGCTTATCGCTAGATGCGGACTTGAAGAGGACGATATCATTACCGGCAAGTTCGGTTGCCTTTTTGCCTTTGTAGCTTGGTAGCGGCATTGTGCCCCACTTGAAGTCTTTCGGTGCATTTTGCTTCATGTTGGTGATCCCGGCACTTGAACCAGCATAAAAGAGTGTTTTACCAGCGGTGAAGTTCTTATCGCCGTAAATGTCTTCGCCGGCAGTCTTGGCTTCGCCGCTGTTAACCATGTCCATAATGAAGTTAGCAGCAGTTAAGGTTTTCTTGCTATCCAAGTTAGCTTTCAGCGGATCAGCTGAAACTAACGGATTGCCAGCCTGACGTGCCAGACCTTCAAATTCCATATCAAAACTCTTATCGAAACCAATAGCGGCAATACCGTCTGCCTTCAGCTTATCGGCATCTTTTTTGATGTCTTCCCAGCTGGTTGGCTTGGCAATATTGTATTTCTTCATCAGTGCTTCATTGTAGAAAAGAATACGTGTGGACTTGGAGAATGGCACGCTGTAATACTTGCCTTGATACTTGGAGCTGGACAAGAAGGCTGGGTAGATATCCTTCAAGTCGCTGTTGCTCATCTTGTCGTCGCCTTTGAGCATGTATTGATCAAGCGGGGAAATAAAACCATTTTTCACGTAGTCAGGAACTGTGGTGTAAGTTGTCTGGGCAATGGTTGGCAGGTTGCGAGATTTTGCTGCAGCCATGATCTTTTGTTGCAGGGCGGTGTAGTTACCTTGCGCGGTGCCGACAACTTTATACTGTTTCTGACTCTTATTGAAATCATTGATGATTTGATCAAGAGCCTTTTGGTAAGGACCGTTCATGCCGTGCCAAAAAGTGATCGTCACCCGTTTGCCCGAATCACTCTTGGTACTTGAACTCGATTTGCTGCTGCTGTTACTGCCGCAAGCCGTCAAAACAGCGACAAGAACGACAGTGAACATTGCAAGTAACGCTTTTACCCAAGTTTGCTTTTTCATTTTGGTAGATTATCCTTTCAATCCAGCTTTAGAAATCCCAGCAATAATGTACTTCTGCAAGAAGATATACAAAACAACCATTGGAATGATGACGAATGTGGAAGCGGCCATCAGAAGTTGATATTGCGTGCCGGCATCGGTCGTGAAGGCCTGCAAGCCGACTGGCAAGGTACGCATCTTGTCAGAGTTCGTAACGATCAATGGCCACATGAAGGCATTCCATGAGCCAATCACCTGAAGAACGGTGACCGCGGTAATCGTTGACTTGCTCATTGGGACAAGCACTTGCCACAAATATTTCCAATCGGACGCACCATCGATTTTAGCAGCGTAGTAGATCTGATTCGGTGTTGATTGGAAAGTCTGACGCAAGGTGAAAACGGTGAAGAAGCTGGCCAACCACGGCAGAATCAAAGCGCCGTAATGGTCAATTTGCCCTAAGTGTGACAAGGTCACGAAGTTAGGGATGATCAACATTTCACCTGGAATCATCATGGTTCCGAGGAAAATAATGAACAAGAGGTTCTTGCCGTAAAACTTCAATCGAGCGAAAGCAAAAGCGGCAAGAATACTGGTAAAGAGCTGCCCGACCGTTGTGATAACAGTGACGATCGTGCTATTAATGAAATACTGTCCAAACGGTGCTTCGTTCCACGCCTTGACATAGTTACCCCATTGTAGAACCTTAGGGATCCAGATCGGTGGAACGGCAATCGTTTCCGGTGCCGTTTTAAGTGATGTGGAGATCATCCATAAGAAGGGGATCAGCATGGTGATCGCGCCTAAAATGACAATCAGGTAAAGCAGAATTTTACTGATTTTTTTAGCCATGTTTTTGCCTCCTCCTTAGTAATGAACGTGCTTGCGGGAATACCACAACTGCACGAGTGTCACTAGCAGGATGAGGAAGAAAAGCACGACCCCAGACGCAGCAGCAATTGGATACTTGTACTCGGTATAAAATTTCTGGTACAGATAGTAAACAATTGTCAAATCAGCTTTACCTGGTCCGGGCGTGCCTTGGAACAAGGCGAAGATTTCATCGAACACCTTGAAGCTGCCGATGATCCCGTTAACTGAAACCAAGAAAGTGATTGGTGATAGCATCGGGATCGTGATGTTCCAAAATCGTTGACGCGCGTTGGCACCATCGATTTCAGCGGCTTCGTAATACCCGTGGTCAATGTTGTTGAGACCGACCAAGAAAAGAATGATGTTGAAGCCCAGACTTTTCCAAATACTCATAATGATCAGCGCCAGCAGTGCATAATGCGGATCAGTCAGCCAGTTAATGGGATGGATACCAAACCAGCCCATAAAGTAGTTGATCAGCCCATAGTTACTGTGGAACATCCAATTCCAAACCATCGCAATCGCCACAGTACTGGTGACAAACGGCAGGAAATAGACGGTTCTGAAGAAACCGGAGATGATCTTCACCTGGTTTAGCAATAAGGCAATGATCAAGGATAAAATGACAGTGATCGGAACCACGCCGACAACAAAAACCAGCGTATTCCGCACAGCCAAGTGAAAATCAGGATCATTCCAAAGATAAACAAAGTTATCAAAGCCCCAAGCACTGACCTTATCAGTATAAAAATCATACTTCGTGTACAAACTCATCAGAAATGAGTTAATAATCGGCCAGATATTGAAGGTGATGGTAATCACCAGCATTGGCAGCAAATACAGCGCTGCTTTGGCGGTCGATTTTAGGCTTGCTTTTTCATTCAGCATGACTTTCACCACCAAAAATCAAGGCGCCGGATTGGTCAAAAAGAAAGAAACCCGACTTGGTGAGATAGAAATCCAGATCTGGTTGATTAGATGCGACACCAGCCATTTCTGTTGACAACAGGTGCTCGCCGTTATAAGTAATATCGGCTGTAGCTTCCCGCCCATATTTAGAACTTTGCGTGATCTTGCCATGAAGCTTGGCTAGGACATTGTCGCCGGCATCATAAGGGATGATGGCTTCACTACGGATCCCCGCGGTGACTGCCTGCTTCAAAATATCTTCCGACACGGCGCTAGCTAGATCAGTTGTCAACGCTTGTGCTGGCAAGGTGTTGATCACAGGCTCACCGATAAACTTAGCAACGAACAAATTGTTCGGTCGCTCGTATAGTTTTTGCGGGGAACTGAACTGTTGTATCGAACCATTTGCCAAAACCATGATGTTATCAGAAATGTGCAATGCTTCATCTTGGTCATGGGTCACGAAAATCGTGGTAACACCGGTTTCGCGTTGAATTCGGCGAATTTCTTCGCGCATCTCAATTCGAAGCCGGGCGTCAAGGTTTGACAACGGTTCATCTAGCAACAATAGGCTAGGGGACTTGGCTAAGGCACGTGCGATAGCGACACGCTGTTGCTGGCCGCCAGAAAGTGTCCCTGGTTTCTTATCAAGCTGATCCTCAACATGAACCAGTTTGGCAAGATCCTTGGCTTTGGCGTGCCGTTCAGCCTTGCTGACCTTGGCCATCTTCAGTGGAAAGGCGATATTGTCCAACACTGACAAATGCGGATACAGACTGTAGTTCTGAAATACCATCCCAACTTTACGCGCTAAGGCATCTTTTTTAGTCACATCTGTATCACCAAAAAAGATTTGCCCAGCGGTCGGGGACAACAACCCGGAAATGAGATTCAGGGTCGTGGTTTTACCGCCGCCGGAAGGACCCAGCAGGGAAACCAGCGTGCCATCGGGAATGGTAAAGTTCAGATCCTTCAGGGTATCTGTCTTGCCATCGTAGGACATCGTGACGTCCTTGAAAGTAACTTTCAACCCAGTACGCTCCTTCAAATAGTTTTCTGCTCCTCACCTCCGTTCGTCGGTCTCCAGCAACAAAGGCTGTAAGAACGCGCAAAGAGAAAATTTGGAACAAGATATTGTGGTTGCTTCACCATGATTAGCTACATCTAGAGAAGGCAAACACAACTCTTCTCACATTTTAACCCAGATTCACTGAAAAATGGACTCATTCGCCCAAAAACATTTTGATTATGTTTAATTGCCATCACAAGGCGAATGTTCGCCTTTTTTGCTATAATAGAAAGCATGCAAAAGGCGCAACTTGAACCAACTGCTTTCGCTGCTGATGAGTGTCAGCAAATTGGCGGTTCATTCAGCGCCAATAAAAGAGGAGCGATTTTTTTGATAATACGTCCAAGCAAACCGGACGATGCGCCGCAAGTAGCACCGTTGATCGATATTGTGTTTACGGAGATGGAAATTCCTCAGTTAATGAAGGTTCCTAAGAAGACCCTGTATTCGGTTTTGGAACAAGCCTTTTTACTGCCAACTTACCGGTACGGTTACCCGCAAATGTTGGTGGCTGATCAGGACGGTCAGATTGAAGGGATTGCTGTTGGCTATTTGCATGAGCAGGAAGCCCATATCGACGATGCTTTAAAACCGTTGTTGCCTAAGCTGGGATTGACCCCAAATTCATCGCTTTTTTCAGACACCGAAACTTTTGCCGGCGAGTGGTATTTAGATACGCTAGCAGTCGCCGAGACAGCGCAGGGACATGGGATCGGAACCAAATTATTAAACGCAGTCGATACGGTTGCTCGGGCTCGGCACGCTAAAGTGGTTAGTCTGAACGTGGATCAGCAGAATCCGCGAGCTAAAAAGTTATATGAGCGCAATGGTTTTCTTAAACACGGCGAGTTGATGATTGGCAGTCATCGATATGATCATATGCTGCGGCCGGTTGTGGGCGAGGAAGTTTAATGTTAGTCAATAGGTTAGCCTAAAGCCCTTAGCCCGCCGAACGCCGCAATCTCCGACCAGATGGGGTTTGCGACGCACAGCCAGAGTGGAGACGGCACTTCGAGTCCAAAAACCGGTCTCGAAGTTGCCTAATCACATCGGCTCCAAGGTCAGGTTGTACGGCTGAACGCCATCTGGTCTACGATTGCTCCGCCTTGGCACTAGGATCTCTAAATAGCAATGAGAAATAAAGACGACTGGTATTCCATGGAGGAAAATCAGTCGTCTTTATTTCATAGCTAGGAATGATGGTCTTAGCTTTTCTTTTCGTTTAATCTGGGAAATCCAGCCCATATTCATAACGCTTCAATGGATCGGCCACACCCACATGGCGAAAGCGGTCGAGGATAGCAGCTAACAAAATGGCCGCTGGAATGTCGCGGTTATTGGGAATGGTCAACTTAACGATTGCTGGTGCAATTTCTTCAGCACTGAAGATCGTTTTGACCCCATGAAACACTTGATAATGGTTATTCAAAAGATTACCCATGGCGACCCAGTTGAGATCTGAGATAAAGATGAACTGATGCCAGACCCCAAACATTTTTTTGACGCTGGCAACCTTGCGATTGGCGATATAAAGATCATAGCGCGGGAAAACGCTGACCGTTTTTTGTCGAATGGATCCAAGCGGTTCGCCGCTTAATGTATTCAGATCGAAGCCACCATTAATCAGTCCGTGCCGACCCGTTAGAATGTAGGCCGGCTTGCCGTTATCGGTTTTGACCACACTTAAACTACTCGTGCTTAAAGCATTGATATCAAGATATAACGCCATCGGCCAACCTCCCTTATGGTGAGCGTGAACTGACGCGGTTAGAAACCGGAGCATAAGCGGGCTCAAGCGCGATGGGCGGGTTTTGCCCATTGTGCTTGAGGTCCTTATGAGCAGGTTTCTGCGTCAGTGAGCGCGTTATGGTGAGCGTGAACCGGCGCGGCGCCTGTGTTTAAAAAATTAAAATCAGCAAACTATCGCTGCGCCAATGATTATTAGAATTGAGCGTTTGATTTTTCCGCCTTATTAATGCGAATGGCTTTGCGAATTGCCTGAGCAACGCCGTTTTCGCTATTAGTGGCAGTACTGCCCCATGCGAGCTTGGTGATTTCGGGGATGGCGTTCCCCATCGCCATGCCATATTTGGCCATTTTGATCATGCTGGCGTCATTCAAGTTATCGCCGATTGTCATGACCTCATCCATGGTAATACCGCGTTGCTTAGCGAAAGCTTCAACAGCATAACCTTTTTGCGCTTTGATGTTGTTGACCTCAATGTTATTCGCAGAGCTTGAGGTGACACTTAATTTACCGGTGGCTTCAAAAACCTTCGCTGGTGCTTTCAAAATATCGCGTTGCTCGCCAGTAAACGCAATGATTTTCATCACTTGGATAGTAGGGTCGGCTAGCAGTTCTTTATAGTCACTAACGTAATTGATGTTCATGATTTCCAGCCGTGCAGCTGCGAGCGCAACCGCCAGTTTGTAGGTTGTATCTGGGTTGAGATCAACCAATAGATCGGCAACATTTTGAATACGTTTGACGCGGCTGTCCGAGAAGACGCCTTTGTTGGTGATGATTTCAAAATAGATGTCGTCCTTTTGCAAGGTCTCGACAATGAAATCGCTTAGGTCACTAGCAATTGGAATCGTGACCACCAATTCGCCAGCCTCATCAAAAACCATGGCGCCGTTGAGTGTAATGAATGCTGGTTTGAGATCTTGGGCGGCAAGTAACGGTGTAGCTTCGGTGACGCCGCGGCCAGTTGCGACCATAAATTCGATACCAGCGGCTTGCGCGTCACGAATGGCTTGGGCGTTTTCGTCCGAAACTTCCATTTTGTCGTTTAAAAGTGTGCCATCCATGTCTGATGCGATAAGTTTGATCATATTTACTGTTCCCTCCGGTTTGTCATGGTGCGGTTACGCCTCCAATTCTAGCATGAAAAAGCGTTTCCCGGTAGCAAAGCCGCGGTGATTCTTGTACACTATTTGCGGAGGTGCACGTCTTGAAAACATTAATACATAATGACTGGCAGACGGTGCTGGAACCGGTATTTGAAAGTCCTGAGTATGCTCAACTGCATGCGTTCTTAAAAGAAGAATACGCGACAAAAACGATTTACCCTGAAATGCACCATATTTTTCAGGCATTCGAATGGACACCTTTCCATGATGTGAAGGTGGTCATTCTAGGCCAGGACCCTTACCACAATCCGCGGCAGGCGGTTGGTGCGAGCTTTGCGGTGGCACCCGGTGTCGCTTTGCCGCCGTCTTTGCAAAACATTTATAAAGAGTTGCAAAGCGATTTAGGCTATCCACCGGTCCATCATGGTTATTTGAAGGCGTGGGCGGACCAAGGCGTTCTATTGTTGAATGCCGTTTTGACGGTACAAGCCGGCGAAGCCTATTCCCATCAGAATCATGGCTGGGGAGAGGTGACAGAAGATGCCATTGCTGCCTTTCTGGTAAC
>OBVA01000727.1_pt1 | contig 13340 bp, 12 predicted proteins | sample 1495021 | NCBI WGS metagenome assembly OBVA01 (sample SAMEA2579965, study PRJEB22360) | human gut metagenome | biome: human gut; feature: human-associated habitat; material: faeces | place: Denmark | collected 2008/2010
TAGAATATTAACGGAATAAAAGATAATCATGAGCTACGACGCAATAGACCTATTAAAAGGGATGATTTCACGTCCTTCTTTCAGCAGGGAGGAGGGAGAAACGGCTGATTTTCTCAAGCAGAGCTGGGAAAAAGCAGGGTATAAGGTGAACCGCAAAGGGAATAATCTGTGGCTGATCGCTCCCGGTTTTGATCTGGACAAGCCTACCCTGCTGCTCAACTCCCATATCGACACTGTCAAACCGGCTTCGGGCTGGACGAAAGATCCGTTCAATCCGGAGGAGACGGAAGACGAGCGTCTGTACGGCCTTGGCAGCAATGATGCCGGCGCGAGCGTAGTCTCTCTTTATGAAGCATTCAGGGTGTTATCAGGGAAGGAACAACCCTACAACCTGATCTTCCTGGCTTCATGCGAAGAAGAAGTTTCCGGCAAGAACGGGCTGGAAAGCGCTCTTGCCGACCTTCCTCCTATCGCATTCGCCGTTGTCGGCGAACCGACCGGCATGCAACCGGCCGTAGCCGAAAAAGGGTTGATGGTCCTGGACTGTGTCAGCACCGGCAAGGCAGGACATGCCGCCCGGAACGAGGGGATCAATGCGATCACGCTTGCGATGAAAGACATCGAATGGTTCAACACCTATCAGTTCCCGGAAAAAAGCGATTTCCTCGGACCGGTGAAAATGAGCGTCACGATTATCCACGCCGGGACACAGCACAATGTCGTTCCGGACCGCTGCGAATTCACCGTCGATATCCGGACAAACGAATTCTATCCCAACGAAAAACTGTTCGAACTGATCAAATCGCAGGTCGGCTGCGAAATAAAAGCCCGCAGCTTCCGCCTCAACTCCACCCGTACAGATTTGCAACATCCGTTCGTACGCCGTGCCGTCATGATGGGAAAAGAGCCTTTCGGTTCGCCTACTTTGAGCGACCAGGCCCTCATGCACTTCCCTTCCGTGAAAATCGGACCGGGAAATTCCGCCCGTTCCCATGCCGCCGACGAATATATCGGCCTGATGGAGATACGGGAAGCAATCGATATGTATATCAAGCTGCTCGACCAATTGACGATTGACAATTGAAAAAGAGCAAGATCATTCTACCGCATCCTCTCTTTCTTCAAACTTTCAATTAATATGAGGGACCTCTTCACAACCATCGGCACACGTTACCTAATCGCCATCCTGAACTTGGCACTGATCTTTATCAATGCCAAGGTATTGGGTGTCGAAGGAGTCGGACTGGTCGGGCTGATTCTGGCGATAGTAGGAATCGCCACCATGTTCTGCGGAATATTGGCGGGAAATACGATCATCTATTTCATGAACCGCTATTCCATGCAAGCCGTATTTTTACCCTCTTACTGCTGGACACCCGCCGGAGCTGGCATCGCTTGCGGCAGCATGGCCATCCTCGGAGTACTTCCCGAAGGGCACGCCCTTGATATTTATATTCTTTCCATTCTGACCTCCCTCGTTGCCGCAAACTCCCGTTTCCTGTTGGGAAAGAATCAGATTTTCGGGTTCAACCTGACCTTTGTCTTGCAAGGAGGATTACTATTTTTTGTCTTATTATTCCTTTATTACGGATTGAAGATACGGAACGTAACCGCTTACCTGTGGGGAATGTATTTCACAAACGGTATCGCGTTTCTCGTCAGCCTTTTCCTACTCCTGCCGTTTCTGAACAAAAAAGAGGCAGATCCCCGGAAGGGACGCTCCCAATACGCTCTTTTGAAAGAGATGTTTGCTTACGGGCTTTGGGGAAGTGCGGACAATATTGCCGAGATCCTGACTACCCGCCTCAACTATTTCCTGATCCAACGGTTTGCCGGGTTGGGAAGCGTCGGACTGCTGGATGCGGGAACCAAGATTTCCGAGAGCGTCTGGCATATCAATCGCAGCATCGGCTTTATCACATACAGCCGCGTTGCCCGGACACATAAACCCGGCGAGCAAAAACAAATCACGCTCCGGTTCTTCAAACTAACTTTTTGTGCCATCACACTTGCGACCGGCTGCATTCTTCTGATACCGGAATGGATCTATACGGATTATCTGTTCAGCGCCGAGTTCGTAGGGATGCACAACGTCATAACAGGGTTGTCGGCCGGAATCATAGCACTGGCCTGCAACAGCATACTATGCCAATATTTTACCGGAAGCGGCAAAATACGTTACAGCACGGGCAGTTCTTTTGTCGGTTTGATAAGCCTGCTTGTTTCGGGCTACCTGCTGATCCCGCACTACGGAGTGTTCGGATCGGCCATCAGTTCCAGTATCGCATTCAGCACCATGCTGGCATTCTCCATGATTATTTTCTGCAGGAAAACAGGAACTCGCCCAAAGGACTTTCTGATCAATAAAGAGGATGTGAGGTTCGCACTCCGGAAACTCCGGTTAACACATGACGACGATCAGCCCTGACACACCTGCTACATCCGTCGTGACGCGCCCCCGGTCAGCCTCAATGCGCCTTTTCGTCAATCCAGCCACGGAGCCGGATTCAGTTTCGTCTTTTCTTTCCAAAGCTGGAAATGAAGGATCGTGGCATTGCCGTCCTCTGTATCGGTAAAGATCTTTCCGATCGCCTGGCGGGTACTCACCTTATCGCCTGCCTTCACATAGACCTGGCTCAAGTTGCTATATACCGTCAAATAGTTACCATGGCGGACAATGACCGAATTGTTATATCCCGGAACAACGAACACACGCGTCACCTCACCATTGAACACGGCGCGGGCATCCGTACCCGGAGCGGTCTGGATGTCTATACCGCTGTTATTCGTACGGACATACTTCAATTCCTGGTGCTGCTGTTCGCCGAAGGCAGCGACGATCGTATGGCGGCCGGACACAGGATAAGGCAAACGCCCCTTATTGCTTGCAAAATCATCGGATAAGCGCTTCTCGGCCTTTGTCATGGCATACCCGCCTTTGGTGTCGGCGACACGTTCTTCGCGGACCGGCTCCGTCTCCGGTTTTGTTTCAGGGACTTTCTTTCCTGAAGCAGCCGCCTTTTCACGTGCCAAACGGTTCCTTTCAGCACGGGCCGCCCGTTCGCGGGCAGCTTTGGCTTCGGCTTCGGCGCCGGCGATTTCTTCGGCTATCTGCTTTTCGATCTGGCGGTTCAAAGCATCAGCCTGCTTCTTCTTCTTTTTCAGGTCGGCCTGCAACTGCTTTTGTTTCTTGTTTAACTGCTGCACCTCCTCTTTCTGGCTCGATTCCTCGGTCTGGAGCTTACGGCTTTCATCCTCCCGCGCACCCAATAAGGCGTTCTTCTCGGCACGTGTCTTTTCCAGTTCTTTCTGCTTGCCGACAATTTCCTTCTGCTTACCGATAATTTCGGAAGCCTGCTTCTTCTGCCAGTCGGCATACTCGCGAAGGTAACGCATACGGCGAAGGGACTGGGCAAAATTGTCGGCGGAAAGGATAAACAACAACTTATCCTGCGAACTGCGGCGTTTGTATATGCTTTGAACCGATTTCCCGTAATTCTGCCGCTTATTCCCCAACTCTTTTTCCAATTGGGAAATGTTCCGGCGGGAAGCGGCTATCTGCTTGTCTATTTCCCCGATCTCCTGGTTCAGGAGGCTGATGACCTGTTTACGAGAAAGGATCTGTTTGGAGAGCAGGTTCAGCCGGTTCAGCGAGTTACGCGCCGTCTGCCGCGTCTCGTCCAATAGCTGGCTGGTCATCTAGATCTCGGCAAGTGCGGCTTTACGCTGCTTTTCGAGTTCGCGTACTCTTGCCGAGTTCTGTGCGGAAACAGAACCGACCGACAGCACGAATATGACGAACCAGAAGTATCTCATCTTACATTTTATTACTACTCAACGATTTGATGATCTGAGACAACGTGATACGTTTATATTTGGCAGGAATGGAAAAATCCATTTTCACCGGGACATCCGTCTGCATGCGGGAGAAATACAACGTGACTCCTCCTTGCGAAGTACCATCTTTCATCACCTGCACATCCATTCTCATCGGGAAAGGCTGTCCGTCTGCCAGGCGAAAATCAGCATAGTCCCATTGCAGGGCGTAACGGTCCGAAGGTTCGGTGATACAGGTCGAGAGAATCTTCTCCTCTCCGTCCGCCATAAAGGTGTACAGCAGCCCCATCACATCCTTCACCTGTATTTCGGCTGCGGGCCCGTCCTGCTTCAGCTTAAAGCGGTTGTACTGCTTCGGGCTGATCCCCTGCTGCCCGGGAAGGAACAGACGGTTGGTAAACAGCGCCTGCAGATTATAGAAATTGAACTCGATCGGCGTCTGCCCTTTCAGGTTGGCGTAATTATCGGCTACATAGCGCTTGTTCATGCGGTCGATCACCTTTACGCTGTCCACACTGATCTCGGCGCGGAAAACCTCGATACCTAAAAAAGGTTGCACGGACAACTGAAAAGCACTGTCTTTTACCATCTTCAGATCCACACGCGAACTCATATTGTTGCCCGGCAAGTTCAAGTCCACGTTCAGGCGTGCAGTCAGGGTTTCATACTTGAACGCCTGCTCCTGCATAAGCGCAAAGAACTCGTTATGCGCTTTCGCCCCGCCCGCTTCGACCGTACCGACTTTCTTGGTCGATTTACAACCTGTGAACGACAGGGCGATAAAAAAGACCAGCGCAAAGGCAAGGCTTATCTTATTCATTCTTGACCTCCTCTTCTATATAGGTTCCCTCTGCGATCTTGCGATCCAGCACATCGCTTTCTTTTCCCATCTCCTTCGCTTTCTTCCATTGTTCAAGCGCCTTTTCCTTATCGCCGCTCATGAAGAGGATATCGCCGTAATGGTCTACCAGCTCGGAGCTTTTGGTCGTATCGTTGGCAAGCGCGCTCTCTATGTATATCTTGGCAAGCGTATAGTTTCCCTGTACAAAGAATATCCAGGCATACGTATCGAGATATGTCGAATTGTTCGGTTCCAGTTTAACTGCCAATGCACTCATCCGTTCCGCCTTTTTCAGATCTTTCTTTTCCAGCGAGAGGAAATAGGCGTAATTATTGAGGACGACCACGTTCTTGTCGTTGTACTTCAACGCTTCATCATACGCTTTATAGGCTTCCGGCATATTCTTGATCTGATAGTAGATATCGCCTATCTGTCCGTAAAAATCAGACTTCAACCCGACGTTCGTCTCCGGGATAATCTCCAGGCCGGCTTTGTATGTATCCAGTGCATCCTGATACTTTTCCTGCTGGAAATAAGCGATCCCAAGATAAAAGTAATACTCCGGTGCATCGGGGAAAAGCTCCTGGCAACGGGTACAGATACGGATCACTTCGGGAATGTCTTCCGACTTCAACGCCAGATTCAAGAGTTGTTGCCAGGCAGCAGCATTCGAAGGTTCCATCTCGGTAATCAGCTGAAACTGGAAACGGGCCTCATCAGTCTTCCCCTGCGCAACCAGCAGACTGCCGTACATCTGTTTCAGATCGGTATCTTCCGGATGCTGTTCCAGTAATGTCTGGAAAAGGGCATTCGCACTCTCGGTCCCCTTCTTCGTCTGCTGTAGTTTGAGAATATAGCGGGACAGGATACCGACTTTCGTATCGACATCCAGTTTTTCATTCACCAATGCATTGCGTATCTGCGTCTCGGCGGCGTCCTTATTACCGACGACTTCATAATAGTTCGCCATAGAGACAATGTAATAGGGACTTTCCGGATCGATTTCGTGTGCTTTCTGATAATATTTCAACGCTTTGACCGTATCATTCTTTTCCAAGTGGAGATCCCCCAAAATGATCTGATAGCGGGATTCCATCGGGAATTTGGCGGCAAGCTTTTCCACCTCTTTGAACGCGTTATCGTTCTGCTCCAACGCATTATACAATTTATATTTCTGCATGGAAAGCGCCTCGCTCATGCCTATGGACGATTCGAGGGCGTCATAAGCATCGATCGCCTTCCCGATTTCACCTTCCTGCGTAAGCGCATCCGCCAAGTAATAGTTCAACTCCGGTTTTCCGGGATAATCTTTTACAAGCTTCTCATACTCGTCCGACGCCTCGCCGAACATACCGAGGTTGCGGCTCATTGTCGCCAACGCCAGCCGGGAGGGAAAATTATCGGAACTGTAAGCCACCGCACGCCGCAACATCTCCAGCGACTTTTCCGGACGGTTCAGTTGGGCATAAAACGAAGAAAGTTCATATAAGACGGCCGAGGCGGTCGAATCGATCGCCAGACAAGGGTTAAAGGCATCATAAGCGGCATCGAATTTCCCGGCTGCCTTCAGGTTCAGCCCTTCATAGAAGAAGTAATCGAATTTCCGCTGATCCCCGGCACTCACTTGATTCGGCTTCGACGATATTTCCACCTTCGCCTCCTGATCCTGTGCCCTCAACGATTGCGGACTCCCGATCAGGAATAATAGAAAAGATATCGAGATCAGAGACTTTAGCATCCCTCCCATATTTTTTAATTCTTAATTCTTAATTTTTAATTATCTCCCCGTGTGGCCGAAGCCGCCGGCTCCCCGTTCGGTGTCGTCAAGACCTTCCACCGGTTGCCAAACGACCTGGCTGTGAGTCGTGATCACCATCTGGCAAATACGCTCCCCGTCGTTGACGGTAAACGGTTCGGATGAGAGATTTATCAGGATTATGCCGATCTCGCCGCGATAGTCCGCATCGATAGTGCCCGGCGTGTTCAGTAATGTGATGCCATGTTTCAATGCCAGGCCGCTACGGGGGCGCATCTGTGCCTCATAACCTTCCGGCAACGCGATATATAATCCGGTCGGAATCAGTTTCCGTTCAAGGGGTTTCAACACTACCGGTTCCGCCAGATTTGCACGAATGTCCATTCCTGCCGACAGCGGAGTCGCGTATCCCGGCAGCGGATGGTGTGACTTATTGATGATCTTTACTTCCATAAACTCTTTTATTTCCGGGCAAATTTACACAAATATCCCTGATTACCATCTACTGGCAGTTCCATTATTCTTTAAATTATACTAAGCACGCCTACATGCATCTACACCGGAGTACTTTGGTCCCCTTAAGGTGCTTTTTCTTTAAAACAAGCAAGAAAAGTACGGAAAACAAGCGGAAATGCTCGCAAACATCCCCATCTTGCACTTTCAACATCCGGGTGTATGGGGAGGCTACACCCGGATGTTTCTGCTCCGGACATCCGGGTGTCCGGAAACAAAACATACCAACTAATTGATTAATATATGCTTATATTGCAAAACAAAGACTATGACTTTCAGAAAACCGGTGATACATAAGTGATAGACAAATATGGCATCTATCACTCCTACGCACTATAATTATCAAAACTCACATGGTAAAGTGTGATAGAGTGACAGAGGATTCCGCAATAACAGGGTATGTAACCAATCCCTGTTTTCCTCTTATTCTCCTACCTTTATTTCCACGATTGCATCCGGCAGGCCTTCCGCCGTAGCTTTCAACCGGATGGTTCCTGCCTTACCCGTGTTTTGTACGACCGCCATTGCTTTCCCGTAAAAAGCGTGACGTTCCGGTTTCTTGAGGCTGACGGGATCATTCTGATCTCCGTTATCTGTTCCGGCAATAAAGCCATCCCCCTCAACCGTAAAACGAAGCAGGTTGTCGGCATCCGGCACTAAGTTTCCGTCTTTATCCTGTATTTCCACGGTCACGAATGAAAGATCCGTGCCATCGGCGTGCAAGGCGGAACGATCGGGAATCAGCATGATCCGGGCAGGCTCGCCGGCTGTACGGATTTCACGTGCAAGCACTTCCTTGCCGTCCTTACGGGAAACGGCTTTCAACGTACCCGGCGTAAAAGGGACCCGCCAGCAGACATGGAAAGCATCGTCCGGCTTGCTTTTGACACCCAGGCTCTCACCGTTCAGGAAAAGCTCCACTTCGTCCGCCTGGTTATAGTAGGCCCAGACATCGACAGTCTCTCCCTTTTTCCAGTTCCAGTGTGGGAAAAGGTGAAGAACCGGCGTATCGGTCCATTCGCTCTGATACATATAATAGACATCTTTCGGAATACCTGCCAAGTCGACAATACCGAAGAAACTGCTACGGCTCGGCCACCAGTAAGGTGTCGGTTCACCCAGATAGTCAAAGCCCGTCCAGATAAACATACCTGAAACATAAGGCAACCGTTTGACTTCCCGCCAAGTCACCTCGTGGGTCGAACCCCAAGGCACATGGCAGTTGTCATAAGCCGAGCAAAGGTGTTCGGGACGATCGAACCGTTCCCGCCAGGTGTTCGGCCAGACATACATCGAATCGGAGGGCATCTGGTAGTAGCCGCGTGTCATCAGGGCGGAAGTAGACTCGCTTACAATTAACGTCTTGCCCGGAAAATTCTGCGGAAACGGCTCGTAATTCTTTTCGTGATAGTTGAATCCCAATACATCCAATGCATTCGAACGGAAGATCAGGTTACCCGGTGTCGCCTCGTTGTTGGCTGCAGTGACAGGGCGCGTCTTATCCAGGCGCTTGACGATCGCTGCCAACGAATGGGCGATCAATCCCTGTACGCTCATGGCGGTATCGGACAAGATCTTGTCATCCACCGGATGGCCTGCATTGAGGATCAGGTTGGCGGCTTCGAGACTGAGCGTGTCGGCATCGGCATGTTGCCATTGCTCCAGTACTTCGTTTCCGATGCTCCACATAAAGACGGACGGATGGTTACGGTCGCGCAGGACCTGGTCTGTCAAGTCTTTTTCATGCCATTCGTCAAAATATCGGGCATAGTCGTACGGTGATTTCCGTTTCCGCCACATATCGAAAGCCTCGTCCTGCACCAGCAATCCGATCCGGTCACAGATGTCGAGCAATTCGGGTGCCGGCGGGTTATGGCTGGTGCGGACGGCATTGGCACCCATGTCTTTCATTATTTGCAGCTGACGTTCGAGCGCCCTCGGATTGACCGCGCTTCCGAGGCATCCCAAGTCATGATGCAGGCAGACGCCCAATATTTTGGTCGGTTCTCCGTTCAAGGAGAATCCCGTATGCTCGTCCCAATCGAATTTGCGTATGCCGAATGTGGTTCGATAGCGATCCGTCAATTTATTGCCGACTCTCACCTCGGTTATGGCGGTGTACAGATAAGGATTCCGGACGCTCCATAGTTCAGGATAGAACATTTCTATCGTGTGTGTAACGGTTTTCTTTCCTCCTGCGGCTATCTCGACCGGGGAGGATATCCGGTAGAGGGTCTTTCCTTCCTTGTCTTGTATCAGGGTAGAAACTTCCACGGTCACATCGGATGCCTCGTTTTTCAAAGTCGTTTCAATCTCGACCGTACTCTTGTCCGCATTCATGACCGGAGTAGTGATGTTTGTCCCCCAATTGTCCACATGGACTTGTCCGGTTTTCACCAACCATACATTCCGGTAAATGCCGGACCCTGAATACCAACGGGAATTAGGCTGGTCGCTGTTATCGGCCTGGACAACCAAAACATTCTCCTCCTTTCCATAATTCAGATACGGTGTCAGATCATAACGGAACGAAACATATCCGTTGGGACGAAAACCTAACAAATGTCCGTTCAGCCAGACTCTACTGTTCCGGTAAACGCCGTCGAAATCAATATAGATCACTTTTCCCTTGTCGCTTTCAGACAGTTTGAAGTGTTTCCGGTACCACCCCATTCCACCGGGCAGCGCACCGCCTCCGGGAGTTGCCGGGTTATCGAGAGAAAAATCCGCCTCGATGCTCCAGTCGTGAGGCAAGTTCAGGACTCGCCAATTGCTGTCATCCGTATCGGGAGCGGACGCATTGGCTTGTTTTTCAGTCAGGGCAAAGCGCCATTCTTTGTTGAAGGATATTCTTTCACGCCCTTTTTCCCGTGTGGCACATGCAGTAAGGAACAGACAGACCAAGGCAAATACGGATAGTCTCATACGTGTACAGTTAACTCGTTTATATTATACAAAGGTAATACAAAAGAGACTAAAAAATGAGGGAAGAACATACAAAATAAAGGGGTATATCGTTATAATATCATACATTTGTAGGGATGAACCCGGTTTGTTCATCTTCAAAAAAGAAAGATAAAACTATGGCAGCAAAGAAAGACAGAGTGCTTTGGGCAGACGATGAGATAGATTTGTTAAAGCCCCACATCCTTTTCCTGCAGGACAAGGGATATGAAGTGATTCCGGTAATCAGCGGGCAGGACGCCATCGAATGCTGTAAGGAAGAATCGTTCGACATTATTTTTCTGGACGAGAATATGCCGGGGCTTACCGGATTGGAAACATTGGCGCAGATCAAGGCGATCAATCCCGATGTCCCTGTCGTCATGGTGACCAAGAGCGAGGAAGAGAGCATCATGAACCAGGCTATCGGTAACAAGATCGCCGATTACCTGATCAAACCGGTCAATCCGAACCAGCTGCTCTTGTCTATCAAGAAGAATGTCCACAAGAACGTAATCATATCCGAAACAACGACTGTCGGCTATCAGCAGGAGTTCGGGCGTATCGGCATGCAGATCAACGACTCACTGACAACCGATGACTGGATGGAGGTATACAAGAAGCTCGTCTATTGGGAAATCGAATTGGAAAACAGCCAAGTTCCGATGACCGACATGCTGCGCATGCAGAAACAGGAAGCAAACAACGCATTCGGTAAATTTGTCAAAAAGAATTACGTGGACTGGATTCAGCATCCTGAAATCCGTCCGCTGATGAGCCCGGATTTGTTTAAAAAGAAAGTATTCCCGATGCTCGACAACGGGGATAAGGTATTCTTCATCCTGATCGATAATTTCCGTCTCGACCAGTGGCGCGAAGTAAAAGATCTGCTTGCCGAATACTATACGTTCGACGAAAGCCTGTACTACAGCATCCTTCCGACCGCCACACAGTATGCCCGCAACTCGATCTTCTCCGGGCTGATGCCCTTGCAGATCGAAAAGATGTTTCCGGAACTTTGGGTGGACGAGGACAGCGAGGAAGGGAAAAACCTGAATGAAGCACCGCTTATCCAAACGCAGATCGAGCGGTTCCGTAAGAAATATACGTTCTCCTACCATAAGGTACATGATTCGCAGTATAACGACAAATTGCTGAATATCGTCCCTTCCCTCCTTCATAACCAGCTGAATGTGGTGGTACTGAACTTTGTCGATATGCTGTCCCACGCCCGTACCGAAAACAAGATGATCCGCGAACTGGCCCAGAGCGAAGCGGCCTATCGCAGCCTGACACGCTCCTGGTTCCAGCATTCGGGCACGCTGGAACTTTTCAAGCGTATCGCCGGAAAAGGGTATAAAGTGATCGTTACGACCGACCACGGTACTATCCGCGTCGATAATCCGGAGAAAGTGATAGGTGATAAGAATACAAATACCAACCTGCGCTATAAGGTGGGCAAGAACTTGAATTATAATCCGAAGGACGTGTTTGACATCCGCTTTCCCGACAAAGCGGGGTTACCTTCCCCAAACCTGAGCAGCAAATACATCTTTGCGATGAACAACGATTTTTTCGCTTATCCGAACAACTATAACTATTACGTTTCTTATTATAAGAATACATTCCAGCACGGTGGTATTTCGATGGAGGAAATGCTGATTCCTTTCATCACGATGACGGTAAAATGATTGACAACTGCAAAATAATTGGCAATTGGCAATTGTTAATTGCCAATTGTTTTAACTTTGCAACCATAAACACCAATTGCCGATTGCCAATTCTCTTTCTCTCTGAATTGGCAATTGTCAATTGCCAATTATCAAAGCTATGCGTACAATTAAAATCGAAAGTTTAGATACGATCCGCCAAGCAGCCAAAGAGTTTATTGCCGGGATGGACGACCGTACCGTATTCGCATTCCGAGGGAATATGGGAGCAGGGAAAACGACTTTCATCAAGGCTATCTGTGAAGAGTTAGGCGTGGAGGATGTCATCAACAGCCCGACGTTCGCCATTATCAACGAATATCGCAGTAGCGAAACCGGTGAGCTGATCTATCATTTTGACTTCTACCGCATCAACAAACCTAGCGAAGCGGAAGATATAGGCACGGAAGATTATTTCTATAGCGGTGCCCTCTGCTTTATCGAATGGCCGGAAAAGATCGAAGATTTATTGCCGGGTGACGTCGTGGAAGTTGCCATCACAGAGAACCCTGACGGTTCCCGCACCGTAGAAGTGAAATAAGATGGAACCTACCGAATATTTTATCCTGATACTCTTTATCGCATTAGGGATATTCTCGGTTATCGCTGCGATCCTGAATCTCGACTGGTATTTCCAGACCAGCGGAGCTATGACATTCGTCAGGTGGCTAGGACGCAAAGGCGCCCGTATTTTCTATGCTCTTTTGGGATTAGGATTGATTGCTTGTGGAGTGGCAGGACTTATCTTCTGGAATTGATAACGGGCAATTGACCAGTGACAATTCGAAATGTAACGAACCGGCCAAAGGTCGAACAAAATTGTCAATGGTCAATTGTTCAGACCAGTGCAAAGTCCAGCTGTTTCCTTTCCAGGTTAGCTTGTGCTACTTTTACAGTGATGGCATCTCCTAACCGGTAAATGCGCTTTGTTCTACGACCGAGCAGGCAATAGTTCTTGTCGTCAAACTCGTAATAGTCGTCATCGAGGTCACGGATCGGGACAAGCCCTTCACATTTGTTATCATTCAGCTCCACGTACAATCCCCATTCGGTGACACCGGATACGACACCATCGAACACCTGTCCCAATTTATCTTTCATAAACTCGACCTGCTTGTACTTGATGGACGAACGTTCGGCATTTGAAGCCACCATTTCCATCTCGGAGCAATGTTTACAATACTCTTCATATTTGTTCTTTATCACACTACGGCCACCTGCCAGATAGCGTTCCAGCAAACGGTGCACCATCATATCCGGATAACGGCGGATAGGAGAAGTGAAGTGTGTATAATAGTCCATTGCCAACCCGTAGTGACCGATATTATCTGTCGTATAGTGGGCTTTCTGCATGGAACGGATAGCCAAAGTCTCCACCAGATTTTCTTCCGGTTTACCCTGTACACTATCCAACAATTTATTGATCCCTTTGGATATATCCGTTTTCGTCCCTTCCGTACGCATTTTGTAACCGAAACGGCTAATGAATGCGGAAAAATCTCTTAGTTTCTCAGGATCCGGCTGTTCATGGATACGATAGACAAACGTTTTCTTTGTCTTATTCTTACTCTTTCCAATAAACTCGGCTACCGTACGGTTTGCCAATAACATGAATTCTTCGATCAGTTTATTGGCTTCCTTCGATTCTTTAATGTAAGTTCCCAACGGCCTACCGTTCTCATCTATATCGAATTTGACTTCGTAACGGTCGAAAGCAATTGCTCCGTCCTTGAAGCGGCGG
>OBVA01000734.1_pt1 | contig 13242 bp, 12 predicted proteins | sample 1495021 | NCBI WGS metagenome assembly OBVA01 (sample SAMEA2579965, study PRJEB22360) | human gut metagenome | biome: human gut; feature: human-associated habitat; material: faeces | place: Denmark | collected 2008/2010
CTTTTTATCAGCTTTATTTCTAATTTTTTTCAAGTATTTAAAAAACATTTGATTGTTTTTATCTTTATTTTGAGCTATTTCATAAATAAATTCATCAGGAGTTGGAGTTGGACTAGGAATTACACCCATTATCTTTGGCATAGTTGCTATATATCTATTCACGTTAACATTTCTATCTTTTTTAGGTCTATGAGCAAGACCGCCACTTCTTATACCTCTAGCTTCCATTTGATTCATTTTCTCAGGATTAAAATGAGGATCCAAAACTGCTTCAAAAGTTGTATCATTCAAAGACAATCCTTCATTTCCAGCTGGAGAAATTATCATTACTCTTTTCTTTCTGTTATTGAAATCTCTAACATCTTGTTGACGCATTTCTTCTGTTAAATCTTTACTTTTTCCTATAAATTTACCATAAGGAATATGATTTTGTTTTAAACCTTCTTCTGCTACGTCAACACCACCATTTACTAAATGTGTTAATAAAAGTGCTTGACCGTCAGGTGTCTTTTTTAAATGTTCAACTACATCTTCTATTGCCTGTCTAGTTTTAGGTGTATTTTTATAAGATTCAGATAAACTCATTCCTGGTACAACAGTGTTTGCTGAGTTCATTAATTTTCTTTCTTCAATCAAAGCTGAAAAGGCATTTGCTATCTCTTCGTTTTTCATTGTTTCGAGCCTTTTTCTATAAATTAATTGTTTAACTTTAGGGTCGTCTTTTAACATTTTTTTATAAGCCTTTGCTTGTTCTTGAGAAAGAGGAACTTTCACAATGTTGACTTTTTTATTTGGCATATTTGCAATTTCTTTTATGTCTTTGTAATCTACATAATCTAAATGTTTCAAGAGCTCTTTTTCTAATCTACTTTGATTTTTAAATCCTACGACAGGTTTTCTTTTTTCACTCAAACCAGCATATTCTTTCTTTTTAGATCTTTTTAAATAATTCTTCTCAAATTCATTTTTGCTTGTACCTAATGTGTGGTTTCCCCCTGTTGCAACATCTATAAGAGGTTGAACATCAGAAATACTATTAGATATTACAGAGCCTGTAAGCCCTATGTAATTATTGTATAAATGTCTAGTATTCTTAAAAGCGTTTGTTGTTTGAGTGTTCTCATTTTTTCCTCTATGGCTCTCGTCCGTGATAATAGTATCAGCACCACTTTGGATAATATACCTTTCAGGGTCTCTCCTAAACATTTCATAGGAAACTATATTATAATCAGCATTAGGGTTAATATCACCAAATACCTTTTTACTTCTTTCTTGCTTATTTCCTACGATATTGTATTTAGAATTAGTAAATTTACCTACACCTTGTTCTCCGAAATTTGTTCTAAGCCCTGCTGGAACAACAACTAAAGCCTTATTTGCTTTACCTTGCTCTTTCATTTTTTCAAATTTTGCTATCCCTGTAAGCGTCTTTCCTGAACCAACAGAATGGGCGATAACCAATTCACTAGAAGGATTATTAACTACACGTTGTTGATGTGGATACAATTTAACATCTTTATTCAATGCAGCTTGTTTATATATTTGCTTCTTGTAATAATCTTTCATTTACTCTCCTTCCTTTCCAAATAATTCTAATTTTATTTTAACGTAAAAAGAAGGGTATCGCTACCCTTCTTTAGTTTGATTTGTGTGATATTATCCAATTTTTAAATATTTGACATTAACAAATCCACTTTTATTCTTACCATCTTTTACATAGAAAACAGAACCCCAATTTTGGTACACATATCCTAAAGTTACTTTTGTTCCATTAGGTAAGCTATCTATTGATTTAGCTAAACCACTAGCACCAGGTCTAGCTTCTCTAATATTAAGAGAAGTTTCGCAAACAACAGTAGCTTGAGTGTCATAATCTCCATCAGTAATAGGAACTGTAGTTTCTTTCTTAGTATCTTCTATTAGATCTAAGTATTTAACATTGACAAAACCATTCATACTGTGTTCTTCTTTTGTGTAGAATATAGAAGCCCATCCGTCTGCAACGTATCCTATTGTCACCCTAGTTCCTGAAACAACAGTATCAATAACAGCTGCTAAAGTACCTTCTTTATCAGGTCTATTTTTTCTAACATTAAGTTTTTCACAACCTATTACTAAAGCTTTTTTATCAGCTAAACCATTTGGTATAACTTCATCACTATCTTTAGTTGATGGGATTGGTGCAGGAGTAATTGTAATAGATTTATCAGTTAAATATTTTTTAACTAAAGGTAAGAAATTTTTTTTCATACTACTTTTAGTATTTCCTCCGAAAAATCCAGTACCTGGACAAGTCTTGCAACTTTTATATTTATCGAAATCTCCTAAATAAACGCCTCCTGCTGTAAACCAACAGTGATATTTTATTGTAGAAGTTGAAGGTTTTATACCTTCATGTTCACAAAGCAAAGCTGTAAGAGCTATGACAGATTTCTTTTGAGCATCTGTCATATTATCATGTCCTTTATCGAAATCTCCATAGTTTTCGATACATATTTTTTTAGTATTCCAGCCTTTAATACCAATGGCAACAGTTTTTGATAAGCTTCTACCAGTAACTATAGAACCATCAGGGAATGTACTAAAATGTTGAGCAATATCTCCCCAATGATTTGTATTAACATGGAAGTCTTTTATATTTTTTTGCCTAGTTAAAGCATCTTCTTTCCAACATTTGTAGCTTGGTTCATACATATGGTGTTCTTGTATTCCTGTATAACCATATTTTTTTTGTTTTTTAAGCCAAGCAGCAAATTCGCTTGGGTTTTCAAATAATGTAAATCCGTATCTTTGCTTCATAACTATCACTCCTTTCTATATTTATATATTAGCACCTTTGGAAAAAATTACAAAATAGTAAGGCTAGTTAGAGGATAACTAGCCTTACTACAATTAACAATTACAAGAGTGATTTACTCTGTCTTTAAGCTCTGCTTTTTTACCATTGTTCCAACGATTAGTAGTTCCTACTAAATACCCAGTTATTCTTCTTATTCTTTCGAAGTCAACAGGAGCTAAGGAATAAGTTAGGTTTGCGTAGCCTTCGTTGTCTATTTCTATCTTGACCCATTCAACTTTTCTTCCTGGATTATTTTTATTTATATGTTTTATGTAAGCTTCTTTTTCTGCATCGCTTACTTCGACTCCTTCAGGAGCTTTAACTTCTATATTGAAATCTGTTTGCATTGTTTTTCACTTCCTATCTAATTAAAATAACTTATCCAACCATGCATTTTCTGTACTGTTGTTCAATAGTATCTAAATTTATATTAGCATAAAGCAAAGTCGTATTAGTATTATTATGACCTAATAATTTTTGAACTGTTGTTACATCTGCACCTGATTGTATCATATTAGTTGCCATTGTATGTCTAAAACTATGTGGGGTTATTTTAATGCCGACTTCACAAACATTTCTCAAATCTTCTACTATTTTTTCTATTTGTCTTTTCCCAAGTCGTCTATAAGGTCTTCTCAAAGTTGTGAATAGTTCACAACTTGTTTGATTAGTCCTAGTTTTTAAGTATTTTAAAACATAGTATTTTGCTTTATCTGTAAAAATCACAACTCTCTCCTTATTTCCTTTGCCTACAATCTTAATTCTGTTTAAATGAAAATCTATATCTAAGACATTTAAATTCCTCAACTCAGAAACTCTAAGTCCAGTTGCTACAGATAATTCTATAATTGCTCTATCTCTATCATTTTTGCAGTGTTCTCTTATTTTTTCTAAGTCTACGCTGTTTACAGCTTTTATAATTCGTGAAGGTTCTTTTATTTTTCTCAACTTCTTAGAAGGGTTAGATTTAATATATTCTTCTTCATACAACCAAGTAAAGAAAGCTTCTATCCTACTGATTATTGTATTCGTAGTGCTTGGTTGTATAGTTTTTCTTTTATATAAGATATAACTTCTTAAATCAGCTACATCTATATCTGTTATATTTTTATGTAAAAAATTATTCAATTCGTTTAGTGTGTATTTTCTATTTTTGATAGTTTGAAAAGACAACCCATCCATAGATAAAGAATCACAATAAAGTTCAAGAATGTCATTAAAATCTCCACTAATAGGTATATTATAGCACATACTGTAATCTTTAGCTTCCACAGATAAAATATCCAAAATCAATTTCTTTTGATCTTCAGTCAGCGTTGAAATGGTATTTATATGTTTAAAACTATTTATTAAAAACCTATTTCTATCATTCATATTAATTCCCCCTTATTTTAGTTTACAATATTTATCTTTACAAATATTATAAACTAAAATAGCATTGACCTTCAATGATATTTTAGTAAAAAATGCAAAAACCTACTCAAGAAAATTATTTTCTTGAGTAGGTTTTACTTAGTCAACAATATTTTTAGATTACGAATTTAAAAAAGTTTTTATAGCTCTCATAGCTGTTTGAACTTCTTGATCTGTTAATACTCTATTATATACTAATACTACTTTAAAGTAGATTTTAGCTGTACTTATATTTCCTAATAATGCCGGATAACTTCCTTGACTAAATGCTGATGATAATACTACATTTTTATTTGTTGGAGTATTTGCTGTAAATGGCATAGTATCAGCATCTACTCTTAAAGTTTGTTTATTGTATCTTAATGCTATACAACCATTTATTGAGTATCCTGATTCTTGAGTGGTCATATTTATTGAACCTAATTTAGTACCATCTGCACCAATATATCCTACCTCATTTGTATTTATATATGCTGAACTTGTATTTTGAGATAATTTTTGTTTATTTGATAAAATAGGATTTTTAGCGTTCGTAAAATCACCTGCAAGTATTACAGTTTGAGATTCTCCAAAATCATAATAATTACTAAATCTATCTAATGTTAAGTGGTCTTTATAATTTGCTCCTTCCCAATAGAAACTGTTTCCGTCAAATTTCATATATGGAGCTATATCAGTTGAATTATTATTAGCAACTTTCCATTGTAATGCTACGTTGTCTATTTTATTTTTCCAAGTTGTACTAGTCATACCATTTCTATCTAATTGAAGTGTTAATCCACTTGTTGTATGCCCTGTAAGTTGAACTGCTTCTTTTACTGTTACAGAACATTCAGCTTTTACACTTGCATCTGCACTAGAGTATGCTGTTATAGTACAAATACCTTTAGTTTTACCTGTAACAACACCATTATTTACTGTAGCCACATCGGTATTACTTGATTTCCAAAGAACACTGTCAGTATGGTTAGCAGGTGTAACAGTTGCAGTAAGTGTACTACTAGTTCCATTATAAATTTCTAATGTATCTTTGTTTAATGTGATACTTTTAGCATTTATATTTGCATTTTCTGCTACAGTTACGTTAATAGTCGCTGTAACTCCATTAGTTGCTCTAGCTGTTATAACACAATTACCTGTACCTACAGGATATATTCTTGAACCATATACTGTTGCCACATTAGTATTATTTGATTCGTAATTAACGTTATTATCCCAAGCTGTAGAAGGGTTAACTGAATAATATACATCTATTGGGTCATCACCCATATTAAATGATAAATTATTTTGACTTAATGTAATAGATTGAACTTCTTCTTTTTCTGTAACTCCAACTGGTGCATAAACTCTAACCCAATCAACTTCCATTTTCATTGAAGTACAGTCATCAGCAGGATATCCACCTGTAGAACCAACTGCCATATTTAGTATAATATACATTGGTCTATGCCATGACTCTATATTAGATATATCTTTTCTTCCAGTTTCAACGCCATCTATATATGAAATCATTGTTGTTTCTGTCCATTCTACGGCATATACATGATATTGAGAAGCATCAATATTTTTAGTACCGAATATTATAGTCTGATTACCTTTTCCGTCATCTTGGTTATACCAACCACCTTGAGCAATTTCACTTTTAGTTCCTCTACCTTCGAACATATCTATTTCACCATTTTGCGCCCATTGAGTTCCTAGACTCTTTTTGACACCATGTATATTTTCTCCTGTCGGATAGTGTGCGCAAGTACCAATTGTCCAAAAGGCAGGGAAGGCACCAGATACTACGTCATATCTTAGCTTAGCTTCTAATCTTCCATATTTGAACCCACACAGACCACTTGTGTCTATGCGTCCACTACTCCAAGTATAACCACTAACATAGCCGTCTTTTTTTGCTTCTAATATTAAATTACTATTCTCTATTCTTACATTTTCTGTTCTACCTACAGTGTACGCTTGTTGTTCACTACCTCCACTATTGTGAGTTGCATATCTCCATTTTGTTGTGTCAAGCGTAGCATCATCAAATTCATCATGCCATACTAATAATCTATCTTTTAATAGTCCGTCTAAGTTTGACTCATCTCCTCCACCTGAAACGTATTCAGTAGTAACTGTTATGACAATATTTCCAATAACTCTAGGTATAATTATTTTACCACCTGAATAGACATCATTTGTAATATCTGTGCCATACATAGTTACTGTTACATTTTTTATTCTATAATTGCTATCGGCAGTTATAGTAGCAGTATAAGAAGACTTTTCTTCTATAGTTGTTGCGGTATTACTATTTCTAGCATGTGATAGATTGTTAGTTATGGTATATGTTGTTATTTCACTTGTAATATATTCAGTTGTAACTGTTATACTAATATTTCCAGTAACATCAGATATAGATATTCTACCATTCGAATATACAGAACTTGTTATATCTACACCGCCCATAATTACTGTTACAGATTTTAATCTATATCCACTACTAGCAGTTATGGTAGCACTATAAGATGTACCTTCTTTTACAGATGTAGCACTATTTGAGGTACTAGCGTTGGACAAATTATTAGTTACAGTATAAGTATTAGGTGTTGGCGTTGGGTCTACTGTACCACCATTTATGGTAATACTAGATAGTTCTTTTGTTCCGAACATTAATTTTATAGCGTTATTAGCGCCTGCAACTAATTTAAAATTGTTCGCAATATCTTTAAGTTGCGAATTAACTTCGTTCACACCACCAATCAAGGTTTTATTTGTAGTTTGCAAAGTATCATAAGTTATATCACTTATGCCTTCCATACTCAATTCGTCTTCGATTAATTCTATCTGATTTTCTTCAACAGCTTTAACTTTTTGTCTAGCTTCTTTATCGGCAAAAGAAATCCCTTTATACCCTGTTATATATTGTTTTCCCATATAAATTCCTCCTTTCTATATATTAAGTTCTTCATATGTAAACTCACCTAGAGTTCCTGTTATAGTAGTTTCTTCTCCAGTTTCATCATCATATATCGTGAATGTATGGTTTTCAGAAGAAGCACTTATTGTTACACCATTACCAATTCTAGTTCCTGCTTTATCTTTTAAATAAAGTTTATTAGCAGCAGAGTCAACTTCTAATCCATAGCCAGCTTTCTCTATTTCTTCTTTTGCACTCTTACCTGATCCGTCATAATCAACGTCTGCTAAGTCCATAAGTTTAAAAGCCCCATTATTTTTTTGTTTTATTTTACTAATTACTTCTATAGACATATTTACACCTACAGTAGTGTTTCCTAAGTTAGCGTTGTCAGATTTATATATATCGTAATTTTCAGCAAAGCTATCACTATTAGTAAAGTTTATAGTAGCAACTTTACTAAATCCTCCATCAAATCCTCCAACATTGAAACTAGGAGTTCCAAGTCTAGCAGGTAAACAATAAAAAATATATTCTCCACTACCAGCATTTACTGTTACTGTTCTTGCTTTGGAATCTGATAATACTTTTGTAAAAGAATTTATAAGTGCTGCGTTATAAGATGATGAATTACATTTGCCATAATAAATTCCGTTATAAAATTTAACACTAACTGATTTAGATTTTTCAACATCATTTTCAGATATACCTTTCAAAGTATATGTAGTGTCTGCTGTGACTGCTGTATAAGTTTTTTCTCTAACACTAGTTTCTAAACTTTGATTATTAATTGTTTGTTCCACAATGTTTTGGCTATAAGCCCATTTCAATACGATGTTTACAGAGCTTCCTTTTTGAGCCGTTGAAGGATTTATTGAAAAAGAAGTTATATTAAACGGATTTGTAATTTCATCTATCTTTGTAGAAAGTTCACTTACTTGCGCTCTCAATTTAACATCAGCAAGTGGATATGAATTTATTGTTTCTATTTCATCTTCTCCAACTGCAAAAACAGCAACTTCATTTTTATCAAGTTGAGCTAAATTATTTTGTTCACTCATATTCTTACCTCCTATCTAAAATTCTTTGGTGCGTTATAATAATTATTTTTCTTAGATTTAGCCTTGATTTTCAAGTATATTTTTTCTAAATACTCTTCATCTTTTTTATTTTCAACATTAACAATTCTGCTTAAACTTACTAAAAAATATTTATTTACTCTATTTGGTATTTGACGTTTAGTAGCAAATTTCACCAAGTCTAAAGCTTGTTTATATGAACCAATATGTGTGTGTCCTTCTTTCCATTTCTTTTTAGTATTATAGACCATGTACTTATTGTTTTTACTGTAAGTTATTACATATTCATTCTTAAAACATACTAAATTATCCAAAAACAACACCCCTTTTCCTTTATATGTAAATAATACCATATTTTTAGAAAAGAGGTGTTGGATAAGTATAACTTATATGGGTTCTACTTAGTCAACAATATTTTTAAGTTGCAAATAATTATACAGTAAATGTTTCACCATAAGTGAATATTTCAAAACCTGTCAATGTTATTGTTTTTGGGAAAGTTACAGGTGATGAAGACGATGATTTTATGCAGAAGGTTGTAAATTTTTCTATATTACCATATTTAGCTATATCATAATTATATTGAGCAACGCCATTACTATATCCATTTCCAAATCCACTTGTTAGAACAACATCATTATTAACAAAATCAGAATAATCCATATTTATTTTATTGCACGCTTGACTAGATGCACCAACAACCCACGGAGTTCCAACAATATAAATCTTATCAGTAGGTATATTAACATCTGTACCATCTGCGTATTTTAAACTTTGTGCTCTCATATAATATCTTGTATTAGCTCTTAATGGAGTATTAAAAGTTACAGTAAAAGCATCTCCAATACTGCTTTTATCGCCTGTTTTAGTAAGAGTAAAAGTTTTACTATCTACACTATAAACCACTTCTTTTTGAAGTATTTCAACTGTTACACTACATTGAGCACTATGACCATTACATTTAGCAGTTATTGTACAAGAACCACTTGATGTAGCAGTAATAGTAACTAACCCATTTGTAACAACCGCCACATCAGGATTAGAAGTTTCCCAAGTAATATCACCTATAGCATCAGAAGGTGTTTTTACAACAGTTAATTGTTTAGTTTCTCCAGTAGATTTAAATGAAACAGAAGCAGGGGAAACAGATAGTCCAGTTACTAATTTATTTACAGTTATTATAATTTCTATATTACCTGTCACTATATTAATACCTATTGTTTTACTGTTTGGATTGTATGCAGTAGAAGATATATCAACGCCACCCATTTTAACAGTAACAGTATTTATAACAGTATTAGCACTTTCTGTTATTGTAGCAACATAAGTTTCTTCGCTTTTAATTTTTGTAGCACTATTAGATAATGTACAACCATTTAATGTAGAAGTAATTGAATAATATAATTCACTTTCACTTATATCAACTACTACATTACATTTAGCAGATTTATCTCCACACTTAGCAGTAATAGTACAATTACCATTACTCACAGGTGTTACAACGCCACCTATGACTGTAGCTATACTAGGGTCAGAAGTTTCCCAAGTAAGTAAATCTTGTTGACTGGTAGGTGTTACAGTAGCGATAATTATTTGTGTATCTGTATTTGCAAAATTTAATGTTGATTTATCTAATACCACACTTTGAACTGGAGAAGTATAAATATAATCGTCTATAGCAAAATAGATATCATTAACAACAGCTCCGTTTTTATAACCTTCTAACTCCACCAAATGGTCATATACAGTTGCAACATAATATTCGCCTTCTTGTAATGTAGGAACATGAATCATTGTGCATATTTCACCATTTTTATTATAAGCATTTACATTTGGATAATTAGTTTGAACTTCAAATTTAGTATGAGAATGTCCGCTAAACCAGATTACATTTTTATAAGTATTTATTAAATTAGTGAAATATGGTAGAGTGCCAACTAAATAACTTTGGTTTTGTGTACCATTTCTATATCCAAATCCTTCACAATCGGGCATATATTGATGAAAGAAAAAGAACACTCTATTTTTAGTTTTATATTGTTCCAATTTAGAGGTTAACCAATCTCTATACGCTTGGGGTAACATACCTGATGCATTATTATCAGCCCATTGATATTGAGATAAAAATAAGAAAACTTCATCTTCATGTATTATTTCATAATATGGGTCTTGTCCTGTAATTGTTTTCCATAATGTAGTATTAAGTCCACTTTGTGTAGCATCATGATTACCTGTAACCTCATATACAGGAATAGTGGCATGTGCATCTATTTCAGCTTTATATTGATTTAATTCGTTTTCCACATCATAATTACATAAATCACCAGTTATAGCAATAAAGGTACAACCTAATTCTTGTACTTTTGCAATAGCCTCTCTAAGTTTTACATTAGGATTTTGAGTTGTATCAGCTTTGGTATGCACATCAGAAAATATTGCAAATTTAAATTTCCTAGAACCACATTTATTTAGTGGATTTTGACCCACAACATTATTAGTTGTTTTTATATTACTTATATTAGTTGCCATAATTTGAAAACTATCACTTGAATTAGTTGCAACTCCTTTGCCAGTAATAGCATTTGCTATAAGAGTTTTACCATTACTGGCAGATTGAAAAACCTCATTTATTGCACTAACAATACTAGTTTTTTCTGTTGTATCCAAGTCGGTCAATTTACCTATATTTGCAATCTGTTTAAGTTGCGAATCAACTTCATTAAATTTTTTTGTATTACTTTTGCCTTCACTATCTATCACTAGATCAGGTGAAGTATAAGGATAATCATAGCCATCATTGCCTTTTCTTATTTTCATTTTTTTAGCCATATTTTTACCTCCTTTTTTCTTTTATTTAATCATGAAATTTTTATCTTCTTTTTGAAATTCTGTATTCGGAGCTGATATAGTTAAATTTTTTGTTTCACTATCATATAAAACGCTTGCTTTGTTATTGTCTAATCTATCAGCTATATTGTTAATTTGTTTCTTTAGATTATCTAATGTGCTATTTATAGCAGCAAAATCTCCAGTCAGTAATATTGGTGATTTTCCTTCACCAAGCCCCATGTATAAAGAATATTTTCCTTCATTGCTATAAACTAACAAAGGCTCTCCATATTTAGCTTCTTTAGGCAAATTATTAATAGAACCACGTTTAAATTGTATTGTGTCTAAGGCGATTTTTATTTCATTCATTAAAATTCACCTCCGTCTACAGTCACATGTATTTTAGAACCAGTATAATCAGGGAAATAGTTATCTGAGCTATCTGAGAAATCAATAAGTGACTTTTTAACTACAACCATTCCATCTAAAGAATACACATCATCTTTGTACATTAAACGCAGTTCAAACCTTGCTTGCTTTATGCCTTTTGTATCCTCAGGAGAGAATTTAAAACTTACACAATTGTCTTTTATAGTACATTCTTTTGTGATATTAGCTTTGCTACCTGCTGTTTTTTCAATATATACCTTAGCTGTAAAATCTTTCAAATCTTCAGCAGCTCCCGAAGGGGTGAATATGTAAAAATTAACATACTTGGTAGTTCCTTCATTTATGTAAACGGTGTTGCCAATTGTATATCTTCGCACTAGCTATCATCTCCTCTCTTTATATCTAAGACGACTTCAAAATTTTGAACTTTATCTAAAACTGTAGGAAAATTGTCTTCAGTGTCAACATCATTAGCATGAATTTTTCTAGCTTCATACTCCTCAAGCTCACGTTGATTAAAGAAATCTTTCAATTCAAATTGTTGCATAACAGTCACCTTCTTTCTAAATTAATTATAATTCATTGTAATATTTTTGGAAAGAAAGGTAAATATTGTAAGAGAAATAAAAGTCGGAAGGACTTAAAAATATGAGGTAATAAAATGAAAAAAGAAGATATAATAAGAGAAATAAATAATTTAGATTTACAAGAAGATTACGTTTTAGGTATGGGCGGAAGTTTATGCATGAGAGGCATAAGAGATACTCACGATATAGACTTAGGAGTTCATGAAAAGGATTTTAAAAGATTAGCTAAAAATCAAGAAATAGCACAAGCAGTTTTAGGACAACAAAAAATAGTGTTAACAACATTAAAAGGAGACGAAATAGAAGTTTTTAATTATGAAGATTTTGACGGAGAAGGTACAGAAATTATAGACGGTATTCAATGTCAAACAATCGAAGGAATCATAAAAATGAAGAAAAGATTTAATAGACCTAAAGACATCAAAGATTTAGAGTTAATATACGCTACATTGTAGCGTATATTTTTTATTTGGTTCTTTTTCTTGTATAAGATATAAAAGAAAAAGAAAAACCAGGAGGTATTTGAAATGAAAATAACAATAGATAAAGACAATTATTTAAAAGCAATAAAAGAAGTTGTAGAATTAGAAAGAGAAGCTATAACAAGAATAAAAGTTGACAAAAATAGATATACAACAATAGAAAGTATATATGGTCCAAGAACAATGAAAAAGATAGAAAAAGCAGAAAAAAGAGTATACAAAGAAGCTAAAAAGATTGGAATATCAAAAGAAAATGCAGATTACGAAATGACAAAAAATGTCAAAAATATGAGAAGAAGAGTAAGAGAACATGCAGAAAAAATAGTAGAAATGCAATAAAAATAACACACAGAGAAATCTGTGTGTTATTTTTTGCTATTATATAAATAAACAGGTATTAGGAGGAAGATATTATGAAAGACAATAAAAACTTAACAAAAGAATTTTTAAAAGCAGAAAAAGAAGCAGAAATTCTAGAACTTAATGGAGAATTTGATGAAAATGCAGAATTTAAAGCATATGAAGAAGAACAAATCAAAAAGATAGTCGAAGAAACAAAAAACCAAATTAGTAAAACTTATAAAAAACAACAAACTCTTTCAAGAAATTTGATAAAAAGATTATTTTGGGGTAGCGAAGACGATTCTGATTTAGCAGAGAAATTAACTGAGATAAGAGAAGAAACAAGCAAAGAATTAAAAAATATTCAGCAAATGTT
>OBVA01000736.1_pt1 | contig 13202 bp, 9 predicted proteins | sample 1495021 | NCBI WGS metagenome assembly OBVA01 (sample SAMEA2579965, study PRJEB22360) | human gut metagenome | biome: human gut; feature: human-associated habitat; material: faeces | place: Denmark | collected 2008/2010
TTCTTCTCCCCCCCAAGAAGAGTCCCCCCCCCGCCACCCCCCCCCCCGCCGATGACGAACAAATCCGGATCAAGCACGGCGGAGACGGCGGCCATGGTGCGGCCAAGCCATTCGCCGATCTTGCCGAACGCATACAGGCCAAGCACGTCACCCTCCTGAGCGGCTTGGGACACCATCGGTCCCTCCAGCTTGGTGATGTCGCCACCGCACAGCTCCAGAAGACGTTTGGCATCCTGAGGACGACGACGCACGGCGGACTTGGCGAAGTTCTCCAGCGAGGTTCCCGAAGTATAGCGCTCGGCGCAGCCGCGCAGGCCGCAGCCGCAATGGTCTCCGTCCGGGACCATCGGCAGGTGGCCGAGCTCTGCGGCCATGCCGAAGGAGCCTCGGTAGAGCTGGCCATTGATCACGATGGCGCCACCGAGGCCGGTGCCCACGGTCAGCGCGACCATGTTGGAGCTGCCTTGGCCGGCACCGTGCACGAATTCGCCCCAGCCGGCGCAGTTGGCATCGTTCTCGACGACGACCGGAACGGCATGGTCGATCAACGCGCCGACATGCTCGGACAGATTGTAATTGATCCAGGCCGGAATGTTGGCGGAGAAGGTGAGCGTCTTGCGATCCGCGCTCACATTACCGGCCGCGGAGATGCCGATGGCCTCGATATCGGTGTGGCCAGCGGCGACGGCTTCGCGGTAGATCTCGGCGATATGCGTGTTGATGGCGTCGGCGTCCATCGGCGTGGGGACGCGCCAACGCTGGATGATGCTGTCGTTTGCATCGCAGACGGCAGCGGCGATCTTGGTTCCGCCGATATCAATGGCGAGCGTGGTCATGGCTTACTCCTTGAAGACTTTCGTAACGTACGAGATAGCGAAAATAGTAGTGAGCCGCCATGACCTCCCACCGCGGATTTTCCGTGATTCGCCATGCGTCGCGAACATTCCGCCGATGCGCTTCCTCATGCATTTCACCCGATGCAAACGGGCGTCCCCTTCAACGCCGGTATCGGTGCGGACGGCGTGTCGGATCGGATGCGTTCACTTTCGCCGCCCTTGCGGATGGCATCGAAGAACGGCAGGAAACAAAAAACTCCCGACATGCATCGGGAGTTTGGTGGCGACCCCGGCCGGACTTGAACCGGTGACCTCCGCCGTGACAGGGCGGCGCTCTAACCAACTGAGCTACGGGGCCGTACGTGCCTCAATGAGGCACAAAAGGATATGTTACAGCATCATCGGATCACGACACGCCGTCTGGATGGCAAACCGACCGCAGGCGCGGTGGACGGTATGCGGACCACACTGTTCGACCGCGCACGGCCGCACTCCCCATAAGACCGTAGCCGTCATGCGTCAACGCACGTTGTGCGACGACGCGGCACGACGCACGGCCACCGAGGCCAGCAAACCGATGAACAGCATGATGCCGGCGACCAGAAGCGTCCACTGGCCGCCTTCGACGAACCCTGAAGTCATCGCATCGGCAATCTTCGGCGCCTCGTCGCCGAATCGGGCCGCCGGTCCATCACCGCTGCGGAACACGCCGATCACTCCACCCGCCGAACCACTGACCGCTTGGGCCAGACCGTCGCCGACCTTGGCGGGCAGTCCGAGGGATTCGAGCCGCGCCGGCAATGTTCCGTTGACGGCCATGGCCAACGACGCGCCGGAGATGGCCGAACCGACGGCGGTGCCGAGCTGTCGAACCGTGGACTGGGTGGCCGACCCTTCGCCGGACTGCATGATCGGCACTTCGGAGAGCACCACGCTGGTCAGCTGCGCGGAGGCGAAGCCCAGACCCAGACCGTACGCGGCCATGGGAACAAGCTGCCACCACACAGAGAACCCCACAGGCATAAGGACCGCGACCAGGGCGACGGCGATGATCTCGATCACAAGACCGAGTTGAATCACGCCGGCCGGGGTGAGCTTGGCGGCCATGACATGGGCCTGCGCACCTGCGACGATGGACCCCAAGCCCATCACGGCCAGCATCGCACCGGCCTGCAGCGTGTTGAGTCCGCGGGCGTTGATGAGGTACAGCGGCAGCATGAACACCAGCGCGAATTCGCCGGCGGCGATGGCCGCAGCCGCCAGATTGCCCCACGAGAACGTCCTGATACGAAACAGGGTCATGTCCAGCATGACCGGTCGACCGGCTTTGCCCCGCGCGGATTCGAAGACGATGAAGACGGCCATCAGAAGCGCGCCGGCGATCAGGCAGATCGGCACCGGCGACAACCAGTCACGATTCCAGCTCAGCCCGCCGAGCTTCAACTGCGTTGAGGTCTGCTTCCACCAACCGTAGGTCTCGCCTTCGATAAGACCGAACACCAACAGGGCCGAGGTCAGGGCAGACAACACCACGCCCGGGATATCCACACCGACGCGACGGGATCGGGCATCCCGTGCGGCATCCGCGGCACCGGCGACCGAGGCGTTCCCACCGGTCTTCGGCACCAAGAAGATGGCCGATACAAAGACCGCGATGCCCAGCGGCAGGTTCACCAGGAAGATCCAACGCCATCCCAAGGTCTCGGTGAACACACCACCGAGCAGCGGACCAAGCGCGGCGGCCGAACTCATCACCGCGCCCCAGACACCGAACGCCGCGGCACGGTACTTGCCACGGAACAGGGCGGACACCGTGGACAGGGTGTTCGGCATGATCATCGCGCCTCCGATGCCCTGCAGCACACGGGCGGCAAGCAGCATCCCCGCACCCTGCGAGGCGGCGGCGAGCATCGAACTCGCCACGAAGATCACGGTACCGACTTGAAACACCAGTTTGCGCCCTCTGGCGTCGCCCAACTTGCCGAAAGGCAGCAACAACGCGGCAAGCACGATGTTGTAGAGCGAGGTGACCCACTGGGCGTCGGTCAGGTTAATGCCGATGTCGTCGATGATGGTGGGGATGGAGACGTTGACGATCGAGCTGTCGAGCACGATCATGGCCAATCCCAGGGCCATCACCCACAGCGCGCCCCACGGCGGCGTCTGGGTGGGCAGCGGCGACGAGGCCGTCGGATTCGTTGAAGATGTCATAGTTGTCGAAGATGTCGGGGATGTCGGGGACGCATCGACTTGAGTCTGACGTTGGGATCGTGATGAACAGTCCATAACGGGGTTTCCTCTCTGCCATGATCGAGGCGCCTGATGCGCTTATCCGCCGTTCACAGTACATCCGTGGCGCGGACCGTCTCACTGGATATCAAGGAACATTCCGGGCGTTCAGCCATGGGCGTAACCTCGGCGGATCGCCGCAACGGCACCATCGGGGACGGCCGCGTCATGTCGGATCGCGCCAGGCCGCAATCCAGCCCCCCTACAAAAAAGACGGCGTGCATCCGCCGCATCGCGCCAACATCCGAAAACAGAAACCGATCACGCGCAACCCATCCGACGGCAACGGCAACGGCAACGGCAACGGAATCATGGCGGAGCCAGGGACGGAATCAGCCGGCAAAGCAAAACTACGTTCTCGCATTGGCGAAATCTTCCTCGACGGAAGTGGCGGCTGACATCGACGCGGATACACGATGCGTGCGCGCGATGCGCAACTGCGCTTCGTCGAGGGTCTCCAACCAACGCAGTTCGGCTTCGGTGATGAAGATGCGATGGTCAAGCACCAGTCGGGCGGCCAGATCATCACCGTCCGTCTGACGGCGTGCGCGAGTCACATCATGTAGGAGCTGTTGCATGGACACTCGCTGCCGTTGCACCAGCGTCGACACATCCACGCCTGGCGTGACTACCGCGAACGCCAGCTTCATCACCAGCTCGTCGCGGCCGCGCTGCTCGGGCAATACCGGAGTGCGCCACCATTGCGATACCTCAGCATGGCCGGCGGCGGTGAGCAGCCATGCCACCGGTGAATCGGAGCGGGAATCGGAATCGTCGGGAACGTCATGTTCCGAGCCGTCGACTTGTTCGATCAGACCATCACGATGCAGTCGCTGCAACGTGGTGGACACCTGCCCCATGTTCAACGGCCATATGCTGGATGTGGTGCGTTCGAACCGCCGCTTCAGTTGGTAGGCGCTTGCCGGTCCTTGTTCCAACAGCGCCATCAGTGCTTCCCGTATCGCCATGATGTTCCTCCGTCCTTCGTATATCATCCGGTATCGTACGGCCGATCAATCCAAAGTTCGTCTGACCAGCTTGCGCGACGGACGTGCGGCCAGCCATGCCATACCCAAGCCCATCGCAATAACGCCGATCAACAACGCGGCCTGCAGGCCCCAGCAGGGCACTGTGTCAAGCCATGCGCCGTCATAGCCGATGTGTCTGTACCAAGCCACATGAAATATCCCCAAGGCGAGTCCCGTAACCATGCCAGTCGGTGTTCCGGCCGCCAACATAATGGCGGCCTGCGCCAGCGTGAACCGTCGCAGGAAACCGGGGGATGCGCCCACGGCATGCATCGTGGCCAGATCACGGATGATTTGGATGCGCGCCAGCAGCAGCGAGATCACCGTGGCGGCTATCGCGAGCAGCATCAGCAATGCGAACGGCAGCAGCTCCGCAAGCATGCTTGAAGGATCGCCGGTACCCCAGCTGTAGCGGTAGGACTGACTGGTGCCATTCACCAGCGGCAGCCTGTCGTCAATGATCGATCGCAGTTTGTCCAGAGTGCTCCAGCCGGGGGCGTCGGTGAATTGCACCATATCGCCCACATACCTGAATGCGGTCAGTCCCAGGCTTTGGGCGGTTTCCTTGCTCATCGCCAGAGGGAAGAACCCATCCACCCAAACTCCCGGCCTGCTCGCCGACCCAGTGACCACATCGGGGGCCGAGGAACCGTCGGGATTGTGCGCGCTATGGGAGATTTCCAAATCCACGGTGCCTTCCTTGCGCAGCGTCGCCGCGTTGCCGACCACCACGCCGCCCTGGTCGAGCATGTCCGCCGCCTTGTCGGCATTGGCAAATCCCGACAATCGCATCGCATCGCCGGACATGATCAGCACGGAAAAATCTGCGTTGATCATAGTCAAGCCTCGATACAACGGGCGATAGGAACGCGATGCTCCCACGCAGTATGGCTGGGCGTTCGGATTATGCGCCGAAGCCACGTCTTGCCCGCGATCAGGGTCGGAGCTCGTAATGCAATCCAATGGAGTCGCCAGTCTGGCAGCGGCATTCGGGAATCGGCGCATAAGCTCATTCGCCTCAGTGACATTCAACTTGTCGACGGTCTCCGGCGGCACTTCCGCCAGTGCATACACAGGCTGGTGCGCGGTGACGGGCAGATCATCACTGATGGCATTCAGCGCCGATCGCACCACCGCACGATCCACGGCATTGTCAATCGGAACCTCAGGGGACACCACCGCATGCGAATGGCCATGCACCACTTCCATGGCATTCGACCGATCATTGGCAATCAGTGAGCCGGTCATGGTAAGCGCGTATGAGGCGACCGCCACGCTCACGGCGATAGCGGCCGCGGCGGGGACGAATCGACGGTGATGCTCGCCGGCATCACGCAATCCCATCCGTACCGCCAGAGGCAGTAAGGTGCCGTGGCGTTCGCATAATTGCGCGATCAGACGAATCAACTGGATCAGGCCGGCGAACGAGAACACGATGGCTCCGATCAGCAGCAATTGCGCGCCGATTGCCTCGGCCGGCAGACTACCGTAGTCGGCATCACCGAATTCCGGCATGGGCATGGCAAGGCCGCCCATGGCACAGGCCACGGCCGCGCCAAGCAATGCCGCGGTGGAAATCGCCGTCACCACGCGATACAACCGAGATTCACGGCGGTTGCGCTCGCCGTTGTCCGAGCGATCTTTCAACGCGTCCACCACATTCATGCGGCTGACGCGATGCGCCGGCATCCATGTGGCGGCCAATCCGATCATCACTGCCGCTAACGCGGCCAAGGGCAGCATCGTCCACGGAATCATACCGGCGACCTCATGCACATAGGCGCCTTTCAGAGCCGGTGCGGCGGCATATGACAATCCGATGCCTGCGATGATGCCGATCATGCCGCCTGATATGCCAATAAACAAGCCTTGGAAGCTCATCGTGCGTCGAAGATCCGCGCCGTCGGCACCGCATGCGGCGGTCAATCCCAATAAGCGACGGGACTGATCGGCCGACACGGCGAACGCGGGGGTGATCAGGAATAGCGTCAAGGCAATCCCAAGAAAAGCCGTTACAGTGACGGATACCATTTGCATCAACTGCTGCTGCACGTCGATTTGACGCGGATATCGCTCTTCCGCACTCGGATAACCATCCGTCAGCACATGGCGCGAAACGGCGACCACTTGCAGCATGTTGAGCCGCTTGACCTGCGTCCACGTCAATGGCTCGCTGCCGACCAGCAGATAATGCGCATCCACCCCATTACCGCCATCCGCCTCGACCATGCCTTTGAGCCAGCCGGAATACGTCCATACGTCAAGCGTCGAGGTGACATCGGCGATGCCGCTAATGCGCCACGCGCGCCGCGAGTTCTGCAGCACCGCGCCAATGCGTCCGTTCGTGCTGTACGCACCTTGAAATGGAGGCGCGGTGAGCGTCAATGTATCTCCGACATTCAGGTGCAGCTGCTCAGCGAGCGATGCGCTGATAACCGCCTGCGTGGCATCCTGCGGCGCGGCACCCTGCGCAACGGGAGGCATTAACAGCGGCAGCGCATCATGTTCGGTCTCGCGCAGCTTGGCTCGTACCGCGCCGTCGAGGTCGGCGCCGGAGGAGCCGGCGGAGTCAGTGGTATCGGCGCCGGCGGCATCAACCTGAATCTGATCGCCCGGCTGCAAGTCGCCGCCGGCGGTGGCGATTAGCGTTTCCGAATCCCAATACCGCAGCAGGGCGTCCTGGTCGGGCTTGATTGCGGCGATGTTCGCCGCGCTCGCGGGTTGTTGAGAGGGACTGTCCACCCACAGCGAAGCCCCCTCGGGCGCCTGCATGAACGGCTGGCCTGTGTTGAGCACCGCGGTGGCGGTGAGCACCGCCTGCGCATTCCGAGGAATGGCGGCAAGGGCACGCTGACGGGAATTCGGCGTGCCTGTCAGCAGTGCCAGCCCCGCCACCAGCGCGGCGATAGGCAATGCGACCAACAATGTGGCGAATATGCTGCGCGCTTTGTGTCGCGTCATATCGCGCCAGGCAAGACGCGCGGCGACGCGGCGACGCGGAAAATTGAAGAGCATCGATATCACTGTTCCCCGGGATTGTTGCGAAAGTTCTGTTGCGAGCTGTTGCGCGCATCGCCGGCATCGTCATCATCTTCACCATCGCAGGTGAACAGTTCGTCAAAGTCGGTCGCTCCTGTCTCGTCGGTGATACGACCGTCGCGAATGAACACCGTACGATCGGCCCAAGCGGCAAAGCGAGGTTCATGCGTGACCATCAGCACGGCACAGCCCGCGTCGGCACGGCTGCGCAGTACCTCCATGACCTTCGTGCCGGCAGCGGAATCCAATGCGCCGGTCGGCTCGTCGGCCAGCAGCAGGCGGCGTCGGCCCACCAAAGCTCGGGCGATGGCCACACGCTGCGCCTGACCTCCCGACATGTCCTCAGGCCGACGGAGCGCCAGTTCAGCGACGCCCGTCTCTCGCAGGGCCTCCAATGCGGCCTTACGCGCCTTGCGGATCGGCCAGCCGTCCAGTTCCAACGGGAACGAGACGTTCTCGATGGCGTTCAACGACGGCAGCAGATTGAAATCCTGAAACACGTAGCCAATCGACCGCCGTCGAATCGCAGCACGCCGGGCAACGTTCAGCGAAGCGAGATCGCGGCCCTCGCCCAGCACTTTGCCTGAAGACGGCGTGTCCAATCCCCCGGCAAGGTTGAGCAACGTGGACTTGCCCGAACCGGACGGTCCCATTACGGCCACGAACTCCCCGGAGCGAAGTATTAGATTCGCATGACTGAGAGCGACGACCCTGCGCGCGCCGTCGCCATGCGTACGTGTCGCGTCGACGATCGTCAATATCGCCTGTTCCCCGGTGTCAAGGCAGGTAAGGCTCGGCATTGCGCGGTTGATTGCGGCGGCCATGAGCACCTCTTCTCGATATGGTTACTGAGTAATGTAATGCTGATGTTACTCAGTAACTACATCAACGTCAAGGTGATCCACCGGTGAATCATGATCGGTTCGGAGCGTCAACGCCACGTCGGCGGACGGCGGTTCAAGACAGTGCGGCGGGCTCTGGAGCCCCGTATCGCAGAGCCAGGCACTTCTTTTTCTCCGGGAGTCAGCAATGAACGAGCTGGACGCCATGGTCGACGAATCTGGCAGATGGGGCAAACTGTCCAAGTACCACCCCATCACCCTGATGTTCCACGACCAGCCCAAGCCGGTCAATCCCCACATCGAACGCTACGAACAACACCTCGCGGATGTCTCCCTGCCCGACATCCCTTTCCATGCCGGCCCACTGTTCAACGGCCACGACGATTACGAGACCCCGTCCACGACCGACCGCAAACGTCTCTTCATCGCATTTTTCACGTTGGCGAGGAACCCGCCATTCACGTATGTGACGTTCGCGCACCGCAGAAGCGAGTTCGATGGGGACAAGAACCGTTTCGAAGCCCAACTGAAACGAGATCTGGCGGCTGCTGACGCCGATGGCGACGAGGACGCTCACGTTCTCCACGTGCCCGCCCCGGGATCGCTTGCGCCACACGCCGTCCACGAACACGTACGGGTACTCGGATTCCAACGGGCGTTTCCGCCACCCGTCGATCTCCTTGTAGATCTTCTTGAGTTTGTCGCTCAATATCCGGGATGGCATCCGCTCGCCCCACAGCAGCCGGCTGATGTCGTCCACCCTGCGTGTGCTCACGCCCGCGAGGCACATCTCCATCAGCGCCTCCTCGACGCTGGATTCGCGCCTCCGGCAGCGCTCGATTACCGCCGACCCGAACATGGCGTCGTCGAACCGTATGATTTTATCGGACATGGCTTCCGGCCTTCTTTCCAATCGCGGTTTTCATGTGCAAGCGACTGAAAATCGCACCAAAGCCGGGCCATGTCCTTTTCATCGGAACCCACAACCGAATCTGCGCAAGAAGACGGGCGTTATCTTAGATTTTTTCGGGTACATATATAAATCACTCTAAAGAAGGTTTTTAGCAAGTCTTACACGCGTTCTTCCGCCTGGAAATAAGCGATATTTTTGAGAACGAAATACACGCAGGGAAACGCCACGCCGTTACCCCACATCTTGTATTCTGCCGAATCAGTGTGAGGATTTTTAAGCCATTTGATTATCTGATTTTTACTTTTCGGCTTAGTAGCTTTTTGTTACCAGAACAGTCCATAATTGAATTGGATACAATTAAGTGTAAACGGTGCCACCAAAATTGAAGAGAGTTATCATGATAGTTTGTAATATATTATAATTGTTTCGATTTTTACTATCGTCAGTGGTTGATAGCTTATTACCTGGAGCATTGACGATGAGAGTCGTTCTTCAGTCATGAATCGTCGTTACACGATCGACAGCGGACAACTGTTAGCTAATTATTGTTAATTGCTGCACCAAGCCAATTTCTCACAATTCCTCCTGGATATTCACCTCTTGGAAGATCGTATGGCGTAGGACCGTTGCAAATTTTAAATCCTGCACGTTCTAGTAAATCACATACATCAGTAAACGATAAATATACTTTTGACGGAGAATGTAAGTTGTATCTAACTATCAAACTCCCCATTTCGGTTATCGCATAGTTAACCCATTTAGACCATAAATCTGTTCCAATAGCAGGTAGCTGGAACAAAAGAATTCCGCTAGGCCTAAGCCGCCGTCTAAGTATTTTAAATCGCTGAAGGCTCTCTTCAAAACTACCATATACTAGGGCTCTACTACATATCACATAATCAAATTCTGGTATATAAGAGAAAGCTTGGTCATAGCTAAGAGCCTCAAATCGACCAGCATATTGTGGCAAATACTTTTGGCTCTTTGTATATTGAAATTAGATACGTCGCATGCATATAAGTTCCATCCCTATGAGAGGAGTGGAAACGCATTCCTTCCGTTTCCGCATCCTACGTAGAGTCCTTTGTCCAAAGGAGAAGAAAACAGTCTTACATAATCACAGATTGGAAGAGGCGAATTGTGCGAATTATGATTTTCTATCAATGAGGCATCCACGATTGTTATGCTTTTATTCGGATTTTCTAGGTAGCACAGCAGCGAGCGTAATGGCAATACCCATAGCAGCAGGAAGCACACAATTAGCGGCAGTAATCGTGCTAGCAAAGAGTGATGGCCCTACAATATTCTGGAATTGTCCACCAAGATTAATAGCGCTTAAGTCAGTAGTCAGATAATCTTTTCTGCTCAGCAATGCCATATACATGGTAATACCTGCGGTGCTGAGCAGTTCAGCGATAATCTGCAGCATGGCAAGCAACATAACCAGTGCTATGAAGGGAAAATCATGTGACAGGAAAGGTATGCAGGCTACAGCAATAAATGCAATTGCCTGCAGTAGTCCACTGCAGCGCCAAGCCAGCGCATAATTATGTGCTTTCGTGGCCCAATGGTTGACAGGACCTTGGGCTAGTGCAATGACTACCGTATTGGCAACGAATATGGCTGGCGCCTGCCATGTGTCGGTGGGCGCGTAATGAATAATCAGTAATGGTAGATACACATTGAGCAGTGTACGATGAAACAAGAACAGGAAATTTTCGATAATCAGCCGAGAACGAGACCTTGAAGTTAGTGCAGTGCGAAAAACCGTCCACGAAGTTAGCGGTGAACGTTTCACCTTTGCAGCGGTTACATTGCAACCTCTGAGCGCTCTGCGATATAGCACAACTACGACAACGAACGAGAGTGAATTTGCTGCCACTATGATCACATTCCCGTACTGGATAAGCAGCATCATTGTGCTTAGTGCCGCGCCAAGCGCGTAACCGACATTCGTCGGTAATGCCATGCGACCCAAGAGTATTGTGGCTTGCTCTCGGCTCAGCGGTGCGATAATCAGTCCTCGTGTAAGCGATGCTGCTGAGCGGTCGATAATACCGAACAGCGTCATATAGACAAGAAATGCAGCATCACCAGAGATAATAAGCCATCCAAGCATTCCTACCGCTCGCAGCAAATACGAGTAAGTGAAAACACGCAACCCTCCGATACGGTCGGCGAGATACGCAGCAGGCATCGAAGCAATCATGCCAGAAACAGCTGAAAAGGTCAGTCCAAGACCAATAATGCCTGCAGAAACATGATTATATGAAGAAAAAATTACCGCCGCAGCGCTGACAAACGAGCCCGTACCAAACGCATCAATACCAGAAGCCAATAAAGCAGCACGTTGCAGCCGTTGTTCAATAGAATTCATTTATCTGCTCCACAAGAAGGACAATTAATCATGATTCGACAAAGTCGACGAGGCTTTTGTCTAGATTCATCAATTAGGGTCCTTGTCAGGCCTTCATCTTGTAGAGCTACATGCTTTACAACATCTGCGACTGTGTTACCATTTGCCAAATCGTAGCACATTGAACCAGTTCCCAGACGGCCTTCGGCAATACCATGTAACTTGACGTCTACCATAACAACTCCTTTCTTCACCTAGCTGGTTATTATTCCCCGCAATGGTATTCCTTAAATTGTTACTTGTATTTCACATTTGTTAAATGATAGTGCCCGCTTCTTTGCGCAGATTGACTGTTTGATCCTATGGTTCGCGGGGAACCCCGGCAGGAGGCAGGCGGCGGCCTCGCCGACGCCCTCGCGCAGGCGGTTCGCGGCCGCCTTGAGCTTGCGTTCCTCCATTTCGCCCGCGACCGTCCCTGCCTTGGCCATGGCGGATTCGCGGTTTTCATGTGTAAGCGACTGAAAATCGTACCAAAGCCGGGCCATGTCCTTTTCATCGGAACCCACAACCGAATCTGCGCAAGAAGACGGGCGTTATCCTGGCTGACTACCTGCTGACGCATCTCGACCGGTTTCAGTCGTACGACACCATCAAGATCCACTATGACAACGGACAGCAGGTCGTCACCAACGCATTGTAGGCCTCCGTCATCTACACGCTCGCCAAGGAGGCAGTCGTCTATCGCGAGGCCGACCCCAAGGATTATCGTCTCGAGCAGACCGCCGACCTCATGCGCACCATCGAACTGACTGCACTGAAATTCAAAGCCGGGGAAAGCGCCAAAACCGACCACAAGATGCGGCGACCGGCGCACGTTCAAACAGAATTATCCGAAGATATTGCGACGCAAACTCGCCGCATGACCAAACTGCCACCAAATGTACTTACAGGAGATCCCCCGTTGCGGTATGACGATGGGATATGGGATAATCCACAAGGTGCTTTTGCTTGGGACCGAGGCGCCGCGATGACACGGAAATCCAGGGACGGGCGGCATCAAACGGGTCGTTCGGAACCCCCCGAAACCGGACGCATCGTTCCACAGTGTGTCATCACGGAATCCAAGCCCGGCAAAACGTTGAAATTGCAACGATAAGACAGGATAAGACACTTATATGGCAGAATTCGTATTTCAGATGATCAAGGCCCGCAAGTCTTACGGCGACCGCGTGATTCTCGATGACGTGACCCTGAGCTTCCTGCCCGGCGCGAAGATCGGCGTCGTGGGCCCGAACGGCATGGGTAAGTCCACCCTGCTGAAGATTATGGCCGGCCTGGAGACCGTGAGCAACGGCGAGGCCAGTCTGACCCCGGGCTTCACGGTCGGCATCCTGCAGCAGGAGCCGCCGCTGGATGACACCAAGACCGTGGGCGAGAACATCAAGATGGCGTTCGGCCCGATTGCCGAGAAGGTCGCCCGATTCAACGAGATCGGTGAAGAAATGGCCAACCCGGACGCCGACTTCGACGCCCTGATGGAAGAGATGGGCAAGCTGCAGACCGAAATCGACGCCGCCGACGGCTGGGACCTCGACTCCCAGCTTGAGCAGGCGATGGACGCCCTGCAGTGCCCCGATCCGGACACCCCGGTCAACGTGTGCTCCGGTGGCGAGCGCCGCCGTGTGGCCCTGTGCAAGCTGCTGCTTGAGGCCCCGGACCTGCTGCTGCTCGACGAGCCCACCAACCACCTGGACGCCGAATCCATCCTGTGGCTGGAACAGTTCCTGCACCAGTACAAGGGCGCCGTCATTGCCGTCACCCACGATCGTTACTTCATGGACAATGTGGCCGAATGGATCTGCGAGGTCGACCGCGGCCACCTGTACCCGTACAAGGGCA
>OBVA01000738.1_pt1 | contig 13146 bp, 8 predicted proteins | sample 1495021 | NCBI WGS metagenome assembly OBVA01 (sample SAMEA2579965, study PRJEB22360) | human gut metagenome | biome: human gut; feature: human-associated habitat; material: faeces | place: Denmark | collected 2008/2010
TCTCGGATACGAGTTCCACACTGATCTCGGCCTCAGGGTTCAGGTTCTTCAGATCGAAGATCAATTGCGCCAAGTCCTCGATCGAGTAAATATCGTGGTGAGGTGGGGGAGAGATCAGAGAGATTCCCGGGATCGAGTGACGGGTTTTGGCTATGATATCGTTCACTTTATAGCCGGGGAGCTGCCCTCCTTCGCCCGGTTTCGCTCCTTGGGCGACCTTGATCTGGATCTCGTCGGCGTTTACCAGATATTCCGTGGTCACGCCAAAGCGTCCGGAGGCCACTTGCTTGATGGCGGAGCGGAGCGATAATCTGTCCTCACGGGGGACGAAACGGGCCGAGTCCTCACCACCCTCGCCCGTGTTACTACGTCCGTGTATCTTGTTCATGGCCATTGCCATCGTCTCGTGCGCTTCCCGGCTGATAGAACCGAAGCTCATCGCTCCCGTGACAAAGCGGTGCATGATCGCTTCTTCCGGCTCTACCTGCTCCAAGGGGATCGGGGTGCGTTGTTTGAAGGTCAGGAAGTCACGCAAGAATATGGGGCTTTCCTTCTCATCAACCACATGGGAATATTCCTTGAATTTCTTGTAGCCCCCCAAGCGGGTAGCCAGTTGAAGCATGGAAATGGTATCCGGGTTCCAAGCGTGTTTCTCGCCATCCTTGCGGAAGGAATAAATGCCTTTATGTTCCAATAAAGAATCCGTGGGGTGGGAGAATGCGTCGTTATGCATGGCGATCGCATCTGCCGCTATCTCTTCCAAGCGGATACCACCGATGTTGCTGGTGGTTCCCCCGAAGTAAGTATCTGCCAGATCCCGGCTTAGGCCGATCGCCTCGAAAAGCTTTGCTCCCCGGTAACTGCGGATCGTGCTGATCCCCATCTTGCTCATCACCTTGAATAGACCTTTGCAAATGGCTTTCACGTAATTCTTCTCGGCGGTCTCGTAATTCAATTGTATCTCTTGCCTGTCTACTAGATCATCCAAGATAGCGAAAGCCATATAAGGGTTGATGGCACTGGCTCCGTAGCCTAGTAAGAGGGCGGCGTGCATTACCTCACGCATCTCGCCGGTTTCCACTACCAGCGCTGTTTGCACCCTTTTCTGCACGGAGATCAGATGGTGATGCACGGCGCTTACCGCTAACAGGGAGGGAATCACCGCTTTTTTCTCATCTACGTTTCTGTCGCTTAAAATGATGTAGTTAACGCCATCGGTGACGGATTGCTCCGCTTGCTTACATAATTCGTCCAAGGCAGCTTTCAGTCCTGCGCATCCTTTCTCTGCGTCAAACAAAGTGGGGAGCTTAACACTTTTAAAGCCCTTATACCGGATGTTACACAGGAGATCCAGTTGTGTATTGGTCAAGATCGGATGGTTCAGCCGAACCATTTTACAGTGGCTCTCGGTTGGAACTAAGATATTGCTTCCCACGGCCCCGATATACTCGGTCAGGCTCATGACGAGTTCCTCGCGGATCGGGTCGATCGGCGGGTTGGTTACTTGGGCGAATTGTTGGCGGAAATAATTATAGAGGATTTGCGGACGGGCGGATAATACGGCCAGTGGCGTATCGTTGCCCATGGAGCCGACCGGTTCCGCCCCTCCCGTGCACATCGGTACGATGATACGTTCGATATCCTCACGGCTGTATCCGAACGTACGCAGTAGCTTGTCGTATCCCTCTACCTTATGAGGGATCTTACGGCCGGATTTCAACTCGTCCAATTCCACCCGGTTTTTCTCCAGCCAAGTACGGTAGGGCTGGGCGTTCGCCAGTTGTTCCTTCAGCTCGCTATCGTAATAAATCTCGCCTTTCTCGGTATCGATGAGTAAGATCTTTCCGGGTTGCAGACGGCCTTTTTCCTTGATCTCGTTAGGCTCGAAATCCATGACGCCGACTTCGGAGGCCACGACCATCATGTCATGTTTCGTGATCAGGTAGCGGGCGGGGCGGAGACCGTTACGGTCTAGCATGCCTCCGGCGTAGCGTCCGTCGCTAAAGAGCAGGGCGGCAGGCCCGTCCCACGGTTCCATCAAGATGGAGTGATATTCGTAGAACGCCTTTAGGTCTTCGGAGATCGGGTTCTTCTCGTTGAAACTCTCCGGTACCAGCATCGCCATGGCATGCGGCAGGCTCATCCCGGAGGCCACGAAGAATTCCAATACGTTATCCAGTGAGGCACTGTCACTCATGCCCGGCTGGATGATCGGGCGTATATCGTTGATATCCGGGATTCTGGGGGAGGATAGTACGCTCTCCCGGGCCTCCATCCATCCCCGGTTGCCCCGTATCGTGTTTATTTCCCCGTTATGTGCCAGTAGGCGGAAAGGTTGCGCCAGACTCCAAGTGGGGAAGGTGTTGGTACTGAAGCGTGAATGTACCAATGCCAGTCCGCTAGTGAAATAAGGTTGCGTCAGGTCCGGAAAGTAATGGCGTAGCTGCATGGATTCCAGCATGCCTTTGTAAACGATGTTTTTGGTGGAAAGAGACGCTATATAGAAATCATCCTTGGCCGGAAGGTCGGTGGCCGATACCCTTTTCTCGACCCGCTTACGTATGAGGTATAGCTTTAGTTCCAGCTCTTGCTGATCGTTACAGCCGATGATGAATATCTGCTTGATATCAGGTTCGGTCGCTTGTGCGTCCTTTCCCAAGATTTCCGTATGAACGGGAACTTTGCGTAAGTGCATCAAGGTTAATCCCTCTTTCTCGATCTCTTCGATGAGGATACTGAGGATGCTTGCTTGCTGTTCCTCGTCTTTGGGGAGGAAGATTAGTCCGGTGCCATATTTGCCTTTTTCGGGAACCGGAATTCCTTGCAGGAGGATGAACTCATGCGGGATCTGTAATAAGATTCCCGCTCCGTCACCCGTTTTGTTATCGGCTCCCTCGGCGCCTCGGTGCCTCATGTTCTCTAGTACCTTAAGGGCTGATTCGATGATGTCGTGCGATTTCTCGCCGTGGATATTTACTAACATTCCTACTCCACAAGCGTCATGTTCATAAGACGGGTCGTATAATCCTTGTCTGCTATTAAAATGATTTCTGTTTGTTTTCATTTGTTGACCTTATGTTTGCGTATAAATGATTATTGCGTCAATTTGTTTCGCAAATATAGGTATTAATGGCATAATGTAATTACTTGTAGGAGCGAAAGAACGGAGAAAAGATAAGAATATCTTATCTAATGTTTCTATTTGTAAGTATTCACTGGGTTTATTCTTTTTATTTGAAAGATATTTGGTTGGTTAGTTTGCTAAATGAAAGATGAACTAAAAAAAGAAGCACCGTCACGTTTTGCGACAGTGCTTCTTTTTCTCCGGAAGCGCTGTCACGGATTGTGATGTCGCTTCCTATCTGTTTTATCTATCGGGATATTCTCGGATGAAATAGCGGGATAGGAATTTCCAATTATCTTGTATGATCGCCTTGCCACGTTCCGGGCTGGTAAGGCTTTTTGTTTGTGCGTCGGCCAACATACCTCGGTCTACCAGCTCTTTCAGGAAGTAAACGCTGCAATGTTTCACGATGAAGAAAGAGAGCGCTTGCTTGGCGGCACGGTTGGCGTCGTAGAAGGGATTGTTCTCATCCTTGATCAACTCCACGTCACGGGTGATGACTTGGGCGCCTTCCTCGGGCGTGGCGTAGATCGCCAGCTTCTTGCCTTGCCAGTCCTCGGGAAGATGGAAGTTCTCGGCGGGGATAAGGCCGGAAGTCTCCGTGATAAATGTTTGTGCGTCTTCGGTCTTGTCGAAATAGAGAAGCAGTTTGTCACCTGCGGCTTTGCGGAAAGTCTCGTATTGTTGGCGGGTTTCCTCCAGCATATCGTCGGGCAGGGCCGCTACCGACCCGGCCATTGCAATGGCATGGTCGGGATGCTCGGCGGGCAATATCTTTGCCAGCCATTGCGGGGAGGTCAGGCCTAGCAAGGAGGTCTTGCTGGTGTAGGCCATCATGCCGTGGCTGTTGACGAGCAGGTTGTTAAGCTGCTCTTGGTTGAGGTCGGGCTGCTCCTTCCAGCGGTCGTGGGCGAAGTCGCTCAGTTCCCGGGCCGACTCAGGCAGGATATAGGATTCGTAATGGAACCATTGCAATAGACGATCGTAATCCTCTTGCCGCTCGTAGCGGGTATCAAGGGCGAAAAGCTTGGCCATGCGGGTATTCTCCGGCGCCGTGGTCCACTCTTTGCAGAACAGGTCGTAGATAAGCATGCCGGTGGATTCGTTGGCAGGGTTGTCTGGACTGACGAAAGTGCCTTTACGATAGCCGTGATACTGCTGGGTATAATGCCAAAGGAGGAAGCGCACGTCCTCAAGGTTCACCTCATCGTCGTAATAATGATCGTCCGGAGTGTAGAAGGGAAGGTATTTGCCGTATAGCTCCTTATGGGTAAGGATGAAGGCACGCCAAATCCCCATGCCGGAGATCACGTCCTCGAAGTAGGCGGCCATGCGGATACAGATCTGCTTTGTTTCCTCGCCCTCGAAGGAGTTTACCAACTCGGTCTTCTCCATGATATCGTAGATACGGTTCGCTATTCCGGTATAATAGGAATCCACGGGAGTGCTTTGTTTATAGGGATGCAACTGCAACCAGTCTTTCGGAAAAATTTTAATGTTCTTCATGTTATTAAATGTCTTTATGCATTCAGGAGTGCAAATGTAGTAAAAATACGTTAGCTATGTCAAACGATAAGGAAAAGTTGCGGTCTTAAAAATGTAACATTTGTAGTCTTTATTGTTATCGGATCTAAACATCTTTGAAATATCGCCCCCGTACTTTCGCGTCGAAATCAAAGATGAAATAATAAGTAGTAAGATAATGGGAAAGAGTTTAAGGGGCAAAAGATTGAAAAGGTTAGGGCTTTTCTGGATGGGAGTTTTCCTGTCATTCTCTCTATGGGCACAAACAGGGGTTATCTGCGGGACGGTTACGGACGCTAAGATGAAAGAACCGTTGATCGGCGCCTCGGTCGTGATCGAGGGGACTACGGTTGGCGCTATCACGGATATAGACGGTAATTTTCGTATCGAGAACGTGAAGCCGGGGACTTATACGGTAGCCGCCTCTTACGTGTCGTACCAAACGCAAACGGTAAAGGATGTTCCGGTAGTCGCACGCCAAGAGGCGGTGTTGAATATCGAGCTTTCCGACGCTAACCTCCAATTACAGAATGTGGTCGTAGTGGCCCAACGGAAATTGGGAACCGAGATGGCCGTATTAAATACCGTACGCAAGAGCCTTCCGGTCGTGAATGGTATCTCCGCCCAGCAAATCAGTAAAACACAGGATAGCGATGCCGCCGAGGGACTACGCCGCATCCCGGGAATCACCATCGTGGACGACCGTTTCATCGTGGTCCGGGGTCTGGCGCAACGTTATAATAATGTATGGCTGAACAACGCCACGACCCCTTCCAGCGAGACGGACAGCCGTGCCTTTTCGTTCGATGTGCTTCCTTCTTCCTTGATCGATAACATGATGATATATAAGAGCCCTTCGGCCGAGCTTCCGGCGGATTTCTCCGGCGGTTTCGTACGGGTGCTGACAAAGAATATTCCCGAGGGTAATACGCTCAACGTCTCCTATCAAGTCGGGTTTAATACAAACTCCGCTTTCCGAGATTTCCAACTGACGAAAGGTTCCGCCTTGGATTATCTGGGCTTTGGCGCTGGCTCCCGAATGTTACCCTCGAACGCCCCATCTCATTTGAACGACATATCGGCAGCGGATGCGGCGGCGTTTACGAAGCGGGCGAATACGGGATGGAACGTGTGTCATTTCACGGCGATGTCGGAACAGAAACTGACGTTCACGATGAATCGTACCTTTGATATCGGTGACATGAAGATCGGTAATATCACCAGTGTGAACTATAGCACGGGCTATGATTATTACGAGATGAAAAACAACAACTACCTCTCGTACGACATGGCCAAGGATCAATCCTCATACCGTTACCGCTACGATGATGTACAATATAAGAATACGACAAAATTAGGAGCCTTGTTCAACTGGTCGTTGATGAAGGGAACGAGCAAATATGAGTTCAGGAATTTCTTCAACCAGCGTGGAACCTCTTCCTTATCGCAACGAGAGGGAACGGATTTCTACTCCGACCAAAATATCCGGAAATGGGAATCCCTTTATACCGGACGCACTACCTATTCCGGCCAGCTAAGCGGGGTGCATAAATTGAGAGAAGATATGAATAAACTGGATTGGACGTTAGGTTATGCTTTCGCCGCTTACAAGGAACCGGATCGCAAGGTGGTAAAATCTTTGGAGAGTACGACGGATGGTGACTCTCGTTATTACGTGTCCGACCCGACTCGTTATTATCAAGACTTGAAAGATAACAGCGCTTCCGCCGCCTTGAATTACGAGCATAAGTTCGCCGTCTCGGAGATGTTTACCCCTGTCTTGAACACGGGGGTATATGGAGAGTTTAAGAAACGTAACTTTGATGCCCGTCGTTTTGTCTATAATATGCTGGGAAGTGGTTATGACCGTTTTGCCGAATGGGACTACAGCTCGGTCTTCTCGGACGCAAATATATCGACCGATCGTATCTATATGAAAGAGAGTACGAACAAGAGCGACTCTTATACTTCCGATAATCTGCTGGGTGCCGCTTACGTAGCCGCTAAACTGAACTGGGGAGAGAGGCTGAATGCGAACGTAGGTGTACGTATGGAGTACTATCAATTGAAATTAGATGGTTATGAGTCGGACGGTATAAAACCGGTGCATCTGGATCAGAACGCTACGGATTTCTTTCCTTCCGTCAACATCGCTTATAATTTGAATGAGAAGCACCAAGTACGCTTGGCTTATGGACGTTCCGTGAATAGGGCGGAGTTCCGGGAGATCGTACCTTACGTATATTATGATTTCGCCTTAGATGCGAATATCACGGGTAACGTAAACTTGAAGAACGCTTATGCGAATAATATGGATCTGCGTTATGAATTTTACCCGGCTCCGGGTGAGACGGTGACGATCGGCGGTTTCTACAAACGGTTCGATAATCCGATCGAGCAAACCTATATGGAAGCGGGTTCCGGATTGCAGTACACATACCACAACGCCGATCATGCGAATGCTTTCGGCGTGGAGCTGGATATCAAGAAGAATCTGGACTTTATCGGTCTGAAAGGCTTGAGCTTCGTATTCAACGGGGCTTATATCCATAGTAGGGTGTATTTCGCCGAGGGCTCTTTCGAGCGGGATCGTGCGATGCAGGGGCAATCCCCTTACTTGATCAATACGGGCTTATTCTATCAGAATGACAACGCAGGAATCTCAGCCTCCGCCTTGTATAACCGGATTGGCAAGCGTATTGAGACGGTAGGCGTACCGAAGCAGAACCCGAACGATGATATTCCCGATATCTATGAGATGCCCCGTAACTCCTTGGACTTGAGTTTCTCGAAGAAGATCGGTAAATACGTGGAGGTCAAGGGAGGCGTAAAAGATCTATTGAACTCAAAAGTAGAATATAAACAATTCCTAGAGTTAACAGAGGCTTCCGGAGAGAAACGGGAGGTTGAGCAATTAATCCGTAGCTATCGTCCGGGTGTGACCGTGAATCTAGGTGTAGCCGTGAAGTTTTAATTTGAATTCACTCATATAAACTAAATTCGTTTACTTATGAACAAGTTATTATTAAAAGGTGTGGCCGCCGCTTTCTGTATGGCCACGATGTTTGGAACAACCGCTTGTGGCGACGATGATGATCTCGTAAATGTAGAGCCGCCTGTAGAGGAAACTCAAGATGTTATATTGGAAGGTGAGATTACCTCGGATATGACCTTGAAGGCTGCTGATAACAACCTGTTGAGAGGTTTCGTATATGTGACGGATGGCGTGACCTTGACGATCGAGCCGGGAACGGTAATCAAGGGGGAGAAATCGTCTAAAGGCTCCTTGATCGTCGAGCGTGGCGGAAAGCTCATCGCCGAGGGTACGGCGGAGAAACCGATCGTGTTCACTTCCGACCAACCGAAAGCTTCTCGTACCTATGGTGATTGGGGTGGCTTGATTCTTTGTGGCAAGTCTATCGTGAATAATACGGCTGGCGAGGCTCAGATAGAGGGCGGTCCTCGTTCTTACTACGGTGGAAAGGATCCGGAAGATAACTCCGGTATCGTGAAATATGTCCGTATCGAGTTCGCCGGTTATCCATTGGAGCCAAATAAGGAGATCAATGGTTTGACTTGCGGTGGTGTTGGCCGTGGCACTACGATCGAATACGTGCAGGTCTCTTTCTGTGGCGACGACTCATTCGAGTGGTTTGGCGGTACGGTAAACGCAAAACACCTGATTGCTTACAAAGGTTGGGATGATGAGTTTGATACGGACTATGGATTCCAAGGTAAATTGCAGTTCTTGTTAGGCGTTCGCGACCCGAAGCACGCTGATACGTCCAAGTCCAATGGCTTCGAGTCTGATAACGACGCTGATGGTTCCAATAATACTCCACTTACCACTCCGGTCTTTTCTAACGTGACCTTGATCGGTCCGTTCTATGGTGAATCAGCTGGTAAAACGGAAAATGATATCTTTTATGTTACGGAAGACGCGGCTAATGGCGCTAAGGGTGGATCATTCCAAGCCGCTATGCACATCCGCCGTAACTCTTCCTTGAATGTGTATAACTCGATTTTCGTGGGTTGGCCATACGGTTTGTATCTGCAAAACGCAAATGTGGGTGCGGTTGTTAAGAATGTGATCTTCGCCGGTATGTGGGAGAATTTCAAGGATGAAACTAGCCAAAATTACTTTCAGACAGCAGACTTGAGCAACCTTACTTACGCTTCCAGCAATGATATCATCGCTAAAGATGGTGACTATACATCGATCGTAGCGGATAAGATTGACGGAGCGGATTTCTCTGATACGGCTTTGAACGACGCTTTCTTCGAGAAGGTATCTTATAAGGGAGCTTTTGATGGCAAGAATGACTGGGCCGCTAACTGGACCAACTTCGATCCGAATAACACTGAATATTAATTTAGCTTGACTTTGAATAGGCTGTGAATTTGTTTGGGGCACTGAGGTATCCGGAAAGATCCCTCGGTGTCTTTTCGCATATAATTTAGATAAGAATGTATCATGAATAAAAAGCTATTGTTATTTTCTGCTTTTATGGCGGGCGCCTCATTGACCGTACAACCGCAAGACTTGGTTTTAAGCGAAGGACAGTATTATACCGATGCCACGCAAACCACTCCATATACGGGTCGTTATACGGAATTTTATGACGATGGTATGCTTAAGATGGAGTTATATTTGAAAGATGGCCGTCCGGAGGGAACTTACGTGATTTATTATCCGAGTGGCAAGATCGCCGAGGTGCGTTCCTATTATCATGGGATCTTTCACGGAGAATGGCGTACATATAATGAGAACGGACAGCTGATCGGCCTGGCTTCTTATAAGGAAGGGCAAAAGGACGGCCCTTGGCGTATCTGGAGTGATAAGGGAAATTTGTTGTATGAGATGTTCTATACGGCAGGGAAGAAATCTGGTGTCTGGCGTAGCTGGGATGAGGAGGGGAATCTGCTTTCCGAGGAGAATCAATAGGGATAATTGCCGTTTACATACCGTTGTAACGCCATTTACCTCTAATGGTAAATGTTTTTTCCTCTAGAGGTAAATGGCGTTACATCAGTATGTAAACAGTTTTACCTCTAGGTGAAAATACTTTTACTTCTTGATGAAAATATTGGTAAATGTAATTAAATGGAAATCAGCATGCTTACTACTCTTCCTCTTCTCCAAAGTCGAACTCGAAATCGAATCCGTCATCCATGAATTCCGGCTCAGTGAATTGCTCCAGTTCACGACGGTCTTTCTTGGTAGGACGTCCGAGACCTTTCGCACGGTTCACGAAACCGGAGATACGGTTCATCTCCAGAATCTCATACTGATCCGGGGTTGTCACGTTCTCCAAGTAATTCGGGACGAGCTTCGCGCCCACACGATTCTCGATCAATCCGATTACCTTAAAAGAGAAGGTGATCGGCGGTTTACGCACTTGGATCACATCGCCAACCTTGATCATGCGGGAAGGTTTGATCGTTACTCCACCTATCATGATACGCCCTTTCTTGCAAGCTTCCGCGGCTATCGTGCGGGTCTTAAAGATACGGGTCGCCCACATCCATTTATCGATACGTACCTCGTTCATATCTGTATTCTCAGTCTCTTTTTATTTATTATTAAATTGATTCATCGTAATCTGGATGCCGGCGAGGCAGAAGCTCTTGATGATCTCTGTCGCACGATCCAATATCTCTGGCATCAATTGCAATTCCTCTGGGGGAAATTTCCCTAGCACGTAATCGATCTGTCCGCCCCGTGGGAAATCGCTGCCTATGCCGAAACGAAGGCGGGAATATTCCTGCGTATTCAATAACTGGGCGATATTCTTCAACCCGTTATGCCCGGCGTCGCTACCCTTTGGTTTCAGACGTAAGGTTCCGAATGGCAATGCCAGATCATCTACGACGATCAATAGATTTTCCACGGGAATGTTCTCTTTTTGCAACCAGTACCGAACGGCGTTGCCGCTGAGGTTCATAAAGGTATTCGGCTTTAGCACGATCAAGTCACAGTTTTTCACCCGTATGCGTGCGATTGCCCCGTATCGCTCCTCAGTGAAATTGCCTCCTACGCTCTCTACCAGATGGTTGACAACCCGGAAACCTATATTATGGCGGGTTCCCCAATATTCGGAACCGATATTACCAAGTCCTGTTATCAAATATTTCATTATCCTCGAATCTATAAAAGAAAGGGGAAGAACATTCTATGAATATCCTCCCCTTCATGTATTGTAATAATGTTTTTACCTCAGATTATCCTTTAGCCTGAGCACCACGAGCGGCACGAGTCAATTGAACGGCGCAAACAACAGCGTTTTTAGCGTTCATCAATTCAAGACCTTCGAAGTGCAAAGCACCTACCTGCATAGTCTTACCTAAGCCAAGGTGATCCACATTAATCGTCAACTTTTCAGGGATTTGATCGTATATAGCTTTCACTTTCAGTTTTCTCATTTGAAGAGACAACTTACCACCGGCTTTAACACCTTCTGCGTGACCTTCCAAAACAACCGGAACTTCCATTACTACGGCTTTGTCCTTAGATACTTCCAAGAAGTCCATGTGAAGGATTTCGTCAGTTACAGGTTGAAACTGCATGTCCTTAACGATTGCCATCGTCTTGTTACCGTCAATGCTTAACTCAACAACGAAAATCTCCGGAGTGTAAACCAACTTACGAACGGCTTCTTTTGTAACCGTGAAGTGAGTTACTTTTTCGCCACCGTATAATACAGCGGGAATTTCATTGTTCTTACGCATTGCCTTCAAGGCTCTTTTCTGATCAGCGGAACGAGCGACGATCTCTCTTCCTTTTCCTTCTAACTCAAATGTCTTCATTTTCTTTAATTTTTGTGTTACTCAAAATTAGTTATTTTGCTTCCTAATTTCCCATCACACGGTACGGGGCTAAAAAGCGGTGCAAAGATACGATTTTTGTTTGATGTGACAAATATTTCGCATGTTATTTGTCGGATTATCGATCTAGCTTCACTAATTTCGTGGTTCGCATGATCCAACGGACAAGGCCGTGGGGGAGGAGCATTACGAGGGGTGTGCATATTTTGTTGAAGAGGCCCGGTAATAGGGAAGCCCGGTGGTGAAACAAGGCATTAATCCCTTTTTTAGCCAGTTTTTCCGGACGCATCATGATACCTAGGCGGATCGCTAAGGTCTTTAAGTTGTCGCTTAGGTTATATAAATTCGTGGCGACGGCGCCGGGACAAAGTACGGTTACGCTTACTCCATAATCCAGTAACTCTGAACGCAAGCCTCGGGAGAAGCTTTTCAAGTATCGCTTGGTGGAAGCGTACAGCGTAATTCCCGGATAAGGTAGCCAACAAGATAGGGATGACATATTGAGGATATATCCATGACGCCGTTTCTTCATCTCTTGCCCGAAATAATAACAAAGCTGGGTAGGAGTGGTCACGTGGAGGTAGAGCATTTTCTCGACGATGTTGGCCTTAGCTTGTAAGGTCTCGCAGAAAAAAAACATACCGGCGTTATTGACCAATACCTCTATTGGGATGTTTTTCTCTTGGCAAGTATCATATAGCTCCTTGGCCGCCCCGGGGATCGCCAAATCACGATAAAGCGGCAAAACTTCTATACCATATTTCTCGGAGAGAAACTCACCTTTCTCCCGGATCGCCTGCTCCTCATTGCTGACGATCACTAACTGATAGCCTCGTGAGGCTAGTTCCTCGGCATAGGCGAGACCTATTCCGGAGCTGGCCCCCGTGACTAAAGCCCATTTCTTTTCCATTATTTATATTCAAGCCTTTTGATTTCACGTACGATACATTCCGGAAGACCTTTCACGTTCTTATGACAGACCATATCCTCACTATACATACGGGCGATACAATAGTTGCTATGCCCACAATCGCAACGAGCGTGCTCGTCTTCTTTCATACGGTTGACGAAGCCCGGCTCGTTCACCAAGGCACGTGCCATGGCCACAAACTCGAACCCGTCGTTCAGTACCTCCTCGATCTTGTCTCTGGAGACCAATCCTCCTACGTAAATAAGAGGTAAATGTAAGGCTTTGCGGAATTTCAACGCATCTTCAAGGAAGTAAGCCTCCTTAAACGGTTCCGAGGGAATCATATATTTACCTACCATGCGGATTCCAATCGGTAGATAGCCGCGAGGCATATAATACGCCATCGTACGGATCGGCATTTCTCCCCGCATTACATACATGGGGGCACGGCTCACGAATCCGCCGCTTAGTACTAAGGCATGCGCTCCGCATTGGTCTTGGAGTGTACGGGCTACTTCTAGGCATTCGTCTATTTCAAGTCCTCCCTTGAACCCGTCCCGCATATTGGTCTTTACGGTTACGGCCATGTCGGAACCTGCTGCTTTCATCACCTCTTCCATACACATTCTCATGAAGCGCATACGGTTCTCAAGGCTTCCTCCATATTCGTCTTTCCGCTGGTTGATCGACGGGGAAAGGAATTGGCTGATCAGATAACCATGCCCGGCATGGATCTCGACAGCGTCCATACCTGCCTCACGTG
>OBVA01000744.1_pt1 | contig 13060 bp, 10 predicted proteins | sample 1495021 | NCBI WGS metagenome assembly OBVA01 (sample SAMEA2579965, study PRJEB22360) | human gut metagenome | biome: human gut; feature: human-associated habitat; material: faeces | place: Denmark | collected 2008/2010
GGGTTTAGGTTCCAGTGGGATTCCCGTGAAGGTTCGAGTCCTTTCGCCCGCACCATCTGACAACATTGGTTTTATCGTCAACTGGGTTTGATCGGCACCCCATCTAAGCCGATGGTATTTGAGGAGGAACGTTGAACATCTCTGCTTCTGACGTGAAGGACGCCAAGCTTACCGCTACGGTCACCATTCCCGCTGTCGACGTTGATGCCACCATCAAGAAGGCCTACAAGGCTGCTGCCAAGCAGTACCGTTTCCCGGGCTTCCGCCCCGGCAAGGCCCCTCGTCCCGTCATCGACAGCATGCTGGGCAGCGAGGCCGTTCTCGCTCAGGCCACCAACGAGCTGATCGGCTCCAACGAGGCCAACGTTCTCAACGAGCTCGACATTGTCCCCGTCAAGGAGGGCAACTACGAGAACATCGATCTGTGCCGCGACGGTGAGGACTACACCTATTCCGTCGAGTTCACCCTCCGTCCCTCCGTCGTCCTGACTTCTTATGACGCCGTCGAGATCGAGATGCCCCCTGCAGAGGTCACCGAGGCAGAGATCGACTCCCAGGTCGACATGCTCATGGGCTATCACGCAACCTTGGAGGACGTCGAGCGCGCCGTCGAGGCTTCCGACTACATCACCATGGATGTCGAGAATGTCAAGAACGCCGAGGCCATCGCCGGCGAGGGTCGCATGTTCGCCATGGACTCCCAGTCCATGCCCGCAGAGTTCACCGAGGCCGTCCTGGGCATGAACGTCGGCGACGAAAAGGAGATCTCCTGGACCCCCGAGGGCGCTGAGGAGGCCACCATCAAGGTCACCCTCAAGTCCGTCAAGGAGCGTAAGGTCCCCGAGCTGACCGATGAGTTCGTCAAGGAGTCCTTCAGCTTCGACAGCATCGACGCCATGCGCGACGCCATCAAGCTCGAGGTCGAGGCTGACAAGTCCTCCAAGCTCCCCGCTCTCAAGGAGAACCGCGTTGTCGCCAAGCTGGCCGAGCGTCTTGAGCTCGACAAGGTTGACGAGGACTACGAGCAGTCCGTCTTCTCCGAGCTGGGTCAGAACTTCCTGCAGAACCTCTCCGCTCGCGGCATGACCCTTGACGCCTGGCTGTCCGCCAACGGCCTGACCTCCGAGGCATTCATCGCCGACCTGCACCATCAGGCTGACGACGTCGCTCGCGAGTCCCTCGCCCTCGACGCCCTGGCCCGCGAGCTCAAGCTCGAGGTCACCGACGAGGACATCGATGAGGAGTTCAAGAGCGCCGGCGTCGAGGACGTCGAGGCTTCCAAGGCCGCTTTTGTCGCCGAGGGCCGCATGCCTGCCGTCCGCGACTCCATCCGTCGTTCCAAGGCCGTCGACTGGCTGGTCGAGACCGCTAAGGTTACCGAGGTTGACGAGTACGCCGAGCGTGCTGCCCAGTAGGGATATCAACCGACTCGCACACTCTCTTCGAGGGTAGAGTAATATACCGGGTAACACCGGATCAGTTTCGTACGGTGCAACGACTCATAGCGCGCATGCGCGGTCGTGCACCGTACGTCTATGTAACGCTGAATGAAAGGAGAGGGCATGGTTTCACGCATCGACTCCGCGCTCGTTCCGTACGTCATCGAGCAAACCCCCCGCGGCGAGCGCAGCTACGATATCTACTCGCGCTTGCTCAACGACCGCATCATCTTCCTTGGTGAAGAGATCAACTCCGTGACCGCCAACCTGGTCATCGCGCAGCTGCTTCATCTTGAGAGCCAGGACGCCGAGAAGGACATTTCGCTGTACATCAACTCCCCTGGCGGAGAGGTCTATTCTGGCCTGGCCATCCTGGATACCATGAACTACATCAAGCCCCAGGTCTCCACCATCTGCGTCGGCATGGCCGCTTCCATGGCCGCCGTGCTGTTGGCAAGCGGTGCCAAGGGCAAGCGCTTCTGCCTGCCCAACTCCATCGTCATGATCCATCAGCCCAGCGGCGGCGCCCAGGGCCAGCAGACCGAGATCGAGATCGCCGCGCGCGAGATTCGCGAGACCCGCGCCACGCTCAACAAGATTCTTTCCGACGCCACCGGTCAGCCTTTCGAGAAGGTTCAGGCCGACACCGAGCGCGATAACTATATGCGTGCTCAGGCCGCGCTCGAGTACGGTCTAGTCGACCGCATCGTTTCCTCCCGCGTCGAAGCTGCGAAAGAGAGCAATTAAGCATGCCTTCCGATAATCACGATACGCATGATCACGGCGTCGTCCGCTGCTCCTTCTGCGGTAAGACGCAAGATCAGGTCCGCAAGCTGGTAAAGGGTCCCTCCAATACCTTTATCTGCGATGAATGCGTTGCCGCATGCTCTGAGATTCTCGAGGAGTCGCTGGCACAGGATTTCATGGCTGCTTCCTACGGCATGCCGCCCATGCAGGACGCAATGGGCGAGTTCGAGGTCGAGGAAGAGGACCACTCCACTTCCGAGGTCGCATCCAGCCTCATCCGCCGCGTGCCCACGCCGCATGAGATCTATGACGAGCTTTCCCAATACGTCATGGGCCAGGAAGACGCCAAGCGCGCCATGTCCGTTGCCGTCTACAACCACTACCGTCGCGTTTTGGAAGGTTCCAACGCTCAGAATGATGCTTCTTCTTCCAACTCGCTCGGCAAGCATGCCAACGATGCGGACGATCTCGAGGGCGTGGAGCTCGCCAAGAGCAACATCTTGCTTCTCGGTCCCACCGGTACCGGCAAGACTCTGCTGGCGCAGACGCTCGCTCGCATCCTCGAGGTGCCCTTTGCGATCGCCGACGCCACGGCGCTGACCGAGGCGGGCTACGTTGGCGAGGACGTTGAGAACATCCTTCTCAAGCTTATCAACGCTGCGGACGGCGACATCGACCGCGCGCAGATCGGCATCATCTACGTGGACGAGATCGATAAGATCGCTCGCAAGGCGGAGAACCTCTCCATCACGCGCGACGTCTCCGGCGAGGGCGTGCAGCAGGCGCTCTTGAAGATCCTCGAGGGCACTGTCGCGAGCGTTCCCCCTACCGGCGGGCGCAAGCACCCTCAGCAGGAGCTCCTGCAGATCGACACCACCAATATCCTGTTCATCTGCGGCGGCGCCTTTGTCGGCCTGGACAAGATCGTCTCCGACCGCGTGGGCAACAAGGGCGTCGGCTTCAACTCCGAGATCGCCGGCCCCACCTCCGCCGACGAGAACGACCTGCTTCGCCAGGTGCTTCCGCAGGATCTCAACGCGTTTGGCATGATCCCCGAGTTCATCGGCCGTACGCCGGTCATCACCCAGACCCAGGCTTTGGACGAGGATGACTTGGTTCAGATCCTCACCGGTCCGCGCAACGCGATCACCAAGCAGTATCGTCGCATGTTCCAGCTGGAGGGCTGCGAGCTCGAGTTCGAGCCCGAGGCCCTGCATGAGATCGCTGCCAAGGCGCTGTCCCGCAAGACGGGAGCCCGCGGTCTTCGTTCCATCTGCGAGGAACTGCTGCAGCAGACCATGTTCGACCTGCCTAGCGAGCAGAATGTCGCCAAGGTGGTTGTCACTGCCGCCGCGGCCCGCGGTGAAGAGCAACCCCGTCGCGTTTACAAGGGTTCCGATATCGATCTCGACTAGCCCTTGCCATTGTATTTACCTGCATGACGCCGCCTCGAATTTGCGATTCCGGGGCGGCGTTGCTGCAGTTAATATCGTTAGTAATCATGCAAGCTATATAAGTTTTATCGCCCCTTGAACGGCGCCGTACAGGTTAGCGTCGTTGCCGAGCTGGGCGACGACCATGCTGGGCGTCGGGAAGCCGTCGAGCGGGCCCGCGACGCCCGAGAACGCGACGTCCATCCGCCTCTCGAGTGCCTCCACGAGCTCGGTGTCGCAGATTCGAACGTGGTACTATCAGATTACTGTTCGTTTTTGTTCAAAATGTTCGTACATGTTTGAGAGGTGCGTTGTGGACGTGCGTTTCGTCGCGGTGTTCATCGTTTGTTTTCTGGCCTCGCTGCTCGGCCCTCTGTGCGGAATCGGCGGCGGGGTGATCATCAAACCGGTCGTTGATGCGATGGGTGTGATGGGCGTCGGCGCGGTAAGCTTCCTGTCGAGCGTCTCGGTGCTGGTCATGTCGCTGTCCACGCTCGTCCAAAATGCGTGTACGCGATCGTTGTCAATCGACTCGCGGTCCTTGATGCCTATCGCTGTCGGCTCCGCGGTGGGCGGTGTGGCGGGCAAGGTCGCCTTCAACCAAATGATCGCCGCTCTTCCCAACGCCGATCTTGTGGGTGCGGCACAGGCGGCGGTGCTCATCGTTTTCTCCGTGCTTGTTCTCATATACACTCTCAACAAAGACCGTATCGCCGGCGTTGAGCTTCGTGGTGCCGCTCCGCAGGCCCTTGCCGGTTTTTTGGCCGGTGCCTGCTGGTCGTTCCTTGGTATCGGCGGCGGACCGTTCAACTTGGCCATCCTGGTGTTCTTCTTCTCCATGGAAAGCAAGACGGCGGCTCAGGCCTCCTTGTTCATCATCGCGTTTTCGCAGACGGCGAGCCTTGTTTATACCCTCGTCAGCGGCAGCGTGCCCGATTTTTCCCTTATCGTGCTTGTCGGTATGTGCCTTATGGCCGTCATGGGCTCCGTGGTGGGTCGCAAGTTGTCGAAGCGGATGGACAGCTCCACCATCGATCGCCTGTATGTGTTCGCGTTGTTGCTGATCATTGCGATCAGTCTGTACAACTTCGCTCGGTTTGCGATTTTGTGATGTGCGCTTAAAGGCTTGGAAGCTTGAAGGTCCGGTAGCCTAAAGGTCCGGCCCTTGAGTGTGCTTGACCGCCGCGCTTGAGAAGCTCGATACGTTCGCAGCCGGCGCGCCCGCGCTACCCAACATCCTCACGAACACCTGGTGGTCCACTTTCGTCAGTTCGGCGGCTTCGGCGGCATCATCGCCCTTGTGTTGTGTATGCTCTTCGTGGCTAAGAGCGAGCGCTGCAAATCCCGTGGCAAGATGGCTGTCGCTCCGGCGCTCTGCGGCGTCTCCGGGCCCGTCGTCTTCGGTATACCATCGCGGAAAAGGAGCACAAAGAAGGCATTCAATCGCAAATCGTGCGTCAATGTGGCGTGCAACTGTGAATAGCAGGCGGGGCCCGGGTTGATAGAATGGTTCCATAATGGTGGTTCTATCGACCTGGGTTTTCGTTTTATGGGCCGCGATATTGAACGGGGGCTGAAGCTGTGAGGCTCATCAAGGCGCTCAACAATAACGTAGTCGTAGCGTAGGATGAAGAGGGGCCTATAGGACAAAAGGCGGGCGGCCGTTTCCCGTTCGCTTAAATCTCGTGCCCCGTTTTTATCTCCCGGACAAAAAGCGTGCTCTCCTAAGCGGTGAAGCTGCAGGTGAGCGTCCGATAATCGAGCTGCTATACCTTTCGGACGGGAGGGTTCGATGAAAAGGGCGAAGTGCCCGTGCTGCGGGGCGGAGGTGCGCAGTAACGAGAAAACTGAGGCGTGAGCGCGGAGATGGCGCTGCGAGCCGTGCGGGGCACCTGGGACCGTTTCGTACGACTCACAACGCCGCCAGGCTCGAGGAGCTCCCGGTGCGGCTGCTCTCGAGGGGGGGGGCGGGAAGCTTCACGTGCCTCCCATCGACCTCGTGCTCCCGGACGTGCTACGCCCGGCCGGTTGGTGGGCGGAGCACTGTCCGCAGCCGTGCCCGTTCCGGGCGGACTTCTGGTTGGGCTGCTCGCACGCCGAGAACCCGACTCCGGCTGGGGGAGCCCCTTCCTTCTATGCCGACCGATGACGATATCGACCCGCTCTACAGGACCTGCTCGGCATCACCCAAGCGCGGGGGCGACGGGCCCGTATGGGGGAGCTGAGTCACAAAAATATGTATCCCCTTTGGCTACACTGAAAAGCACGCTTTGTGTTCTATAAGGCTCCATTACGCGGGCGTGTATTATTGGATGTCCTTCACTTGATGGCACCGGCTGTCATTAGGAGAAATGGCGGCTTTAATGACAAGACGGTTGCGCAGGCGAGCTCTATAGTGATGACCAAATCCACAAGGAGGTCCGCCATGAAACGCAGCCCAAACAAAGCAATGGCCCCGTGCGTTCAAAGAGCTACCGTATACGCTCTTTGGGGCATGCTTCTGTTAGCCCTTCCGCAATTCGCTCGCGCGAGCGCACTTGCTCCCGCCGGCTTTGGCTTGAGCGGGTTTCCCCAACTCGTCATGTTGCTTATCGCCTCTCTTCTCGTCATGATGATCGAAGGTTTGGGCGAGCATCTACGTCCGCTTGCGCGCGCTAAGGTGATTGCTTTCGCTTGCCTACTGTATCTTGCCCTCGAGGTGGGGTTTCTTGTTGTTAGGGATACTCCGGCTTGGGTGTCGAGCACGCATGAGGGTTGGTTCGTTCTCGAGCAGGTTCTCTATATGACTTTGGTGATGCAATGGATGCTCCGGATGCACGCGGACGCTACGGCGCACGATTATGGCCTGCAAGATGGTTTGCGCGCAGGGTCAGACGACAAGCGACTCGTTGGCTATCGCAACTATCCCCGGATCGCTCTTGCACTCTTTGGTGGTCTTACGCTGTCGTCGTTAGGGATGGATGTTGCAGATGCCTGGTTGTCCTCGTTCTTCGCGCAGCAGGGTTTCGCGCTGCCAGTCGATTTTGCTATGGGTCTCTCGGCTTTCGCCTTCGCTGCGTGCGCGTTGCTTCCGTTGCGAGCTTGGCTTGCGAGCGGCATGGGTTTGCACGCATACCTTTTGGTGTATTTTTGCTCAAAAGTGAGTGCACTTATGCTTATGCGACTGGTGCCAGCTGCTGCGAGCCTTTCCATTGCCGCGATATTTGGAGTTGCCCTTGCATCCATTCTTATCCTGTTGCTTGTTGCCGTGCATCTGAAGCGCGGCCATGCTGATGCTAGCGTGGAGTATGAGGGTCAAGAGCTGCGAGCGAATACCTCGCTTGTCGCTCTTGATGGAATCGATGCGCTGTCTTCCCGAGAGCGTGAGGTGCTTGATCTCACGTTGCAAGGTCTTACCCAAAAGGAGATTGGTGCTCAGCTGGGTGTTTCGGTCGCTACTGCGGGGACCTATCGCACGCGTGCATATAGGAAGCTCGGTCTCGCCTCAAAGGAGGAGCTGATCGCCCTGTTGGAAGCGCGCCGCCAAGTCAGGGGAGATTCTACCCAGGTGACAAGCGCGGATCTTGCCGCCCGGCGTTCGCAGGTGCTGCATCCGTTGCTGGCGAGCGCCGCGCCGTTTCTTTTCGTGGCGGCCGTGCTTTATGTGCCATTAAGCCTGCTGCCCTTCGAGGTGCGCTTTGCGCTATCCCCCGTACTCGTTGTTGCAGTTTTCGCGGTAGGAATCGTGTTGCTTTTCGCTGGCGCGACGGGTAGAGCGCCTGGCCATACGACTGAACAAACGACTGCGCACACGGAGACGCGCGATAAGGGCATCGCTAACAATGAATGGGGCGCCGCGTGCATCTTGGCGTGCTGCCTCATCTCGCTCAGCGCACGCATGTACACCGATCGCGGTTATGCCGATCCAAACAGCGTCAAGCTCGATATGGTGCTTATCGCAGTCCTTTCAATCGTGGCGATTGTCCGTGCCCTGGGTCGCCGGCATCAGGCTTTTGAGAGCATGCAATTCCCGTCCCTTCTCGATAGGAATCAGTTTTACCAGCGTGCCTGCAGCTTGTTTGTCGCTATGGGGTATTCGGACGATGAGGCGAAGGCGCTTGCGGATACGTGCCTGGGCAAAACCGCGGCGAATATAGCAAAAGAGCTCTATATGTCTCCGTCGCGCGTGCGCGCATGCCGAACATGCGCCTACCGTCAGCTTGGCGTTCGCGATAGCGCCGAGTTCCGCCGTGCTGTATCCAGGCTTATTGCTGCACAATTCACGTAGAGATTGGCGGCGTCTTTGAGCGAAATGTCTGCAGCTCATTCCCTGTGATATCCTGTTATGCGTTTACGCAAACTTCGACTCTTGGGGAGCATGGATATGGCAGAAGAGATGCCCAAGACATATGATCCTGCGGTCAACGAGCCCGCAATCCTTCAGAAGTGGCTTGATGGCGGCTACTATCGCCGTCGTCCCGGTGTGGGCGACTGCACCGTCACCATTCCGCCGCCCAACGTTACCGGTAAGCTGCACATGGGCCACGCTACCGATGACTCCATCCAGGACGCCATCGTCCGCATGGCACGCATGCGCGGCAAGTCCACGCGTTGGATCCTGGGCACCGACCATGCCGGCATCGCTACCCAGACCAAGGTTGATAAGAAGCTGAAAGAGGAGGGCATCAGCCGCCTCGAGATCGGTCGCGATAAGTTTATCGATGCCTGCTGGGATTGGACCCACGAGTACGGCGGCATTATCCAGGACCAGATCAAGCGCATGGGTTGCTCCATCGATTTCGAGGACGAGCACTTCACCATGGACGCGGATTACGCCGAGGCCGTGCGCAAGGTCTTTTGCGATTGGTATCATGACGGCCTGATCTACCGCGGCAAGCGCATCGTCAACTGGTGCCCCAGCTGCACCACCGCCATCTCCGATGACGAGGCCGAGTACAAGCAGGAGGACGGCCACCTGTGGCACCTTCGCTACCCGTTGACCGAGCCCGTTAACGGTCAGGATTACATCGTTGTCGCCACCACTCGTCCCGAGACCATGCTGGGCGACACGGGTATTGCCGTCAGCCCCAAGGACCCCGAGAAAGAGGCCTTTGTTGGCAAGACCGTCATGCTGCCCATCGTGAACCGCGAGATCCCCATCTTCTCCGATTGGCACGTGGACGCCGGCTTTGGTTCCGGCTTTGTCAAGGTCACCCCTGCGCATGACCCCAACGATTACGCTATGGGCCAGGCTCATGACCTGCCACAGATCAACATCTTCGACGAGCACGCGGTGGTGGTCGAGGGCTACGGCGAGTTCTCCGGCATGACCCGCGAACAGTGCCGCGAGGCCGTTCTGGCGTGGTTCGAGGAGCATGGCCTGCTGGACCACGTTGAGGACCACGACCACTCCGTCATGCATTGCTACCGCTGCGATAACACGCTGGAGCCCTGGCTCTCCGAGCAGTGGTTTGTCGCCGTCGACAAGCTGAAGGAGCCCGCGCTCAAGGCCGTCGAGGACGGTCGCGTGACCTTCCATCCCGCGCGCTGGACCCAGACCTACACCACCTGGATGGAGAACCTCAAAGACTGGTGCATCTCCCGTCAGCTGTGGTGGGGCCACCGCATCCCGGTCTTCTACTGCGAGGACTGCGGCTGGGAAGATGCCTGCATGGAAGACGTGCACGTGTGCCCCAAGTGCGGCGGTACCCACGTGCATCAGGACGAGAACGTGCTCGATACCTGGTTTAGCTCCCAGCTGTGGACGTTCGCCACGCAGGGCTGGCCCCAGAAGCCCGAGCTGCTCGAGGGCCATCATCCCACCACCGCGCTGGTGACCGCCCGCGACATCATCGCCCTGTGGGTCGCCCGCATGATCATGAGCTCGCTGTATTTCTTGGACGAGGTCCCGTTCCATGACGTGGTGATCTACCCCACCATCCTGGCCAAGGACGGCAGCCGCATGTCCAAGTCCAAGGGCAACGGCGTGGACCCTATGGACCTCATCGGCATGTACGGCGCAGACGCCATGCGCTTCAACCTGCTCACCCTGTGCACCACCAACCAGGACGTCAAGTTCGATGCCAACATCGATAAGAAGACCAAGCAGCTGGTGGATAGCCCGCGTACCGACCAGGCTCGCTCCTTTGTGACCAAGATTTGGAACGCCAGCCGCTTTTTGCTGATGAACATGGAGGGCTACACGCCCGGTGCCCCGGTAGCGGAGACCGCCGCGGACGCCTGGATGTTCTCCCGTCTGGCCAAGGCGTCGCGTAGCGTCACCGAGGGCATCGAGCAGTACACGTTTGGCGAGATGGCCCGCGGCGTGCAGACGTTCTTCTGGAACGAGGTGTGCGACTGGTACATCGAGATCACCAAGGGTCGCTTGAACGACGAGTCCACCCGCCTGCAGGCGCAGCGCAATCTCATCTTTGTTCTGGACGCGTCGCTTCGCCTCATGCATCCCCTGATGCCGTTTGTCACGGAGGCGATTTGGGATACCATGCCCGCTAGCTGGCTTGACGTTGACCCGGCTACCGATGAGGCCAACCGCGCCGAGGCCCTGATCGTTGCCGCCTGGCCCGAGCCCGACGCGCTCGCCCAGTACGTGGACGAGGACGCTGAGCGCTCCTTCGAGCTACTCCGCACCGTGGTGACCGCAGCACGTTCTACTCGCGCCCGCTACCGCCTGAGCCCGCGCGAGGAGCTTGATTTGGTGGTCCGCGCCAGCGCTGCCGACGTCGAAGCGCTCGAGGGCCTGCGTAGCACCATCGAGTCGCTCGCCCGTACCAGCAGTCTTGTGATGGGCGCCGACGTCGATAAGCCCGCGGCCAGCACGGCTATAGTCGAGGGCGGCGTCGAGGTCTTCATCGTCCTGGAGGGCAAGGTGGACTTGTCTGCTGAGAAGGCCCGCATCGAGAAGGAGATCGCTTCTTCCGAGAAGGAGCTCGCCGGCCTTAAGCGCATGCTCGCCAACGAGGGCTTCATCTCCAAGGCGGCTCCCGCCGTGGTCGAGAGCAAGCGCGCCCGCGCGGCAGAGCTCGCCGACGCTCTTGAGGCCCTGAAGGGTCAGCTCGCTGACTTCTCATAGTTATTGCGCTATGTTCGGGTGCGCCCCGCGGTGGGATGTCCGCTGCGGGGCGCACTTTTTTGATACGTTGAATTTGCGTGCCGGCGCATGTGCGCCGCGGTAGAAGGAGTGCTCGCGATGACATATAGTTGCCCGTTTTCCATCGAGGAGCTGGCGTATGACGAGGCGGTGCGCATCGCGCACGATACGGGGAAGATCTCCGGCGACGCCGGTCCCTTGCTTGAGACCGTGGTGGATATGCTGGACGAGCTCGAGCGCCCGGACTCGCATTTTGATTGCATCCAGATCGCGGGTACCAACGGCAAGACCTCGACGTCGCGTTTCGCCGCGTCGATCCTTGGTGGAGAGGGACTGAAGTGCGCGTTGTATACCTCGCCCGAGCTCGTCCATATGGAAGAGCGCATGGAGATTTTGGGCGCCCCCGTGGCGCCTGAGCAGTTTGCCCACGGCGTCTCCGCGGCTCGCGAGGCTGGCCGTCGCGTCAACCTTCGTCGCGAGGAGGCCGGCGAGGCCCGCTATACCATCACGCCCTTTGATTTGCTTACGGTTGCCGCGATGGTGGTTTTTGCGGAGGCCGGCGTAGACGTGGCGGTGCTGGAGGTTGGCATGGGCGGTCGCTGGGATGCCACCAGCGCCACCGACCCCGTAGCCGTTGCCGTGACGGGCATCGGCTTGGACCACATGAGGATTCTGGGCGATACCTTGGAGAAGATCGCGGCAGAGAAAGCGGCGGTCATCAAGCCTGGGCGCATCGTTGTGCTGGGCGAGGGTGCGCACGAGCCCGGTGTGTGGCGCGTCATGAGCGAGCGATGCGATGAGTGCGGCGTTGAGCCGCTGGTCTCCTCGCATGAGACGCTTGAGCTGCCGGCGCGCCTGGGCGATCGCGTGCGCTTTGCCTGCCAGACCGCTAGGCGCCGCTACGAGGTCTCAATGCCCAAGCCGTCCTATCAGCCGCAAAACGCCGCTTGCGCCATCTACCTGTGCGAGGCGTATATAGGGCGAGCACTTGATGCGGCATCGCTGCAGGCGTCTCTTGCGGCTTGCCCCACGCCCGGCAGGTTCGATGTGCTGCGCGAAAGCCCCCTGGTGCTGGTAGACGCCTGCCATAATCCGCAGAGCTGCGAGAACTTTGTCTCGGCGTTGGACGAGATCGATCCGGTGGTGGAAAACAGGCCGGCCCTCTTGGTGGCCGCGCTTGCCGACAAGGATGTCTCCGGCATCGTAAACGTGCTGCTCCCGGCGTTTCCCGCCTTTGCGGTGACCCAAACGGCGAGCGACCGTGCGCTACCTGCGGGCGAGCTAGCGAAGCTCGTTGAGGACGAGCTCGCGCGCCGTGGTCGCGCGAACGCTTCCGTAGAGGTGTTCGCCTGTGTGGACGATGCCCTGGATGCGTTCACCGCCGCAGGTAGAGACGTGGTCGCCGCGGGTACCATTACGCTTGCGGGCGAGGTAGCGGGCTGTCTTTCCCGCAGGTAGGCACTTGTTATAGCGAGCGGGCGATCTGCTGCATCGCGGGCGCGGCGTATTCCAAGAAGTCGCGGTAGCCGCAGTAGTCTTGGCGGGAATAGGCAACGTTCAAGCGCTTGCAATTCTTGTGGCAGATGCGCTCGAAGGGGCAGGTGGCGCACTGCGAGCAGTCGCGGCGCGGCTCCGCCAGGAAGGTTTTGACGGCGTCGCACGTGGCCATGTCCTCAAGCGAGTCCGTTTGAACGTTTCCGCAACGGTACTGATCGAGCACGTAGAAATCGCAAGGGTAGACGTCTCCGTTGCTCTCGACCACAAATTGCGGAGCGCACCGGCCCAGCATGCCGCACTGCTGCGGCGGGGAGCCGCGAAACAGCGGGATCACGTTGTCGAAAAGCGTCACGCTCATGTAGTGGCCCCGGCGGAAATCTTCTGTCCATAGGCGGAAGAAGGCCTTGTAAAACGATGCGAACGCCTCGGGCGTCAACGAGAACTCGTCCCCTTCCTCATCGTCAAAGCCGGGCAGGCAGGGGATGAGCTGCACGTAGTCTAGCTTATGCTGGCGGTAGAACTTATAGACCTTTTGCGGGTGCTTGGCCAGCTGCGCGGTGAGCACCGTGAGGACGTTGAAGTCGACCTGCGCCGCTCGCAGAAGCTCTATGGCGTGCATGACGCGGTCGTAGGTGCCCTCTTGCGCCGCGTCCGGGCGCAGCCAGTTGTGCAGGTCGCGGTAGCCGTCAAGTGAAACGCCTACCAGGAAGTTGTTCCCATGGAAGAACTCCGCCCACTCTTTGTCCACGAGATAGCCGTTGGTTTGCAGCGCGTAATGGATGGTTTGCTTGATGCGGTAGTCCGAGACGTAGCGGGGGGAGGCCCGGGAGAAATCGAGCCCCGCCAGCTAGATTTCA
>OBVA01000746.1_pt1 | contig 12998 bp, 6 predicted proteins | sample 1495021 | NCBI WGS metagenome assembly OBVA01 (sample SAMEA2579965, study PRJEB22360) | human gut metagenome | biome: human gut; feature: human-associated habitat; material: faeces | place: Denmark | collected 2008/2010
GCTGCCAGCCATATCTACCAATTCCTGTTGGATGCAGACGTGTCGAACGTGAAGTGTTTAACTTTTGCCAATGCAGATGTGGCGGAACTTGTTGCCCGTCCCGATTCGAAAATTACCCGTAAGCAGGTAAAAGATCTGAATCTTCCGAAAGATTTGACGTTGGGCGGATTGATTCGTGACGGTGAGCCTATGATGATCAAGGGTGATACACATATCCAAGCTTATGACCACGTTGTGGTGTTCTGTTTGGATACGGCTATGCGTAAATTGGAGGACTACTTTAATTAATTGTCAATGGACAACTCTGGGTTGTCTCTTTTCTCTGTTCAATGTGTCAATTGTTAATAGCATATTATGCTGAACATTCGTTTTATAATTAAGATGTTAGGGATGATGTTCATCCTTGAGACGTTGTTTATGCTGGCTGCAACGGCAGTCGCTTTCTTATATGAAGGAAATGACTTCTATCCGCTTCTTCAGTCGAGTGGTATCATGTTCGGAACGGGAGTCCTTTTTATGCTGATCGGACTACGAGCCAATGAACATACGGCCGGGCGCAGGGAAGGGATGCTGACTGTTACATTAACTTGGGCTCTTTTCTCCCTTTTGGGGATGTTACCATTCTATTTAGGTGGCTATATAGATAATGTGACGGATGCTTATTTCGAAACGATGTCTGGTTTTACGACGACAGGCTCTACCATATTGACCGATATCGAAGCTCTTCCGCACGGGATATTGTTTTGGCGGAGCCTTACGCAATGGCAGGGCGGTATTGGAATGATCGTGTTTACCGTAGCGCTGATGCCTATTATCGGAGGTGGGGCTACCCAGATGTTCAATGCCGAGACTCCGGGTATCACGCACGAACGTTTCCGTCCGCGTGTTACCCAGGTGGCCAAGCGCCTGTGGGGAGTTTATTTGTTCCTGACCATTATCCTTATTGGTCTTTTATGGGCGGGTCCAATGGACTTGTATGACGCTGTCAATCATGCGCTCACTTGTATTTCTACAGGTGGCTATTCCACGAAAAATGCCAGTATCGCTTACTGGGACTCTGCCTATATCGAATATATAATTACGATTTTTATGTTTATCGGTGCGACCAATATTACTTTGATATATTTCTTTTTTAACGGTAGGCCCAAGAAGTTATTTGCGGATGAAGAAACACGCTGGTTTTTCTGGTTCGTACTGATTATTACGGCAATATCGACAGTCTGGATCATGTATAAAGGATTTGTGGACGATTTTGGTACAGCTTTTAGGCAAACGGTATTCCAGGTCGTGACATTGGTGTCTACATGTGGGTTTGCAACGGTCGATTATATTCCGTGGGGACCGTTTTTCTGGCTGTTAGCGCTAGTTCTGATGGTGGTATGTGGTTGTGCTGGCTCTACTTGTGGAGGTTTGAAAATGGGTCGTTTTGTGATTTTGACCAAGAACCTCTTTAATGAGTTTAAGAAGCAGACGCATCCACATGCCATTATTCCGGTACGAATGAACGGGCATGCTGTTTCTGGTGATATCGTCCACCGGGTATTGGCGTTCGCTTTTGCCTATATTGCTTTAATATTTGTCAGCTGTATGGTGCTGATGATCGATGGGGTAGGATTTGAGGAGACGATCGGGGCTACTATCTCTTCGATCAGTAACGTTGGACCGGGACTTGGTAGTCTGGGACCGGTCGGAAACTATGCTGATGTTCCGGTGGTATCGAAATGGTTCTTGTCTTTTCTGATGATGGTCGGACGTTTGGAGATCTTTACGGTGCTGACAATCTTGTTGCCGGGGTTTTGGAAACAATAATACCAAAAAAGATAGTTCGGATATACGCTTTTGTCTAATTTTGCGTTATAATAGGTGCGAATCATAAAGACGTAAGATACATGATAGAATATATCAAGGGAGAGATAGTAGAACTGACACCGGCCAGGATGATCTTGGAATGTGCCGGAATCGGTTATGAACTGAATATCTCCTTGAATACATATACTTTTTATAATGGGAAACCGACCGGGAAGATGATACGTGAGGATGCCCATTTGCTTTTTCGCTATGCAGGAAAAGATGAGCGCGAACTGTTTCTGATGTTGACTTCCGTGTCGGGAGTCGGTCCCAATACTGCCCGGATGATCCTTTCTTCCCTGTCACCATCCGAATTGATCCGGGTGATTGCAGATAAGAACGAAACAGCTCTGACGTCAGTCAAAGGAATCGGATTGAAAACAGCTCAACGTATTCTAGTTGATCTCAAAAACAAGGTAAAGCCGATAGAGGGAATGACAGTGACAGGTGGCTCCTCTTCTGCCGCTGCCAGTGGTGCTGTCACAGAAGAAGCAGTGGCGGCATTGGTTATGCTTGGATTCCAGAAGGCCGCTTCGCAAAAGGCGGTTAACTTGATATTGAAAGGTTCGCCTGCACTGGCTGTCGAGCAGGTCATTAAAACAGCCCTAAGAATGCTTTAAGCAATGGATAATTGGCAATTGGCAATTTAGGAGAATTTGGAATTGTCGGTTGTCATTGTCTGTTGTCAATTGTCAATTAACATGAGAAGGACACTGAAATTTATACTCTGGATAACAATTCTACTGTTTGGTGCAGGTCTGTATTCTATGAATACGGATTTTCTGGCCTATGAGATGTCGTTGCCGGATACTGAACAGCCGGTCGTTCCGGATGATACGGTGCCGAAGGTGCGCACCCGCTTTCCGGTAGCTAAGACGGTCCCTGAAGAATATCAGGATCTTACCAAGCAATCACCTGCTGACTTGAAGACGCCGGATAACGTGAAATCAGTGGTCGAATATGATATCAGAACCGGGACGTATGTAGTCCGTACCAAGTTAGGTGATGCCGATCTGACTACTCCTATTTCGTTGACCCCTGAGGAATACCAGGATTATAGTTTCCAAAAATCCGTTCAATCCTACTATCGCCAGAAAAACGAGGAAGAATTTCAAAAGGCGGCTAATAAGCAGTTCAACTTAGCTGATATGCAGTTCAATATCGGTGCGGCGGAACGTATCTTTGGGCCGGGCGGTGTCCGGGTGAAAACGCAAGGTTCGGCCGAAGTGGAGTTAGGCTTGAAGCAGAATAAAACCAAAAATCCCTCTTTGCCGGAACGTGCTCGTAACCGTACCTTCTTTAATTTCGATGAGAATGTTCAATTGAATGTACAGGCATCGGTTGGTAGCAAAGTGAATTTCGATATGAACTATAATACCGAAACTTCTTTTGATTTCGACTCCAAAAAACTGAAATTAGCTTATACCGGGGAGGAAGATGAAATTATCAAGTCGCTGGAAGCCGGAAATGTAAGTATGACAACCAGTAACTCCCTAATCAACGGAGGAGCAGCCCTGTTCGGTATGAAAGCGGATCTCCAGTTCGGGAAGCTGCGAGTCAATGCGTTGTTTGCACAGCAGGAGTCGGAATCGAAAACGGTCAGTTCTAAAGGGGGCGTGCAGACAAAACCTTTCGAATTGACGATTGACCAGTATGACGAGAATCGTCACTTTTTCCTGTCACACTATTTTCGCGACCGCTATGATGAGGCGGTGAAGAACCTGAATACGATTTCCTCTCCCGTCACGATCAGCAAGGTGGAAGTTTGGGTGACAAACAAACGGGCTACTTATGACCAGGCGCGTAACGTGGTCGCTTTTGCCGATCTGGCCGAGCATGATAATATTTCGAATACGACGGTCGTTTCTCCTTCAGGGGCGCTGTCTATCCCCTATAATAATACGAATACATTATATAATACCCTTAACCAACAATTTACCGGTGCTCGTGATATCAGCACGGTAAATCAGGCGTTGGGAGGAACTTTTGTTAACGGTACGGAGTATGAAGAAGTGGAAAGCGCTCGTTTGCTGGATGCGTCCGAATATACGGTCAATACGAAGTTGGGGTATATCTCGCTGAAAACACAGTTGCAGGCAGATGAGGTATTGGCTGTCGCTTACAATTATACTTATTCGGATGGAAAGACTTATCAGGTTGGTGAGTTCTCGACTGACAATCCTTCATCGGCTGCCTCTTGCCTGTATGTGAAGTTGTTGAAAGGAATTACCATGTCGCCTGATATGCCTTTTTGGGACCTGATGATGAAAAATATCTATTCATTAGGAGCTTACTCTGTCCAAAAAGAGAAGTTCAAGTTGAATATCATGTATCAAAGCGATGCAACCGGTATGTCAACTATTTGCCGGAAGGGGCGATTGCCAACCAAATCTTGTTACGAGTGCTGAACCTGGATAGCTATGATTCCAACAATCAGCCGCATCCGGATGGTATATACGACTTTATTGAAGGTGTGACCGTCCTTGCCGATAATGGGAAAATTATTTTTCCAAGTGTGGAACCATTCGGCTCCTATCTGCGTAAAAAGATTAACAATGATGCGATTGCTGACAAATATGTGTTCCAGGAACTCTACGACTCGACATTGACCGTCGCCCGGCAGATTGCTGAAAAGAACAAGTTCAAACTGGAAGGGGAATACAAAGCCTCTTCGGGTGCCGAGATACAGTTGGGAGCTTCCAACGTAGCGCGAGGTTCAGTGAAAGTAACAGCTGGCGGAGCGATATTAACCGAGAATGTGGATTATACCGTCGACTATACTTCCGGCGTGGTGACGATCCTGAACGAAAGTATTATTTCCGCAGGTACGCCGGTCAGCGTCTCGCTGGAAAACCAGACAGCCTATAACATGCAGCGTAAGACCATGATGGGATTGGACTTGAACTATCAGTTCAACCCGAATCTGATGGTAGGCGCTACCATCATGCACATGTCCGAAATGCCGTTGACCACCAAGACGACGATGGGCGACGAAGCGATAAAGAATACGCTCTGGGGTGTCAATATGGCTTATAAGGGCGAGAGTCAGTGGCTTACCAATATGTTCGACAAGCTGCCGTTGCTGAACCTAAGCAAACCCAGCCAGATATCTTTCAATGCGGAGTTCGCTCATTTGATTGCCGGGCATTACGAAAACAAGAACACGGGTGGATATTCGTATCTGGATGACTTCGAGTCGACACAGAGCAATTTCGACCTCTCCGACCCTTATCCCTGGCAGTTGTCCAGTGTGCCTTATGACGATGGTACGCCCCAATTGTTCCCGGAAGCCGGGCTGACCAATAATATCGATTACGGGAAAAGTCGTGCTTTGCTTGCTTGGTACACGATCGACGGATTGTTCACGCGTAAAAATTCTTCTTTGCGTCCGAAGTATATTACGACAAAAGATTTGTCCAACCATTATGTCCGTGCTATCGAGACGAGAGAGTTGTTCCCGCAACGGCAGCAAAGCATGAGTGAAAGTAATACGTTGACAGTTCTGAACATGGCTTACTATCCGCAGGAACGCGGACCGTATAACTTGGATGCCGATAATATTAATCCTGACGGAACATTGCAAAACCCGGAAAAGCGTTTCGGTGGAATGATGCGAAAGATAGACCAGAGTGACTTTGAGACGGCGAATGTCGAATATATCGAATTTTGGATGCTCGATCCGTTCATTTATGATCGTCAGACAACAGGGGGGGATCTGTATTTTAATTTGGGTGAGATATCGGAAGACATATTGAAGGATGAAAAGAAGTTCTTCGAAAACGGATTGCCAATCGATGGCGATACGTCTAAGGTCGATTATACTGTTTGGGGTAAGGTTCCAAAACAGCAGAGTACAGTTTATGCCTTCGACAATACGGCAGGTGCACGTCTGTTGCAGGATGTCGGCCTGAACGGTTTATCCTCGGATGAAGAAAAGGAATATCCGGCTTACCAGGATTATCTGAATAAATTACGCCAGAAATTGAATGCGGTAACCCTAACCGAGATGGAGAACGATCCGTTACAGCTGTCCCCTTTCTTTGATCCGGCCGGTGACAAGTTCCACTATTTTCGTGGTTCGGACTATGATTCTCAGGAGGTGGATATCTTAACACGTTACAAACGCTATAATGGAACGGAAGGAAACTCGAAAGATATCAACGATTCGGGCGAGCGCTACAGCACTTCTTCCAAGACCGTGCCTGATGTAGAAGACATCAATCAGGACAATACTCTGAATAAAAATGAAAAATATTTCGAATACAAAGTCAGGATAACTCCGCAGGATACGGTTGTCGGTGAAAACTTCATTGCGGATAAACGTACTTCATCAGTAAGATTGGCGGATGGTACGACAGAATCCGTTACCTGGTATCAATTTAAGATTCCGGTAAAACAATACCAGCGTCGTGTGGGGGCAATCAATGATTTCAAGACGATTCGTTTCATGCGTATGTATATGACAGGGTTTAAGGAATCGGTCGTGTTGCGCTTCGGTACTCTGCAATTGGTACGCGGAGAATGGCGATCCTACGAGCAGGATTTGTCCGATCCGAAGATGCCGCCCGCAGTGAAGGGTAAATTGGAAGTCTCGACTGTCAATATCGAGGAAAACAGTGACAGGGATCCGGTCAGCTATACATTGCCCCCGGGCGTCAGCCGTGTACTGGACCCGAGCCAGCCTCAGATTCGTCAGGAGAATGAACAGGCGCTTTCTTTAAAGATAACGGACCTTGCCGCTCAAGATGCACGTGCCGTGTATAAGAATACGAATTATGATTTGCGGCAGTATAAGCGCTTGCAACTGTTTACACATGCCGAGGCTCCGAAATTGGATGTAAACGATCTTGCAGATGGCGATCTCGCTGTTTTTATCCGCCTGGGATCGGACTATAAGAATAACTATTACGAATATGAAGTACCGTTGAAATTGACTCCGCACGGGGAGTATAACTATAACAATTCGGAACACCAGAAAATCGTTTGGCCGGCAGAAAACATGTTGAATTTCCGTTTGGAGATTTTGACGGACCTAAAACTGGAGCGTAACCGGGAAAAACGGTCCGGTACGAATGGAGTGTCTTTCCAGACTGTCTATTCTGGTAGGGATCCGGACAACGATGGTAATACGATCCGTGTCAAAGGTAATCCGAGTCTTTCCGAAGTGAAGACAGTCATGATCGGTGTGCGTAACGTGCGTAATAAGTTGAAGAGCGGGGAAGTTTGGGTGAACGAATTGCGCCTGACCGACTTCAATGAAGAAGGTGGGTGGGCGGCCAATGCGAATTTGAATGTTGCGCTTTCCGACTTGGGAACGGTGAATGTGGGCGGACGTATCGAAACGGCCGGCTTTGGTGCTCTTGACCAGTCTTTGAATGAACGCCGGATGGAGGACTTCAAACAGTATAACGTGGCGACCTCTATCGAATTGGGTAAACTGTTTCCGGAAAAGGCGCAAGTCAGTATCCCGTTCTATTATGCTTATTCGAAGGAAACATATGATCCGAAATACAATCCGCTGGATCAGGATGTCAAACTGAAGGATGCTATCGATAAGACAGAAACAAAGGCTGAGAAGGATTCGATCCGTGATTATTCTCAAGATAGGACGGTTATCAAGAGTGTTTCATTCAATAACGTGCGTGTGAATATCAAGAGTAAGAATCCGATGCCTTATGATCCGGCAAACTTTACACTCGGATATTCGTACAGTATTAATGATAAGAAAAATCCGGAAACGGAATATGAAACGACGAAAGACTATCGTGCTAATTTTGCCTATAGCTATGTGCCTTATGTCAAGCCGATCAAACCATTCGATAAGTTATTGAAGAAAAACAACGGCTATACGCGCTATGCCAAGCAATTGGCGTTTAATGTGGCCCCGTCTATCAACTTCCAGACGGCCATGATGCGGAATTATTACGAAATAAAATTACGCGACCTGACAGGAGCGGCAACAGGTGTCACTAACGATATTCCGGTGACATTCAGCCAGAACTTCTATTGGGACCGTGCTTTCAGTTTGAACTGGGCTTTTACGAATAACCTGAACATAACGTTCAGTTCCGGTACGAATGCCCGTATCGAAGAACCGTATGTGCAGGTGAATAAGGAACTGAACCCGGACGGTTACCAGTTATGGAAAGATTCCGTGAAGAAGAGCATCGCTGACCTGGGAACCCCGATGAAGTATGACCAGCAGTTTATGGCGACCTGGCAGTTGCCGTTGCAGCTGATCCCGGTCCTGGATTGGACCAATGCTTCTTTGAGCTACAATGCTACTTACAACTGGGATCGTGGAGCGACGGTAAGCGAAGATATCGAGATGGGTAATACGATCAAGAACCAGCGTCAGTTCGATTTGCAGGCGAACTTGAACCTGTTATCTCTCTACAACAAAAACAAATATTTGAAGAAGATCAACCAGAAGTTTAACAATACCCGGACTACGGCTAAAAAAACGGAGAAGAAGAAAAAGCCGAAATTGGAAAAAGAAATTGTCTTGAGTCCGGACAGCGCTACGGTTGTCGAGCATGGAATGTTTACGAAAAAGGTGCAAATCACGGCCAGAAGAACGGACGGGCGTGTCTACAAAGTAAAGTTCAAGCCGATCAACTTCGCACAAGTTAAGATTTTGAACCAAGACACGGTGCGCTTGAAGTTGACGATCATACCGGGACCGGCCCCTACTGAGGATTTTCTTTACAAGGCGGTTGAACACAGTGCCCGCTTTTTGATGATGGTGCGCCGTTTCAATATTCAGTTTACGAACTCTGCCGGTATGATGCTGCCCGGTTTCCGTCCGGAGATCGGTGATATTTTTGGCCAGGGACGGTCTTCATTCGGACTTTCCCCGGGGATCGGTTTTGCGTTCGGTGACGTGAGTCGTAGCTATATAGACGAGGCATATGAAAAAGGCTGGTTGATTACGGATACCGAGAGAGACGTGAATGCCGCAGTCATGACCAGTACGAAAAATCTGAATATACGGGCGAACCTCGAACCGATCACTGGATTGAAGATCGACTTGACGGCTCTTCGCAACGATACGCGTAATACGGAAATACAATTTATGTATGAAGGTATGCCGGAGATTATGGGGGGAAACTTTACCATGACGACAATCGCGCTGGGAAGCGCATTCGGAGGCAGTGGCAATGCTATGAATAACTATTCTTCGAAAGCCTTTGACAAGTTGTTGGCAAACCGCGAGATCATTGCCCAACGTATCGAAAGCAAGTATTCCGGCTTGAAATATCCGGATGTGGGCTTTATCCATGATAAAGGCTTGGGAGGAATGCCTTATAATCCGGGAACAGGTAATGTGAACGGTGTCAACCGGAATTCGGCGGATGTCCTGATTCCTGCATTTCTGGCCGCTTATACCGGTAAGGACCCGAAGAAGGTAGGCTTGACGGCTTTCCCTTCGTTGAAGAGCATGTTGCCTAACTGGCGCGTTACTTACGACGGCTTGATCAAGATTCCGGCTGTCAAGAAATATTTCAAGAGCTTGACGTTGAGTCACCAGTACCGTTGTTCTTATTCGGTAGGTGCTTTCACATCCTTCTTGAATTGGGTGGATGCCGGGCAGGACGGACTGGGATATATCCGGTCGATTCTGAACGATAACCCGACACCATCGTCTCCTTATTCGATTTCGTCTGTCAGCCTTACCGAAGCGTTTAGTCCTTTGTTGGGTGCAGATGCGACGCTGTTGAATAACGTGACGGTTCGGGCGGACTATTCGACTACCCGCAATTTAAGCCTGAACACGACATCCTACCAATTGGTCGAAGCACTTTCCAAGAAAGTGACGATCGGTTTGGGTTACAAATATGCCGAGTTCAACAAGGTTTTGAAGATGAAGAAAACGCGTGATTTCAGCAATGACCTCACCGTTCGCCTTGATTTCTCGTTCAACAAGATGCAGTCGTTGATTCGTAAAATCGACACGCAACTGACGCAGGCTACTAGCGGTAACATCGCAAAGACAATCTCCTTCTCGGCTGATTACGGTTTGAGCCGTGCGTTGACGGTCCGTGCATTCTATGATATTCAGATCAATGAACCGTTGATATCGAGTGCATCTTATCCGACTTCAAACTCAAACTACGGTATCAGTTTGCGGTTCTCTCTTGCACAATAATCCAGTTTCTCTATCACTCTATCACACTTTGTTTTGCAAGCATTGACAAACATGGTGTGCAAGGAGTGATACATACCGGATTCCTGTATCACACTTGTATCACTACCTGCCGTTGAAACGGGTAGCCGGTAGTGTTTACAAAAACGCAGGGAACCGTGCCGATATATATCTGTGTGGAGATAGTTTCCTCAACATAAAGGTCCTTTTTTACTAAAACAAGTAGGAAAAGAACGAAAAGCAAGCAGAAAAGTTTGGAAACATGCCCATCTTCTGCCTTTCTACACCCGGATGTTACCGCTCTCCACACCCGGATGTCCGGAATGGCTACACCCGGATGTCCGGAACTCGTACTTCTTACCAATCAATCTTTTGAATACCTTTGCTTTGGAGGAAAGTATTCGCCTTGCTGAAGTGTTTACAGCCGAAGAAACCATGGTCAGCAGAGCGTGGAGACGGATGCACGGTTGTCAGCACCAAGTGTTTATGGGTGTCGATAAGGGAGATCTTCTCTTTTGCATAACTTCCCCACAGCATGAATACCAGATTCTCACGTCCATCGCTCAATTTCTTTATCACTGCATCTGTAAAAGTTTCCCATCCCATATTCCGATGTGAGCCGGTTTCGTGAGCCCGTACAGTCAGGACCGAGTTCATAGGAAACACGCCTTGCTCTACCCAACGGTCCAGATTGCCGGATGTGGGGATCGGTTTGCCTAAGTCTTGGTGTATTTCTTTGAATATGTTGGCCAGTGATCCAGGAATGGGAACTCCTTGCGGGACGGAGAAGCAGACTCCGTAATATTGCCCCGGATTGGGATAAGGGTCTTGTCCAAGTATAACAACCTTCACTTTCTCGAATGGACAGGCATTAAAAATATGGAAGATCTGGTGTCCGGGAGGAAGCACATGTGCGCTTCTGTATTCGTTCTTGACAAATGTGACCAACTGCTCAAAGTATGGCTTATCAAATTCTTCCTGAAGGCGTTTTCGCCAGCTTTCTTCTATTTTGACATTCATGGCATAGCATGTTAATTGGGACAATGCAAAAGTATATAATTTACAAGAGATTATCAAGAAGACAACAAAGATACGACGGATATCTTATCCGGATATTGACTTAATTCTACAATAAATGTGTATAGTCACAAACTCCCTGAAAATATTTCAGAATAAACACAAACTTATCTTTCAAAGAGATTCAAATTGTATCTTCTTTTTGAAATAAACAAATAAAAAACTGACAGCCACCGATAAGTTAACTATATTTGTCAGCAGATAAGAAGTTACATGCAAAAAAATGACAAAATAAAACTTAATTCCTACCTGGCTCCCCTTTCCTTTTTATATGGAATTGGGATATGGTTGCGAAATCGACTTTTTGATTGGGGTATTTTACATTCCGAACAATATTCTATTCCTGTGATCTGCATAGGAAACTTATCTGTAGGAGGAACGGGTAAAACTCCCCATACAGAATATATCATACGTTTACTGAAAGATAAATATCGCATTGCAGTATTAAGCCGAGGGTACAAAAGAAAAACATCGGGGTTTATTCTTGCTGATTCTGAAAGTTCCAGTTTGGAGATCGGAGATGAACCTTTTCAAATGAAAAATAAATTTCCGGATATACTTGTCGCTGTCGACGCTAATCGCCGCCGGGGGATTCAAAATCTTTTATCCCTCCCTGAAAAAGACAGACCTGAAGTAATTCTGTTAGATGATGCATATCAACATAGATATGTGCACCCTTCCCTTTCGATCGTGTTGAGTGACTACCATCGTTTATTTTATAATGATAAACTAATGCCTACCGGACACCTGAGAGAACCGATAAGTAATATAAACCGAACAGATATCGTGGTTGTTACTAAATGCGACGAAGATATGAAGCCGATCGATTTTCGTATTATTGAAGAAAATATGAAGTTGCGGGCTCACCAGTTACTTTTTTTTACCAGCATCGTTTATGGAGAAGTCAAACCTGTATTCCCCTCGGAAGCTCGTTTCTTAAACCATAAAAATATTGGAAAAGAAGATGATATATTGTTGATATCAGGTATTGCAGTTCCCACTCCATTTATTCGTGAGGCAGAAAAGTATTCAAATAAAGTGTTGCCGGTCGTTTTTCCTGATCATCATACGTTTAGCAAGTCAGATTTCAAGAAATTGGATGTGATATTCGAAAAGATGACTTCACCTGGAAAATTGATTTTAGTAACAGAAAAAGATGCAGCACGTTTAAAAAACAGTCCTCTTGTTCCGGAAAGTTGGAAGAAATATTTATATTATCTACCGATTGTAATCAGGTTTTACAATGAGCAGAGTTTTAATGAGACAATAAAAAAACATATTATCACATTTCCCAAAAATAATATATTACAAAACAAATATGAGTAACAGGACAGAAATATCAACATTAGGCGAATTCGGTTTGATTCGCCACCTAACTGACAGGATTGAAATAAAGAATAATAGTACGATAAAGGGCGTAGGCGATGATGCGGCAATCCTCTCCTATGAGGATAGACAAGTGCTTGTCACCACCGATCTATTATTGGAAGGTATTCATTTCGACTTGACTTATGTACCTTTAAAACATCTCGGATATAAATCGGCTGTTGTAAATTTCTCCGATATTTATGCCATGAACGGCCAGCCTAAGCAGATCACTGTATCACTTGGTATTTCCAAACGTTTTTCTGTTGAGGATGTAGAAGATTTTTATGCTGGGCTAAAGTTGGCCTGTGATGTATATGGAGTCGATATTGTCGGAGGAGACACTTCTGCTTCTTTAACAGGGCTTTGCATCAGTATCACTTGTATTGGGGAAGGAGAAAGAGACAAAGTTGTTCTTCGCAGTGGAGCCCAAGAAACGGATTTGATATGTGTTTCCGGGGATTTAGGAGCTGCTTATATGGGATTGGAATTATTAGAACGCGAAAACAGGATATTTAAAGGTGAAAAAGATTTCACACCGGATTTTACAGGCAAAGAATAT
>OBVA01000747.1_pt1 | contig 12991 bp, 8 predicted proteins | sample 1495021 | NCBI WGS metagenome assembly OBVA01 (sample SAMEA2579965, study PRJEB22360) | human gut metagenome | biome: human gut; feature: human-associated habitat; material: faeces | place: Denmark | collected 2008/2010
CCGGCTTCAACCCGGATGGCGGCGACGTTCGCCATGACAAGACCTTCGTCGTGTTCAGCGGTGACCTCGACAAGACCATCGCCGTGTTCATCATGGCGAACGGCGCCGCCGCGATGGGCCGCAAGGTCACGATCTTCTTCACGTTCTGGGGGCTCAACATCCTGCGCAAGCCCAAGCGCGTGCGTGTCAGGAAGACGCTCATCGAGCGCATGTTCGGCATGATGATGCCGCGCGGCACGCGCAAGCTCGGCCTCTCGCGCATGAACATGGGCGGCATCGGCGCGAAGATGATCCGCTGGATCATGAAATCCAAGAACGTGGAATCACTCGAATCGCTGATGAAGCAGGCGACCGATCACGGCGTGCGCCTGGTCGCATGCCAGATGTCGATGGACATCATGGGCATCCATCAGGAGGAGCTCATCGACGGGGTGGAGCTCGGCGGCGTCTCAACGTTCCTCGGCTCCGGCGAGACCAGCGACATGAGCCTGTTCGTCTGACGGGACGCGGCGAGGCCGGTTGACAGTCGCCATAGGTGTGCGGCGTAGAATACGGAAGGCAAAGGAGACCCGCATGACACGCAAACTCATTCTCGATTTGGATACCGGCATCGACGACACACTGGCAATCGCGTATGCGCTTGCAAGTGAACAGGCCGATGACGTCCGGCTGATCGGCATCACCGGCACCTATGGCAACGTCACCGTCGAGACCGGCATGCGCAACGCGCTCGCCGTCACCGACCTGCTTGGGCATCCCGAAGTGTCGGTGTATCCCGGTCTCGACCGTCCGTCGACCGCACCGGAAAGCTTCCGCTATTCGCCGTCGGCAGGAACGCGGCGCATCCACGGCGACAACGGCATCGGCGACATGACGATCCTCGATTCGCGGCGCTCGCCGGAAACGACGGCCGCGGCGGATTTCATCATCGACGCGGCGCACACGTACGGCAAGGACTTGGTCATCGTGCCCACCGGCGCGATGACCACGATCGCCGAAGTCTGCCGTCGTGAGCCGCGCATCGGCGAGCTCGTCGGTTCCATCACGTTCATGGGCGGTGCGCTGACCGTGCCGGGCAATGTGACACCCGGCGCTGAAGCGAACATCATGCAGGACCCGGAGGCCGCCGACGCCATCCTGCGCAGCGGCGTGGAAACCACGATGATCGGCCTTGACGTCACGCATCAGGCGGTGCTCACGCGGCGCGACATCGAGCGATGGCGGCGGCTGGGCACCCCGGCGGGTGATTTCCTGGCGGGCATGACGGATTTCTACATCGACGCGTATTCGGCGACGCAGCCCGAGCTGGAGGGGTGCGGCATGCACGATCCGCTTGCCGTGGCCGCGGCGCTCGACCCGACGCTGGTCACCACGCTGGGCATGAACCTGCAGGTCGACTTGGAGGGCGCGTATCGCGGCAGGACCATCGGCGACCGCACTCACGACCGGCTCACCGACTCGCACAAGACCACGCAGGTGGCCGTGCGCGTCGACATTGCGCGATTCAAGAGCCAGTTCCTTGACCGGATCACGGCGCTGGCCTCCCACTGATCACCGCGAGACGGGCGGCTGCTGATCGCCGCGCGGCGCTTGACCATTCCCCGCCCTCTTCCCGCGAAAGTCCCATGTACATTGGTTGTGATGGGACTTTCGCGGGATGGCGGCGGAGCCGAGCCGAGGCGAGGCGGGTGAGGGTGGGCGGTCAGTGCAGGATGTCGACCGGCGTGGTGTTCTTGTTGCGCTCGATGATCGTGCAGACCTGCCCCGGGGTCTCCTGCGACACGTAGGTGCCGCCGCGAAGCGTGTACGACACGGTGCTCGGCGATACCCCCCCGCCGCCTTCGCCACGTCTTTCAGCGTTGCCATGCGTCACCGTCCCATCCATCATCGTGAGAGATCATCCATTTCCCCGGTGGCCGGTTGGAATCATCACCCCCGCTGCGCTGCCGCCCTCCTCATGCCGCCTTGGCCCGTCCTGTCGGCGGCGGTGCTGGAGGTGACGCGCACGGGGATGTCATGCATGATGCCGGTCGGTCACTGTTCTGCACGCATGCTATCGGGCGTCGCTGGAAGGTCTGTGACGACGATGTCGGAAAATGGCGCTCTCAAAACTCGCAGAGTGACGGCACCCTTCAAAACCATTGGAAAATAAGGGATTTCAACAACCGCCACTGTGCGCGTGCACACACAGAGTGACGGTACCCTCACGCAGTGACGGTATATTCCCGAAATGCCTCGTATGGTATGGATGCGCGGGGATTGGGATCCGGGCGATAGACTCGATAGTTATTCAAGGATGACCGAATGATTCGGTAAACCGTGCCCGTTGATATCAGCGGGCACGGTTCCGCTCGTTCTGCTCGGGTCTTCCAGTCGAATGGGTGCCCCGGATGCGATTCGAACGCACGACACCCGCTTTAGGAGAGCGGTGCTCTATCCCCTGAGCTACCGGGGCAACGAATGACCATTATACATGTCGGGCGGATATGCGCGTATCGTGCGCAGTGTGAAGCCCGCAGGCCGCCGCGCATACGTGCCGGAATGGGGAATGATTCTCGGGAACGATGGCGTCCGCGGTTCCGGGGCGTTATCGTATGAGCTTGTATGCGCGACGGCTGGAAGGAATACATGTCGTTGCGTACCGGTTGACGGACGACAGGGGAGTGGCGAATGGCAAACGCGCGAGGATCATCACGGAACGCCTACGGCTCGGCGGCTCGGCGGTCCGGCGCATCGTCCGGCACCGCGAAAAGGCCCGCCGCGAAAACAAGCGCCCCACGCGGCCGACGCCACCGTCTCCTTGGCGTCTTGTCGGTCATATTCGCCGCTCTCGCATTGGCGTGCAGCGTCCTGCGCATGCTCCCCGAGAACCTGCAGGCGCTGCCGTACATCCCCGTGATCGTATCCGCGACGCCGTGGTTCGTGATTCTCGCCGTGCTCGCGCTGATACTGTCGATCATCTCGCGTCGCTGGATCGCCATGCTGATGGCGCTCGCCCGCCTCGGCCTCCAGGTGTGGTGGCAGTGGCCGTTCTTCAGCGCGTCCACGAAGCTGCCGGCGGCCGTCGACGCGGCCATGGCATCGACCCGGGCGGACACCGGCGACATGATCGCCCGCGTGATGACCTTCAACGTCTACAAAGGCCATGCGGACGCGAAGGCCATCGTCGACATCGTGCGGGATCAGCGCGTCGAAGTGCTCGCGTTGCAGGAGACGACGAACGATTTCATCAAGAAGCTCGACGAGGCGGGCATCCACAGCTATCTGCCGTATTCGCAGGTTTCGTCGTCGGACGGTGTCTACGGCAACGGCATCTGGTCCGCGACCGAGCTCGGGCGTCCGGTCGATGACGAGGTCGGGTCGAGCGCGTCGTTCATGCCGGGCGGCACCGTGACGTTCGGCGGCGGCAAGGCCCAGCTGCGATTCGTCTCCGTGCATACCACCGCGCCGATTCCCGGCTACTGGAGCCGGTGGAAGCGCTCGTTGGACGAGCTTGCATCCATGCGCTCGCACGAAGGTTCGCGCTACGTGTTCATGGGCGATTTCAACGCCACGACCGACCACACGCCGTTCCGCAACATCCTGGGGAACCGGTTCTCGGACGCCGCGCGGCAGTCGGGGCACGGGTTCACGTTCACCTGGCCGTCCAACAAGCTGCCGCTGCCGCGGTTCGCCGGCATCGACCATATCGTGCTGGACAAGGACATCATCGCCGGTCAGATGCAGGTCAAGTCGGTCGCCGGCTCGGATCATGCCGCGCTGCTCGCCACCATCGTCGTGCAGTGACGGCGGTGACGGCCGGCTGATCGGGGTGGTACCTTACGGCGACGTTGTCATGTTGTGGTAGGCGTCGGCCGATGACGGATGCCGCGTAGTGCGACTACGGTGCGTGGCACTACGGCGGTGCGTCGCCACGCATATGGGGACATAGATGGTCTCGGCACGCCATCGTTGCGTCCATAAGTGCTCGTCCAAACGGCGGCTGCGCGCACATATGGGCGCAAACCTCGTGTTTTCCGTCCATAAGTTCGCGCGGACTTCGCCGTGGCGCGCGCTTATGGACGCAACGTCCCGCGTAGGGTGCCCCGTCAGTCCAGGTTGGACTGGGTGCCGGCGGTGTCGGCGCTGTTGGCCTGCTCGGCCTGGGCGGCGTCGAGCTTGGCCTTGACCTCGTTCAGCAGGCTCTGCGCACGCTTGGCAAGTGCTTCGCCGATCTCCCACTGGCGCATGGACTGGTCGAGGTTCAATCCGCCGGCCTCCAGCGCCTGCACGGCCTGGATGAGCTTGTCGCGGGCCTCCTCGTACGGCATCTGTGCGATGGCCTCGCGCTCCTTGTCGGTCAGGCTGGTCGCCGGCTCGCTCGCCGCCGATGCGTTCTTGCTGGTCATGATGGTCTCCTTCTGTCGTGTATGCGTGTCGTATTCGATTGGATAACGGTCATATATATGGTTATGCGGCTGATATCTGCCCCGCACTCTGCTGCCGTGCGGCACTCCGCTACTGGGCGGTGGCGGTGATGACCCCCTTGCGCAGCGTCAGCGTGAGATGGTCTCCCGCGCTCACCTTTCCGGCGTCGTCGATGACGTGCCCGTCGGCGTTCTGGACGACGGCGTATCCGCGGTCGAGCGTGGATTGCGGGCTGAGCGCGGTCAGGCTGGCATGCAGCTTCTCCACGGTCAGGCTGGCGTCGTCCACGATGCGCGTCAGGCCGATGTCCATGCGGCGGCGCGCGTCGTCGACGAACCGTTGGTACGGCTCCAGCATGGTCAGCGGCTGCGTCAGGCTGGGCCGGTTCGCGTACCCTTCGACGACGCCCCCAGCCGTATCTCGTTGCCGACGCGCGCGTCGATGCGCATGCGCATGCGGTCGATGGCATTGCCGATCAGCTGCCACTGCTCGTGCACGTCGGGCACGACCTTCTTCGCCGCGTCGGTCGGCGTCGAGGCCCGCAGGTCCGCCGCCAGGTCGATCAGCGTCCAGTCGTCCTCATGCCCGATGGCGGAGACGATCGGCGTCTCGCATCCCGCCGTGGCGCGCACCACCGCCTCGTCCGAGAATCCGATGAGGTCCTCGAACGAGCCGCCGCCTCGCGCCACGATGATCACGTCGACGTCCGGGTCGGCGTCTAGCCGGTGAATCGCCTCGACGATGGATTGCGGGCACTGCGGCCCTTGTACGAAGGCATGGACGATGTTGAACCGCACCGTCGGCCAGCGCAGCCGCACGTTGGTGATGACATCGCCTTCGGCCCGTGCGTGCGGGGCGCATATCAGTCCGATGCAGGAGGGGAATTCCGGCAGCGGCACCTTGCGGTCCGCGTCGAACAGGCCCTCGCCCTTGAGCTTCATGCGCAACTGGTCGATCTGCTCCTTCAGTCCGCCGCCGGAGCCGATCTTGCGGATGTCGTCGCCGATGAAGCTCAACCGCGTCTGCTTGACCCAGATGTCGGCCTTGCCATGCACGACCACGCGGTCGCCCTGCTTGAATGAGGCGGCCTTCGAGGCGAACGCCCGCCAGCCGGACACGGATATGGCGATGTCCTCCACGTCATCGCGCACCGTAAGATACGCCGAGCCGGCGCGGCGCGTGTTGATCTCCGTGATCTGCCCGGCGATCCACGCGGCGGGCCAGCGCTCCACCGCGGTATGGAATTTCTGGCTCAGTACGCTGACCGGCCAGGGGTTGTCCGCGGTGGTCTCGGCTGCCAGGCGCGGCAGTTGGTCGAAGGGCTTGGGGATGCGCTCCCCGCCGCCCTCCGACGGCCGCTGCGTCGCGATTGCAAGGTCCTGTTCCTGATTCATGCCTTCAAGGTTTACGTACAGAAAGGACAAGTTTTTCTGCCTGCGAGAGCGTCGCCGTCGGACGGTATCATTGTTGGCCGGCTTTTCGGTGATGGTCTCGCCGCGACACGCTGACGACATACCGTGAAGTAAATCACACGGATGTTCTTTTCGGCTCTATTCCGCCGAAATGTGCATATATAGGATTGTTTTCGGCGTTTCCCCACTATATCTAGGGGTGGCATGTCGTATAGTCATCAGAGAACAAACAACTTACACACGTGTGATTTCGGATCGGCGACCGCCGCAAGACATGCCGGGAATCACGAAAGGACAGGGATTAGGACATGGATGCTCTGCTGATGAACGCCAGTACCGCCACCTCCTCCAAGGTGCTGGTGGAGAAGCGTGACGGTCGCGTCGTCGACTTCGACCCGATAAACATCATCAGCGCCGTGAAGTCCGCCTTCGCCGACCTTGACAAGCAGGTCGGCCCGGAGGAGGAGAAGCTGATCCGCGGCTTCGCCGACCAGATCGAAGGCGAGATCACGGAGCGCTACAACGGTCCCGCCAAGATCGAGGACATCCAGAACCTCGTCGAGCACGCCCTGATCGACGCCCACCTGTACGACGTGGCCCGCGCCTACACCAACTACCGTCTCGACAAGGACATCCAGCGCGCCAAGGCCACGGACGTCAACGAGGCCGTCTCCCGCTTCATCAACCAGGATCCGACGCTGATCCACGAGAACGCGAACAAGGATGCCAACGTCTACGCCACTCAGCGCGACCTGCTCGCCGGCGCCGTCTCCAAGGCCGCCGCGTTCAACATGCTGCCCCCGGCCGTCGCGAACGCGCACATGAAGGGCGACATCCACTTCCACGACGCCGACTACTCGCCGTTCACCGCGCAGTCCAACTGCTCGCTGCCCAACTTCTGGGACATGCTCGCCAACGGCTTCACGCTTGGCAACGCGCCGATGGCCTCCCCGAAGTCCATCGCCATCGCCGCCACGCAGATCACCCAGATCATGAAGGACGTGGCCTCCAGCCAGTACGGCGGCCCAACCGCCAAACGGGCCGACGAGCACCTCGCCGCCTACGCGAAGAAGGACTACGAGAAGTTCCTCGAAGAGGCCCGCGAGACCATCCCCGACGGCATGCCGGTGGAGTTCGCCCGTCGTCAGGTCGAGAACGCCAAGGCCAACGAGCCCGCCAAGCTGCACTTCGGCTCCCGCGAGCCGCTGCCCATGGACACGCCGTTCCACACCGACGTCGACGAGCTGGAGCAGGAGCGTGAGATCCTCGCCAAGGTCCGCACACGCAAGTCCATCTACGACGCCATGCAAACGATGGAGTACCAGATCAACTCCAACCGCGTCTCCAACGGCCAGACCCCGTTCGTCACCGTCGGCTTCGGCCTGGGCACCGACTGGTTCGCCCGCGAGGTGCAGCGCGCGATCCTGCTCAACCGCATCCGCGGCCTCGGCAAGGACCACCACACCGCAATCTTCCCGAAGCTCGTGTTCACCGTGCGCCACGGCGTGAACGCCGACCCCGGCGACCCGAACTACGACCTGAAGCAGCTCGCCCTGGAATGCGCCACCAAGCGCATGTACCCGGACGTCGTGTTCTACGAGAACATCGTCAAGATCACCGGCTCCTTCAAGGCGCCGATGGGCTGCCGCTCCTTCCTGCAGGGCTGGATCAACCCCGAGACCGGCAAGGACGAGGAGGATGGCCGCATGAACCTCGGCGTCGTTTCCGTGAACGTGCCGCGCATCGCCATCGAATCCCACGGCAGCAAGGAACGTTTCTGGAAGCTGTTCAACGAGCGCATGGAGGTCGCCCACCAGGCGCTGCAGTTCCGCATCATGCGCTGCAAGCAGGCCACCCCGGTCAACGCGCCCACCCTGTTCCGCTTCGGCGCCTTCGGTCGCCTCGGCGCGAGCGGCAACGTCGACACGCTGTTCAAGAACGAGCGCGCCACCGTGTCGCTCGGCTACATCGGCCTGGCCGAGGCCACCGCCGTCTTCTACGGCAAGGACTGGATCCGCGACCACGGCTGGGACCCGCAGGGCAAGGAGTTCGCGCTGTCGATCGTCAAGCGCATGAGCGAACTGTGCAAGCAGTGGAGCAAGGCCGAAGGCTACCATTACTCCGTGTACTCCACACCGGCCGAATCCCTCACCGACCGCTTCAACCGCATGGACCGCGAGAAGTTCGGCCGCATCGAGGGCGTCACCGACCACGACTTCTACACCAACTCCTTCCACTACCCGGTGTGGCTGCAGCCCACCCCGATGGAGAAGCTCAACTACGAGAAGGACTTCCCGTACTTCGCGTCCGGCGGCTTCATCAACTACTGCGAGTACCCGTGCCTGCAGGACAACCCGAAGGCGCTCGAAGCCGTGTGGGATTACGCCTACAACATCGGCATCGGCTACTTGGGCACCAACACCCCGATCGACCACTGCTTCGTGTGCGGCTTCCAGGGCGACTTCGAGCCGACCGAGGAAGGCTTCAAGTGCCCGGAGTGCGGTAACTCCAACCCGGACAAGTGCAACGTCACCAAGCGCACCTGCGGCTACCTCGGCAGCCCGGTCCAGCGCCCGATGGTGCATGGCCGTCACGAGGAGATTGCCCACCGAGTCAAGCACATGAGCGGCGAAACCGGTCGTGTGACGCTGGATGACGGCACCACTCGCGAGTGGTTCGAAGAGGCCAAGTAGGGTTATTCGTGAGTAGGCTCCCCTCTCTGAGGGGAGCTGTCAGCAAAGCTGACTGAGGGGAGTCTGAGGAGCTATTCCGAAGCTCCCCTCAGTCGCCTACGACGACAGCTCCCCCTCAAAGAGGGGAGCTAATGCTTTCCGCAAGGAGGGAATCATGCCGGAGTTGCATACGACCAAGCCCGAACCCAAGCGCCATGACTTTGCGGCCGGCGAGACCGGGCGTGGCCCCTCCGTACCCTCCAACGGTCTTGCCAACGATCCGAAAGCCGGTCAATGGGATGGCCGGCGCATGTCCAAGCGGATGATCGCCGACTACAAAACCTTCATTGTCACCGACGGAGAAGGCGTGCGCAACTCCCTTTACGTCTCCGGGTGCCCCTTCCACTGCGTCGACTGCTTCAACGCCTCCATCTGGGATTTCCAAGCCGGCCACGAATACACGCAAAAACTTGAAGACAAAATCATCGAAGATCTGAAAGCCCCATGGGTACAAGGCATTACGTTCCTTGGCGGCGAGCCATTCCTCAACACTCCCGTGCTGGTGCCGCTCGCACAACGTATCCGCCAGGAATTCGGTCATACCAAAGATATCTGGTCGTGGACCGGCTACACATGGGAAGAACTCATGCGCCCCGGAGAAACCCCAGACAAGCTTGAATTGCTACATCTCATCGACATTCTCGTCGACGGCCGCTACCTCAGAGACCAGAAGGACTCGCTGCTGCAATTCCGCGGCTCCAGAAACCAGCGCATCCTCGATGTGCCCAAGTCTCTGGAAGCCGGCGAACCGGTCATCTGGGCCAAGCTCCACGATCAAGAACGAGATATCCCCGAAATCTATTTGAAAGACCGCGAAGCCGGCGAAGGCCAACAGGCCTCGTAGTAGCAGTTCTGGAATGCCGCACTCAGCAATATCGTTGGAACTGTTGGGGGGAAAGGCCTTCCCGTGAGCGAAATCACTTCGCCTCGTGCCATGTTGGGCAGGTAATCGGACTAATATTCCAGAAGAAGTAGCCGGTCGAAGCCGTCCGCAGGGTATCTGCCAGCCGTCCCGAAACGGTTTCTGATGCCTCGTGGCGTGCACTCCCGGAAGTCGGAATTAAGAGGAACACATGGTTGACATCGTCACTGACGCGAGCGCAACGCCCGCCTCACAACTGAAGCCACTGCGTGTGGGATTGGATATCGGCTCCACCACCGTCAAGGCCGTGGTGCTTGATCAGTCCGATTCCCTGAAAGACACCCTATTTTCCGATTACCGACGTCACCATGCCAATGTGCGTGCCACCGTTGCCGGTCTGCTCGTGGACATTCATAAAGAGCTCGTGGAACTAGGTCGAGGCGACGAGCCGATTCGCCTGTCCATCACCGGTTCCGGCGGCTTGGCGCTCGCCGATAACCTGCATGTGCCCTTCATCCAGGAGGTCATCGCCGAAACCGAGGCGATCGACAAGGAATACCCGCAGGCCGACGTCATCATCGAGCTCGGCGGCGAGGACGCCAAGATCACGTACCTGAAGCCCACTCCCGAACAGCGCATGAACGGTTCGTGCGCGGGCGGCACCGGCGCATTCATCGACCAGATGGCCACGCTGCTCGACACCGACGCCTCCGGCCTCAACGATTACGCCAAGGACTACAAGACCCTGTACCCGATCGCGTCGCGTTGCGGCGTGTTCGCGAAGACCGACCTGCAGCCGCTGATCAACGACGGCGCCGCCAAGCCCGATCTGGCCGCGTCGATCTTCACCGCGGTGGCCACGCAGACCATCGCCGGCCTGGCTTCCGGACGCCCGATCCACGGTACGGTCATCTTCCTCGGCGGCCCGCTGTTCTTCATGTCCGAGCTGCGCGAGGCGTTCCACCGCGCGCTCGCCGGCAAGGTCGACGAGTTCATCGTGCCGACCGACGCCCACCTGTACGTCGCATACGGCTCCGCGCTGATCGCTGGGGAGCCGGACGGCATCGACGTCGACGGCGTGCATTTCGAGCCGCGCACCTGTGACGACATCATCGCCGCCCTCGACGGCCTGAAGAACCTGCCGGCGAACACGCCGACCATGCCCCCGCTGTTCTCCTCCGACCAGGAGCGCGAGGCGTTCAACGAGCGCCACCATCGCGAACACATCCACATCGGCACGCTCGAAGGCGCGAAAGGCCCGCACTTCCTCGGTATCGACGCGGGTTCGACCACCATCAAGGCGACGCTCGTCAACGACGACCGCGAGATCGTATGGTCCAGCTACGCCACCAACGAAGGCAGCCCGTTGACCGCCGCCATCAACATCGTCAAGAAGATCCAGTCCGAGCTGCCCGAAGGCGCGTGGATCGCCCGATCCTGCGCGACCGGCTACGGCGAGGGACTGATCACCACCGGCTTGCACTTGGACGAGGGCGTGGTCGAGACCATGGCGCACTACCGCGGCGCCGAAATGGTCAGCCCCGGCGTCACCGCTGTCATCGACATCGGTGGCCAGGACATGAAATACCTGGCCATCACCGACGGCGTCATCGACTCGATCGCCGTCAACGAGGCGTGCTCGTCCGGTTGCGGCTCGTTCCTGCAGACCTTCGCGCAGTCGATGGGTCTGACCATCCAGGAGTTCACCCAGGCGGCCCTCAACTCCGACCATCCGGCCGACCTCGGCTCGCGCTGCACGGTGTTCATGAACTCGTCCGTCAAGCAGGCACAGAAGGAAGGCGCGTCGATGGAGAACATCGCCGCCGGCCTGTGCTATTCGGTCGTGCGCAACGCGCTGTACAAGGTCATCAAGCTGCGTGACTCCGGTGAGCTCGGCGACACCGTCGTCGTGCAGGGCGGCACGTTCCTCAATGACGCCGTGCTGCGCGCCTTCGAGCTGCTCACCGAGCGCGAGGTGACCCGCCCGAACATCGCCGGTTTGATGGGCGCGTTCGGCGCCGCCCTGACCGCGCGCATGCATTACGAGGACGTGGCCGACGACGCGCACGACCACGACGCCGAAGTCTCCGAGGGCCAGTCCGCCGATATGGCCGGCAGCGACGATGTCAGCGCGGAGCAAGACCACGAGGTCGTCATCGACGGCGTGCACCACACGGCGTCCAACATCCTGTCCGGCGACGACCTCGACAACATGTCGATGACCTCCGAGCGCGACGTGTGCAAGCTGTGCCAGAACCACTGCAAGCTCACCATCACCACGTTCGCCGACGGCTCGCGCTACGTTACCGGCAACCGCTGCGAGCGCGGCGGCGACGCGAAGAAGAAGCGCTCCGACAGGCCGAACCTGTACGACTACAAGTACAAGCGCTGCTTCGCCTACCGCAGGCTCACCGACAAGAAGGCCACCCGCGGCGAGATCGGCATCCCTCGCGTGCTCAACATGTACGAGAACTACCCGTTCTGGTTCACGCTGCTCACCTCGCTCGGCTTCAAGGTGATGATCTCCGGCCGCAGCTCGCACGAGCTGTTCGAGACCGGCATCGAATCGATCGCCTCCGAGAACATCTGCTACCCGGCCAAGCTGGTGCACGGCCACATCAAGTGGCTGCTGGGCAAGGGCGTCAAGAACATCTTCTACCCGTGCGTGAGCTACGAGGACAACCTCGTGCCCAATACGGACAACCACTACAACTGCCCGGTCGTGGCCAACTACCCGGTGGTGATCGGCGCGAACATGCCCGAACTGCGCGAGGACGGCATCCGCTACATGCACCCGTACTTCAACCTCGCCAACCACGAGCTCATGGTCGACCGCATCGTCGAGGAGTTCGCGTGGGCGAACGTGAGCCGCGAGGAGGCCGAGACCGCGGTCAAGGCCGCGTACGCCGAGGACAAGATCTTCAAGAACGACGTGCAGGAGGAAGGTTTCAAGGCGCTCGCCTACATGAAGGAGCACAACTGCCGGGGCATCGTGCTCGCCGGGCGCCCGTACCACATCGACCCCGAGGTCAACCACGGCATCCCTGAGACGATCTGCGCGCTCGGCATGGTCGTGCTCTCGGAGGATTCGATCTGCGAACTGCAGCCGGGGGAGAACCTGCATCTGAGCGACTACCTGTCGGAAGGCGAGGAGGACCCGCGCAAGAAGAACGCGAACGGCTTCCGCCACGTCGGCGACCGCAAGGTGACCGTCTCCCGCATGCCGCTGCGCGTCACCAACCAGTGGGCCTACCATTCGCGGCTCTACGCGGCGGCGCATTTCGTGGCGTCCTACCCGGGTCTCGAACTCGTGCAGCTCAACTCCTTCGGCTGCGGCTTGGACGCCATCACCACCGATCAGGTGGCCGAGATCCTCGCCGACAAGGCCGACGTGTACACGCTGCTCAAGATCGATGAGGTGAGCAACCTCGGAGCGGCGAAGATCCGCCTGCGTTCGCTCAAGGCCGCCGTCGAGGAGCGCGAGGCCAACAAGCGGCGTCTGGCCGCACAGGCCCAGTCCCAATCCCGCCAGCAGGTGCTGCCGAACAAGCAGGACCAACCGGTCGGCCCCAGTGCGG
>OBVA01000748.1_pt1 | contig 12988 bp, 7 predicted proteins | sample 1495021 | NCBI WGS metagenome assembly OBVA01 (sample SAMEA2579965, study PRJEB22360) | human gut metagenome | biome: human gut; feature: human-associated habitat; material: faeces | place: Denmark | collected 2008/2010
CTCCCGTCCTAGCATCCACGTGAATTGAAATATCGTAGCCGGTCTTTGCATTGTAGGCATCGAGTGCCTTATCCAAAGCCTCCACATCATCGTTCAGACCTGTCCATGTAACCCCTTGGATCGGCACAATACAGATTGTATTTTCATCACACATCTTCAATGCTTCTTCGGGATCGAGCGTAGTCTTCTCCAATGTCAGAGGTACCTGACGCATTTCGATCTGCCAAAGCTGGGCGAATTTTTCCCATACAACCTGAAATCCGGTAGAAATAACGAAGTTCGGCTTATCCACAGGCTTACCGGCGGCTTGCCTTTTCTTACGCCAGCGCAACCAAGCTGCGACACCTCCCAACATGCATGCTTCGGACGAACCGATAGCCAATGCTCCGGCTTTCCACTTTGCCTGTTCGGGAGTATTCCACAAATTGGCTACGATGTTGATACATTTGGCGTTCATAACGGCAATACGCGGATATTCCGTTTCATCGATATAGTTGATGTTGATCGCCTCGTTCATAAGTTTGGTTGCATAGTCGTCCATATAGGTAGTTACGAATGTCGCCAGGTTCAAGCGGGGCTGTGTCTGTGCAAACGTTTCGTCTTTAACCATCTGATACGCGATTTCCGGGGTGGTAGGACCATCAGGGATTTTGTCTACAGGAGAGGCTTGTAACATCTTTTCCGAGCCAAAGATTGCTGTCTTGGCATCACCTTTTCTGAAATTAGAATCTTCCATGTCTTTTTGTTTTTAATTAATAATGGCGCTATCGACTTGTTTCGGCCGATTGTATGGCAAAAACAGCTACTATCCGCAATTGTTCTGCGTTTTTCGTTAAACATACGATATTTGGGGTTTATTAAAACAATGAACTTTCACTATTCGGGATTGTTTCAATACAATAAAAAATGATTTAACGAAACGATTATGCGAATACAGACCGGACAGGGGACGATTCCTCTTATCACGCTAATAGGCATATGGTCGATATCGGCACTGAATGCACTGCCCGGCCTGGCTGTCTCCCCAATCTTAGGAAGACTTTCTGCAATCTTTCCGCATTCCACAGAACTGGACATACAGATGCTTTCATCACTTCCTTCCCTCTTGATCATCCCTTTTATCATCCTGTCGGGCAAACTGACGGAAAAGATCAATAATGTCCTTCTGTTGCAAGTGGGACTGGTGATCTTCTCGTTGAGCGGCATCCTGTACATGCTTTCCACAAAAATGTGGCAACTGATAACAGTCAGCGCATTATTGGGGATCGGTTCCGGATTGATCGTGCCGCTTTCTACCGGTTTGATTTCCCGCTTTTTTACAGGAACATACCGTACGAAACAGTTCGGGCTCAGTTCCGCCATTACGAATATAACGTTAGTGCTGGCCACCGTTCTGACGGGGTATCTGGCAGAGGTGAACTGGCATTTGCCGTTTGTCGTCTACCTGTTTCCGCTGATCTCGATCGTTCTCTCGTTCTATCTGAAAAAGAATATTTCACCGTATCCCGGTATAGGCATAAACACCACTAGCCGGAGAACGGAAAGGCCTGCCGATAGCAATTTCGGGAAGTTCGGTATACAGATTCCCCACCTGATGCAGATCATGTCGTTCTATGGGTTGGCTACTTACTTAGTGATCATCATCAGCTTCAATCTTCCTTTCCTGATGAAAGAATATCATTTTACCAGCGGTAATTCGGGTATTATGATCTCGCTATTTTTCTTGGCTATCATGTCGCCAGGATTTATACTGAATCAAATTGTCTCCTTCTTCGGCAAAAAAACCAAATTTGCCTGTATGGTCTCGATCGCTGTAGGAATGGCACTTATACTCGTTTCCCGCACCGAATGGTTGATCGGGCTGGGTTGTATCTTTGCCGGATTAGGCTATGGTGTCATACAACCGATAGCTTACGACAAAACGACCCGCACGGCTATTCCTGAAAAAGTGACGCTTGCACTGGCATTCGTTATGGCCATGAACTATCTGGCCATTCTTCTTTGCCCTTTCATTATAAACATACTCAAGGATATGCTCCATATCGAGACACAGCAGTTCGCTTTCATCTTCAATATGGCCATTGCCCTGATAGCTGCCGCATGGGCCTACCTGAAACAAGATTCGTTCTTGTTCGACGACCGCATCAAACAAGTATAACATAAAATCCCAAGCATCGTGAAAAATAAAATAAGAGAAGCCAATATTTACATGATTATTTCCAAAACTTTCAGCGGGTTGAATATGAATGCGTTGAAATATCTCCTACCATTATGGATAAGTCCGCTGACGGGTGTAACCCTGCGCTGTACGTTTGCCGCCCTCGCGTTTTGGATTATCGGCTTGTTCACCCAACCGGAGACTTCCACCCGCCGGGAAAAGATTCTCTTATTTCTGTTGGGGGCACTCGGCATTTATGGCTTTATGTTCTTTTACTTGCTGGGATTGAGCAAAACGACCCCTGTATCAAGCTCCATTTTCTCCAGTTTACAGCCTATCTGGGTGTTCATCCTTTCTGTCATCTTCTTTAAAGAAACAATCACAAAGATGAAAATAACCGGTATCCTGATCGGATTAGGCGGCGCATTGCTCTGCATCCTGACACAGAAAAGCGACGACCTGGCTTCCGATGCCTTCACCGGAAATCTGCTTTGCCTGCTAAGTTCCTTAGCTTATGCAATCTATCTGATTGCAAGCAACCGGATATTGAAACATGTGGGAGTTATGACAATGCTGCGATACACCTTTTCCGGTGCGGCCTTCTCCGCCATCATCGTTTCTGGATTTACAGGATTCGAAACGACACTTTTCACACTCCCGATCCATTGGAAACCGATGGCAGTCTTGGCATTCGTCCTGATTTTCCCGACCGTTATCAGTTATCTGTTAATACCGGTCGGGCTAAAATATCTGAAAACCACACTGGTGGCCATCTATGGTTACCTGATCCTGATTGTGGCAACCATTACCTCGCTGACATTAGGACAAGATCACTTCAGTTGGTCCCAATTAATAGCTGTCCTCCTGATTTGTTCGAGCGTTTATTTCGTTGAAATAGCAGAAAGTAAGGAAAAATCATAAATTTTTCTCTTTCTTTGTAACAACAGCTTTTCCGGTCCCGTCTACTTAATGAACGCTCTCCAATAGCGCGCGTTGAAGAGCCGGAACTAACGGAATAAGTAACGATTAATACATTAGAAAGATGAAAAAATACATCGCAATCCTGATCCTCATCCTATTCTGCCAAGCAGGATATAGCCAGAGCATGAACAAACTGTTCAACGACTTTGCCAAGCAAAAAAACGTAACCCACGTAACGGTCGGCCCGTTCCTGATGAAAATAAGCAGCCTGTTCACCGAGACGATGGGTGTAAAAAGCATCGAAGTCCTTTCTTTCGAGGAATGCGGCAATACCGTCAAAGACGATCTCCGCGCTGCTATCAAGAAACTGAAAGACCCGAATTACGAAACAATGGTCAATGCCAACGAAGAGGGCAACCGCACGAAAGTAATGGTACGTATTGACAAAAACATCATCCGCGAACTGGTAATCTTGACAACCGATGGAGGCGACGATGCCCTGATCCGCATCAAAGGAAAGATCAAACCATCTGACATCGAAAAAGTAATAAACGACCACAAAGATGGATGTTGAGAACTTTAAAAGGCTGTTCCTTCCCCTCCATCCCAAGCTCTTCCGGATTGCTTATGCGCTGGTCGAAAACAAGGCCGATGCCGAAGATATCCTGCAAGATGCCTACTATAAGTTGTGGAGTCGGCGGAATGAACTGACCGATATCCAAAATCCGGAAGCTTTCTGCGTGACGCTGGTCAAGAACCTCTGCCTCGATTTCCTTCGCTCACCTCGTGCTAACAGGCGCGACGCAGATGTCACCGAAGCCGTCACTCTTTCTACCGCTTCTTCACCGGACGAAGAGTTAGAAAGACAAGACAAAGTACAGCAAATCCGCCACCTGATCGACCGCCTGCCGGAAAATCAGCGGCAAGTTCTCCGGTTGAGAGGGATCGAAGACTGTTCGATGGACGAGATAGAACAGATCACCGGCCTGAGTGCCGTCAACATACGGGTGCTACTCTCCCGGGCACGAAAAATAATCCGGGAACAACTTGAAAAATATTATACATATGAATATGGACGATAAAAAGATAGATGAACTGATCAATAAAGCCCTCCAAGAGGAACAAGCTTTACCCGAAGGACTTTCCCGTAGACTGGAAAAGCAGATCGACACCTGGGCTTCCACGGAAGAAAAGAAGACCCGTTCATTGACCCGTAGACGGACTTTATATTGGTTAAGTGGAGTTGCTGCCTCCATCCTGTTGTGCATCAGCTTTTTACAATACAAATCGTCGTATCAAGCTCACGACCGGCTCAGCGACACTTACACCAATCCGAAAGATGCCGCCGCCGCTGCCGAAAAGGCTTTACTCCTACTCTCGCAGAACCTCAACAAAGGCATCAGCCAGGTGGATAACGCCGGGCAGGAGATAGATAAAGTAAACAATATTTTAAACAAACACTTAAACGATTAATCTTATGAAATTAAAGAATATATTCCTGATCCTGTTTCTTTGTTGCACCAGCTTGTGCTTTGCCCAGGATAAACTGTTCGAAAAATATGCCGATATGGATAATGTAACATCTGTCTTCATCTCCAAGAAAATGTTCGACATGATCCCTAATGTAGAAAGTGGTGGCCTCAACCTGATGAATCTGAAAGGGAAAATAAACAATCTTCAAATCGTCACTTCCGACAAGCAGGAAGTCCGGGACCAGATGCGAAAAGAATTCAGCAGCCTTATCAGCAAATCACATGAAGAACTGATGCGGGTCAAGGACAACGATACACGCGCCTCTTTCTACATCGTCCAGAACGATGACCTAATCAACGAAATGATCATGCTAGCCGACACAGATTCAGACTATGTGGTCATCCGGATAACAGGCAAATTCACCTTGCAGGATATACAAGATGTGGCAAAAAGTTTTTCCCAAAACGATAAAAAAGAGGTAACGATCAGTTACAACTAAAACCGGAAAAGTATAAATATCCCGAAAAGATAATTATGCTTTTGTGAATACCTTAGTTCTGGTAGAACTAAGGCTATTCTTGTCTGTTGTTTGCTACCGTGACAAAATTAGCTATATAAAACTACTAGATGTTTTCAAAAATGATATTAAAATTAGTCAAATTGATATTCTTTCAAAAAAGATATTCTCCTTTTTCCCTTCCAGAAGACTCCAATAACCTCCACAGATAAGCCAAAACCGATAATCGAGCCTACTTTTTTACAACTATCCGTACTGTATAGTTCATAGTTCTACCAGAACAAATTCAATTGCAATCTTAAATCATTAGCCTATGGAGAGAAGTAAATAACACACCTAAAAAGTTTTTGTAGAGAAAATTAGAGTATTTCAACTGTTAAATTAAATTTTAATATTATGATCAAATCGATATACAGCAACTTATTGCCTAAAGCTGTACTATTATCAGTATTTTTAAGCCCCGGATATGTGATTTCAAAAGCTCATGCAAACACAGATTCCATCAGTGGTATAGAACAAACGAACGGTAAACTGTCCGGACGGGTTATCGATGCAAAAGGAGAACCTATACCAGGTGCAAACATTTCCGTCAAAGGCACCACCATCGGTACCATTACAGACATGGACGGTAATTTTTCCATTGATGTTAACCCCAATCAAATACTCACCATCAGTTTTATCGGATATGAAACAAAAACAATCCCTGTCTCCAACCAGAAAACATTAAATGTCGTTCTGCAAGAAACTGTAAACCAACTGGACGAACTTGTTGTCGTTAGCTACGGTACACAGAAAAAAAGGGATTTGACCGGATCTGTTTCCAAGATAGATGCAGGAGAATTAGAAAGTTTTCCTGTAGGACAATTTGCCCAAAAACTTCAAGGACAGGTAGCAGGTGTACAAATTAACCAATCTACAGGACAGCCGGGTAAAGGTATGGGATTCCGTATCCGTGGTGCAGCATCTATCAATGGTGGTAGTTCACCTTTATTCGTGGTCGATGGAATCCCTATCAATATGGACCTAAGCAGTATCAATCCGGATGAAATCGAAACCTTTTCCATCTTGAAAGATGCCGCTGCCACTTCTTTGTATGGATCACGTGCCGCCAACGGTGTCGTACTGATCACAACGAAAAGAGGAAAACAAGGTAAAACTCAAGTGGATGTGAATGCTTCATTCGGTATTCAGACTTTAAAGGGACTAAAGACTCCGGATGTTATGAACGGGGAAGAATTTGCCCAATACAAAAAAGAATACTACGAAGATGCTGCCAGATATGAAGGTTATACCGGAGGAGTTCCAGAACAATATCAAAATCCATCCCAATACGGTACTGGTACCAATTGGTATGACTTACTGACACGCAATGCCGCCACACAGAATTACAGTATCAGTGTGACAGCCAATAAAGACAAGTTCAATACAGCTATCGTATTAGGCTACTTCCGCCAAGACGGTGTTATGTACAATTCTAATTTCGAACGTTACTCTTTACGTGCAAACAATGATTATCAAGTAAACGACCGCTTAAAATTAGGACTGAACATAGCTCCCACCTTGCAAATCAAAAACAACCAAAATACAGACGGAGGTTGGCAGATATTAAGTGCTGCGTTCTTGGCTGACCCAACTGTAAATCCTTACGATGAAAATGGAGAACCTATTCTTTCTCTAAACTCTCCAGGGATGTTCCCTCAACCTAACTGGATACGTGTTTTACATGAAAAAACAAGTAAAACACAGGATTTGGCCTTATTAAGCAATGCTTTTGCAGAACTGGATATATGGAACGGTATCAAATATAAATTCCAGGCTGGTTTCGATTTAGGTGCCAAGAACTATAGAGATTTTACACCTTCGACAGCCGGTGGAGCCATGTTTACTGCTCCCCCTCAAAAAGCAAGTGGACAATACAACACCAACTTCCACTATAGTTGGACTATCGAAAATATGTTGATGTATAACCATAAATTCGGAAACCATAATATAGATGCACTGGTCGGTTATAGTGCACAAAAATATTCCAACGAATATAACCAACTAACAGCAACTGACTTTCCAAGTGATGATATTCCTTGGATGGGTGCCGGTGCTACAAAAAACGGTGACAACAACATCGAGCAATGGGCATTAGCCTCTGTCATCGCACGCGCGAATTATAGCTTCAAAGACCGCTATTTACTCCAGGCGACATTCCGCCGAGATGGTTGCTCCCGTTTTGGGGCAGGCAATAAATATGCAAATTTTCCTTCCATATCCGCCGGATGGATTGTATCTGACGAAGCCTTCATGGAACCAGTAACCAATGTTATGAACTACCTGAAAATAAGGGCCAGTTATGGACTAACTGGTAACTACAACATTGGTAATTACCGATATATTGCGGGAGTTAGCACTTATAACTATGTCTTAGGTGGCTCTTTAGCTCCGGGAAAAGGATTAGGTAATTTAGGGAACAATGCTCTTACTTGGGAAGAAACAAAGCAACTGGACTTAGGTGTCGATATCGGTTTCCTAAACGATCGTATCTATTTGATGTATGAGTATTATAATAAAAAAGTCGATGGACTTTTGTATCAAGTCGATATTCCAAGAGCTTCCGGCTTTTCCAACATTTATTCCAATATCGGTGATTACAAAGCATGGGGACATGAAATCACTTTGCAATCTCGTAATCTTGTCGGTGATTTCAAATGGACTACCAACTTGAATATAGCCTTCAACCGGAATGAAATAACCAAAATGGGAACAAACAACACCCCAAAAGGTGGATATTCCAATCAGGAAGATTTCAACCGTTTAGCAGTAGGAGAACCTATCGGTATATTCATGGGATATGTATTTGACGGCGTATATATGACCGAAGAAGAGTTTAATTCCCAACCAAAGCACGCCTCATCTGAGATCGGAACGGTCCGCATGAAAGATGTCAGTGGTCCTAACGGTGTTCCTGACGGTATAATCGACAACAATGACCGTGTAAAAATTGGTGATCCGAATCCGGATTTTATTTATGGTATGACAAATGAATTTTCCTGGAAGAACTTCGATCTGAGCATTCTGATCAGTGGACAAGTAGGTGGTGACATTATCAATTCAAACTACGAACATACCTTGAATATCGACGGTTGTTTCAATGTATTGAAAAAAGTTGTCAATCGTTGGCGCTCTCCGGAAAATCCGGGTGACGGACAGGTTCCGAGAACAAAAGCCGGTACCACGGAATTATTCCGCTTCAATAATAGCAGTTGGGTATATGATGCTTCTTATTTGACCATAAAGAATATCACTCTGGGCTATACAATTCCGATTAAACCGAGTCAATACCTCTCTAAACTCCGGGTATATGTAACAGCTCAGCAATTAGTCACATTCACTAAATACCCAGGTATGAATCCGGAAATAGCCATGAATGAAGATATGGGATGGAACGGTTTAGGAGTAGATCGTACAACTTACCCGGTTCCAAGAACATTCAGTATCGGATGTAACATTTCATTCTGACAGAAAAACAAATTATAAATTTAAAGCGAAAGATCATGAAAAAGATATTTAGTTTAGTTGTTGCATTGTTGACTTTGGTTTCTTGTTCGGAAGATTTTCTGAATCTGACGCCTCAATATTATCCGAATGATGCGACATTCTTTAAAACTCAAGAGCAATTCACTCAAGCAGTGAACGGAGCCTATTCCGCTCTACGGGGAGTATCGGCAAGACAAGGATACCTGATGGGAGAAATGCGTTCCGACAATACACATTACACCCGCTATAAAGCAGACCGTGGTCTACACATCTTGTATCGTGAAAATATCGCGGATTTTGTTGTAGATGACCAGAACCAATGGACAAATGAAATGTATTATGCATGTTATACGGGCATTTCAAGAGCCAACACCATTCTGAACCGCATTGAAGGGACGACTTTTCCCGATGATTTCAAAAATAAAACGATCGGAGAAGCTAAATTCATCCGTGCTTTCATGTATTTCCAATTGGTGCAATGCTACGGAGACGTCCCTTTGCATCTGGAAGAAGTGACAGGAGCGGACAACGCATTCTTACCTCGTTCATCTGTTAACGATATCTATACAGCCATCGTTGATGATGTGAAAGATGCCATAGAGAAACTTCCGACGGTCAAATTCCCGCAAAATGGTGCTGCAACCAAAGGAGCTGCCAAAATGCTCTACGCTTATGTATTAATGACAAAGCCAGATCGAGATTATGCAACAGCGGAAACGCAGTTAAAAGATATCATGAATATGGGATATGAATTACTTCCCAATTATGCCGATATATATGACACATCCAAAAAGAACGGAAAAGAATCGATTTTCGAAATCCAGTATCAAATGGGAGATCAGGGACAGCAAAGTGATTGGTTATACTACTTTATTCCCAAAACAACGAATGCAGAAATTATTACAGGTGTTCCGGATTGTAGTACGTTACTGACAGGAGGCTGGAATGTTCCGACACCGGAAATGATCGCTTCTTACGAACCTGGAGACCTGCGTGTCGACCCATCTATCGCTGTTGCAGTCGGTACACTGGATGCAGCAAACGCCTTAGTCGTAGCTGATGTACTAAAAGTCGGTGATCCCAAGATCAATGATTATCCAGTTAATTATCCATTTATCAATAAATACCGTCACGCACACTCCAAAATAGAAAATACAGACGATAACTGGCCTGTTTACCGCTATGCGGACTGCCTGTTATTGTTAGCTGAATGTCTGGTGGAGCAAGGACGTGCAGGAGACGCAGCACCCTATGTCAATCAAGTACGTGCGCGTGCAGGTTTACCTGCTGTTACAACAATCAATGCCGAGGTAGTTGCCAATGAGCGACGTCACGAACTCGCATTTGAGAACCATCGTTGGTATGATTTATTGAGAACAGGAAAAGCTATTGAAGTAATGACTGCCTACGGAAAATATATCAAAACGATTGATACGGAACTTCCTGAACGTACCTATCAGATAAAGCCGGAATATTTGCTTTATCCGATACCTTATAACGAGTTGCAATTAAATGACCAGCTCAAACAAAATCCAGGTTATTAATTATCATATTAACAAAAAGACCTTTACTTTTGTAGTAGAGGTCTTTTTACTATTAGCACCATGAATACACAACGTATTATCAAAAACTTTATATATACCGTCGCAGGAGGTATCCTGTCTCTCGGAACGACTGGTTGCAGTGGCAACAAAGCGGAAACGACAGACAGTTTTTCCACTTTGGAAGCCCAGTTTTCCAACCCTTCATCCGAGTACCGTACAGCCCCTTTTATGGTTTGGAACGGAAAAGTTACAGAAATTGAAATCGACCGTATGCTGAAAGACTTTAAAGATGCAGGCTGCGGAGGTGCGTTTATCCATCCCCGTCCGGGCATGATCACGGAATATATGTCGGACGAATGGTATTCCCTCTACCGTTATGCCGTCGATAAAGGAAAAGAGATGGGACTGGACATCTGGATTTACGATGAAAACTCCTATCCCAGCGGCTTTGCCGGAGGACATGTTCCCGAAGATATGCCCGAATCCTACAACCAAGGACAAGGACTTGAGTTGACAAAAACAGATCTTCTGCCTGACAAGACAGACGAATATTTCATCATCCTTAAAAAAGAAGGGGACAAATGGGCAGATATCACGAACGCCCTGAGCCAGCATAAAAAAGCAAAAGGAGAATATTACCTCTACAAAAAGACCTATTTAGGCAAATCAGACTGGTACGGAGGGTATTCTTACGTAGACCTGCTCGTACCCGGTGTGACTGAAAAGTTCATCGACCTCACGATGAAAGGATACGAAAAAACAATAAAGGACGAATTTGGAAAATCTGTTTTCGGTATCTTCACAGATGAGCCCAACATCAGCAGTCCCGGAGGCTTGCGCTGGACACCAGACTTGTTCGAAGTATTCCGGAAACAGTGGGGATACGATCTAAAACCACTACTTCCCCTTCTGGACGAAGAGACGGGCAATTGGAAACAGGTACGTCATAACTATATGGAAACCCTGTTGCAAATGTTTGTCGACCGCTGGTCCAAACCTTGGCACCACTACTGCGAGACGAACAACCTGAAATGGACCGGACACTATTGGGAACACGGTTGGCCGCAAATGAACGACGGACCGGACAATATGGCAATGTACGCCTGGCATCAGGTACCCGCTATCGACATGCTGTTCAACCAGTTCGACGAAACCAACCCGCAAGCACAGTTCGGCAATATCCGTGCAGTAAAAGAATTGCGCAGTGCCGCCAACCAAACAGGTTGTAACCGTACCCTCAGCGAAACTTATGGTGGTGGAGGTTGGGACGAAACTTTTAAAGATTTCAAACGGTTAGGCGATTGGGAGTATGCACTCGGGGTCAACTTCATGAACCAACATTTAGCCCATATGACACTAACAGGAGCACGCAAATACGACTATCCGCCGGTATTCACCTATCATTCTCCCTGGTGGCCCGACTATCGCGAACTGAATGACTATTACGGACGCCTTTCATTTGTTATGAGCAAAGGCATCCAGAAAAACGATATTTTGGTTCTGGAACCCAACTCGACTTTATGGAGCTATTACGTCCATGCAGGAAGTTCCCCGAAACTCATGGAGATAGGAACCAATTTCCAAGCTTTTGTTACAACTTTGGAAAAGAACCAGGTAGAATATGACCTCGGTTCCGAAAACATCATCAAAGACCTCGGAAAGGTAGAAAACGGGCGTTTCATCGTCGGCAATGCCTCCTACTCGACTGTCGTTCTGCCTCCCATGATGGAGACCTTAAACAAGCCTACCTTCAACCTCTTGCAACAATTTGTAGAACAAGGTGGACAGATCATAACCTTCTCCGCTCCCACCCGGATAGACGGGGCTGTCAATGACGAACTGGCCGGACTGTTGACCGGTACAACCGTCACATCACTCCCGGAACTATCCAAAGATGTAATCGCCCGGTATTTCTCTTCCGATAACTTCAGGATTACTTTCAACAGTGGTAACCTGTATCACCATCGTCGCCGGTTTGCAGACGGAGAATTGGTTTTTCTCGTCAACTCTTCTATGGATGAAGTTGTTGACGGCACCCTTTCGACGCAGGGAAAAGCCATGTTGGAAATGGATGCTCTGAACGGGGAAATCTATACGTATCCGTCTTCAAAAGAAAAAGGCATACTAAGTACATCTTTCCGGATCGAACCGGCAGGAAGCCTCTTGCTTTACTGTTCTGACAAGAACCCTAAAAACTATCCGGAACGCCCCGGAAAAGCGGGAAGCAGCCCGGTGACGGCAACAAGCCGGACCACCGTCAGCCGTTTACGCGACAATGCTCTGACAATTGACTTTTGCGATGTTACGGTTAAAGGAAAGACTTACAAGAAACAACATTTCTCCCGTGCCGCCGATATCGCCTTCAAAGCGCACGGATTCACCAACGGCAATCCTTGGAATACCTCCGTACAATACAAACGGAATATCCTCGACCGCGACCACTTTAAGGATGGCGGCTTCACGGCCTCCTATCATTTTACGGTAAACGATGCTTTCGACTATTCCGGTATCAAACTGGTTTCCGAACGCCCCGAACTATTTACCGTAAAAATCAACGGAAATCTCGTGAACGCTCTTCCAGGTGAATGGTGGCTGGACCGTTCTTTCGGCGTTTATCCGATAGGCGGACAGGTGAAAAAAGGTAGCAATACGGTAGAACTCAGCATCAACCCGATGCGTATTTTTGCAGAGATAGAACCGGTCTACATCATCGGAAACTTCTCGGTCGTACCCGAACAAGAGGGATGGAGCATCGGTGCACCACAGGAATCGTTCACACTGGGTAGCTGGAAAGAACAAAAGCAACCGTTCTACTCATGGGATATGAGCTATAGCAAAGAATATACCCTC
>OBVA01000750.1_pt1 | contig 12971 bp, 25 predicted proteins | sample 1495021 | NCBI WGS metagenome assembly OBVA01 (sample SAMEA2579965, study PRJEB22360) | human gut metagenome | biome: human gut; feature: human-associated habitat; material: faeces | place: Denmark | collected 2008/2010
CAGGACTCGAACCTGCAACCTAGTGCTTACGACGCACCCGCGCCACCATTGCGCCACGTTGGCAAGTACGATGCGTTTGGCGTCGCACCATACCCTATGACAACTAAAGAAATGCGAACAGTTTAACGACATGCTCGGGTCGAAATAGAGACAAAAAAACCACCAACCATATAGGCGGTGGTTAAAGCTCAATCCCTAATAACATCCTGTGAGCTTCTTTATAACGTTCTTCAAATAATTTATTGAATAGCTCTATTTTTTTCTATATTGTTCCGGAGCTTTTTCAGGGTGAGACCAATATTCTTCTGGCACAGCAGCTCTTAAATCATTCATTTCTTTTGTATAAATAACCTGCATTTTTCTCACTCACCTCACGATTGATAGTTAGCAATATCCCCAAAGGGTCATCATCACATGATCATCCCATTCACGAGCTTTCTTCTTCCAGAGTTCAAAGCGCTCCTGATATTCTTTAGGAGCGTTTTCGGGATGATTACGATACTTTTCCGGAATAGACTCCCATAAATCATCAATTTCTTTCGGGTAATTTATAATCATTTCTTTGGCTCCTTTCAAGAATTTTCTTCACGCGATACTCTGTGTAGGCTTCATCAAATTTACCTTCTTTATAAGTTTTTCTCGCATACTCACTAATACTATTTACATTATCAGCCGTAATCCCAGCCCTGTCAAGTGCCTTCTTACACTTCTTGCGCAACGGCTCAAGATAGCTGGCCCTGAAATTCTCCGCTGTTATCTCGCCCTTGCGCCCTTGTGCATCCTGCCAATGAATCAGCTCATGCACCAACGTTTCCAAACAATCTTTTTCTGTTAGGAGCGGCTCATTTACAACAAGTTCGTTTTTTACGGCGTTATACGACGCTTTCGCCATCGTTTGCATTTCTCGGTCAGATAACACCAGCACATTCGGTTTTATCCAACTTTCTTTTTTATCTTTCAACAGGCTATAGGCGTCATCCAGCGCCTTATCCAGTTCATGCTGTTTCCTACGCGTCATGTGAACTTCATTGGACACCCATATATTGTGACGTGTATTAAGAAGTGCTCGACCTTTAATTGCTACCATACCACGCTTATGCTTGCTCACAACACCATACTCTACCGGCCTATAGGCTTGGCTATTTTCAGAATCAATCACACGCTCGCCAACCCCAACAACCTGCTTCCTCGCCTCAATCTTCTCCGTCGTTCGGTCGTTGGGCGCTTCCAGTTGCTTGCGTGCCTCGATTTGTTCACGATTTGACCGCTTGTAGTTCTGCACCACCTCGCGCCCCTTCGCACTCACATGCTCAATCTTGCAATCACAATCCAAATGACGCTTCCATAGATCATGCCCATGGCGCACGTCCTCATAGTCATAGGTGCCGGCAAGGCGCTTGCACCAGTCACAGGTTTCCCTGCCTGTCGTCGTGCGCACAATCTTCACATCAAGCCCCGCCTTTGCCTGAAAGTCCGCATTGACCGCCACCGCATCATCCAAGACCGCACGGGTAAAATTCACCACAGGCCTATCCAGCATAAACGCCACATCATCGAAGGTTTCCGCATCCACCAGCTTGCGCTTAATCCCATCCAAGCGCTCAAAATCAGGTCTCGGCTTCTGCGCCTTCAACCCAATCCCTCGCCGCTTGTTCTCCGCCGCAATGTAATCCACACTCGCCGTGGCGGCACGCCTGTAATTCTCAAGCAACGGCTTCTGAATGACCTCCTGCGCAATCTCCCACGTCATCGCACCGCCCGGAAGCGCCTCACTGGTCACCACCCGACGATACGCTTCAGCGAGCAGCTCACCCACCCGCTCACTATACCGTGCAGCGTCCTCATAATACGCCTTATTCGCCTTCAAACGCTTCTCGAGTACTTTTATACTCACATCCTCATTGTAAGCCTTCTGAAACGATTCTGTGACCTTCTGGAGCAATTCAATACCGACATCCATTAGCCCAACCCCGTCAAGCCATGCAAACGCTCATCATCCATATACCCTGGCACCGCCTGATTGAGCTTAATCGCCCCATCACCAATCAGCGACAAGGTCGACGCATCCGGTTCAAAGATAGGCAACCACGCCGCACGAGTCATATACACCTGCTCACGACGATAACGCACCTCATCACGCACACACGCCGCCAAAAACCCTGCATTCAAAAAGCCACTGCCAAAATTACGCTGTGCCTTACGCGCCATCAGTCGCAAATTCTCATGGCTCGCCTTGATCGCCTCCGCACTTGAAGGATTGTCCGTCACAAAGCCGAGGTCGTCCAACGTCAAACCCGTCTCACCGGCAAACAACGCCGCAAACATGCGAAGCTGTTCCGCATGCGGCACCATACTCGCCTGTTCAAACTGCCCCAACGTTGGACTATCACCATCCTCATCCTTCGTGAAAGCCATCATGGCACTCATTGTCGCCTGCCACTTGTCCGGCATCTCCACATTTTCACTAATCCCCAACACATACTTCTGTGGATAGCTGTAAAACTCTGCACTAATCTCACTGCGCTTCACCGTGCGCACTGCACCGCCCACAATCGACATACAAGCACGACTGATACGACTATGTCCAAAAGGACGCATCGCATCCGGACGATAAACAATCGGCACCAACAAAGGATAATCCACCTCATAGCGGTATTCTCCCACCTTCTTCCCACCGGCATAAACCTCGGTCAGCCCCGGCAGGAAATACGCCTCCTTCATTGCCTTGCGATGCTCATCCTGCTCAATCACCGCATACCCTTCCTTAAGAAGCCCTGTAAACGGGTCAATAATCCCCGTCGCCCTGCTCCCATCAAGCACCTGCATCCGTGGATACCCCGTCTCATCCTCCGTGATATACACAAAGCAACAAGCGGAAATCAACGCACTCAAAATCGCACTGTCAAACAACGTATCAGGATTATTCATATTGAAAATAGTATTCAAATCGAAGTTGTCATTCTTAAACCCATCAAACTGCAAGCGGTCCGCAAGACTATCCACCGCCTTCCCACACCATCCAAGGGTATTCGTCCATTGACGCAAATCCGGTGGCGAAGAAATGCCCAAATCAGGCACCCTGTTTTTCATCTCATAATGCTTATAGCGCAAATCCACACGCACCGCCTTGTGCGCCAAGCGCCTACGCAAATACTCCATGCCGTAACTCATGCCCTACTCCTCCAACGCCTCAAGAATCTTATCAATCGCACGCTCCTCCTCAGGAGGAAGCGCCTCCTCAATCGCCCCTAAAATCTTCTCGCGGGTCTGAATCGCCTGAATCTTCACCGCCGGAGACGTCGCATCACTCGCCAAAATCTCCTCCAACAACTCCAAATCCGCCCCACGCAACGCCTTCACAATACCTCTATTCACAATAACCAACCTCTCTTTCCTCGCCGTATAGCCACCCCCAGGGGCTCCCCCCACCCGAGAATCCGCCCTATCAAGCGCGGGGTCCAGAGCTATCCCCTCAAGGGGTCCCATGCCCCCATCAATCAATAAGATTCGAGCCCATCCCTCTATCCTCGGTAGCTTGTCCAATCCATCGATTGCGGCAACAGCCGATTGCTCAATACTTTCTCCTGCTCTGTGTCCGCTCTTGGTTGCACAATCTTGTCACTCTTCGCTCTGTTACAACACATATGCGCAAGCTGGAGGTTGGAGATGTCCGATGGGTGACCACCCTTCTCCAATGGAATGATATGGTCCACACATGCACTCATCGGATGCGGCCACTTGAGCGACTTATCCACCGGCTTGCCACATATCCCGCATACATCCTGGGTGGCTATAATCTTCTTCCTGTTCTTCTCGAACGCCGTTCTATGTTTACCAAGCTTATCCGCTCTCATGCACTCACCTCTTTAATTCATGGCATAAAAATACCGCGCCACAATGGACGCGGTCATATATAAGGAGGTGTATAATCGGCCTCTCGCCTTTACTCACAACTACATTATATCGCAGATTGAACTGCACTTTACTGCACTTTACTGCACTTTACTGCACACTTTTCCAGTTCCACCAGTGCAGCACCATGGATTTTGAAGATACCACGCAGCGAGTATCCCATCTGATCGGCGACCTCCTCCCACGACTTGCCGGACAAATACCGCAATCGCAACACCGCACGATACTCCACCCGGTCAATCAACTCAATCGCCGACTCGGCACGCTTGCGGCACCGATTCAGCTCCGCCAATCGCTCGGCATACGTTGCCTGCAAATCAATCACATCCGCAATATAATCATCTACACCTCGACCGCATCCACCCTTCGGCATATCGGACAACTGCACCGTAGAAAGTCCCTCCGCCTGGGCACTCAGCATATTGATTTGGTCCCTAATACTCATCAACTCCGCATCAAGGTAACGCAAGTTCCTCAATTCCTTCTTTGTCACTCTATACACCTCCTGTCAAACAATCCTCAGTGCTTTTTCTTTCCCTCATCCTTCTGCTTGCGAGGGCTAAACCCAAAGCACGCCTTCGTGTCCTTCGACACCTCTCGCTTCCTACTCTCATACCAATAGCAATCCGCTGCCGTCACCATTTCATACGGCTCTACCTCTCTGCCCATCATGCTGCAATAGCCGTGCGCTGCGTTGTAGCGTTGGCAGTTCTCGCACGTCGTCATGACTCTACCTCCAGCGCTGCCTCGATGTTCTCGAACAGCTCATCAAGGAATCCAAAATGGTACTGCTCCATCATTGCGTCGAACACTTCACCAAGCTCCATTTCCTTCGCCTTCATCTTCAAGTAGTTGACGTGCATAAGGTCCTCCAGTGTGATGCCGTGCTGGTAGCAGGCAAGCATGAGGTAGTGCAGCACGTCACCAAGTTCGCTTAACCCAGCACCTTCGTTGTACACCTCGTCCTCGTACTTCCACTTACGCACAAGTTGCAAGTACTCGCCTGCCTCGCTTGCGATGCCCATTGCCGCCTCAGTTGGCACCATACCGCAATGAATCAGCTCATGGTGTTGTCTCATCAATTCTTCGAATCTTCTTCGCATAGTTGTTCCTCCGCTTCTTATCCTGATACCGCGCTCTCTTAGCTGCGTTATCCCTCTCCTGCACATGCGTACGGTCATGGTATAGCTTACCGTCATCCATCCAATCCGACTGCCCGTCAAGCATCTTCTGCATCCTAATCCTCTGATTAAGTGCCTCATACTCGACCTTCCACGCCTTGTACACCTCGCACTCAGCATGGCACCCCACGCGCCTATTAGGGCACTCTCTATCGCATGGTATGCGCTTCATACGCACCACCTCCTAGAACGGCAGGTCCTCGTCACTGAAGCTGATAGGCTCACCATACTGACTCCCCTGTTGCGCCGGTGCTGGTTGCGCCTGTTGCGCCTGACCGCCATCGTGCTTGTAGCCAACAAACTCCACACGACTCGCCACCACCTCGGTCACATAACGCTTGTTCCCGTTCTTATCCTCATAGCTACGCTTTTGCAAACTCCCCTCAATAGCAACCTGACGCCCCTTGCTCATATACTGCGCGAGATTCTCCGCCGCCTTGTTCCACACCACGCAATCCACAAACTCCGCGCCATCTTCCTTGTTGTACTTATCGCAGGCAATCGTCACATTGCACACCGCTTTACCATTCGGCGTATATTTCAGCTCCGGATCTGCAACCAATCTGCCGATTAAAATAACCTTGTTCATCGTCATACCTCCCTATGCACATAAACGCCATCATAGTTGTGCTTAAACCATTTCCGCTTCAGCTTGTATACATCAGTCTTCATGCCCTTCACATCTTCCACGATAACCACGCCATCTTCCTCGTACTCGAAGTCCGCCACGTACTCAATCTTGCGCAGCTTCTCACCGTCTGCGCATTCGAACTTGTCCTGCAAAGTGTAACGCGGTTGTAGCACCAACCTGTCAATTTTTCCGACACGTTCGAGGTTCTTTAGGTGCTCGTAGCGCATCGCTTCCTTCTTGCTGTCGAAGGTGATGCCGTCTATAACGGTCTTCTTTGCATTGTATTTATGACTCAATGCTTACTCCTCTTCACTCATACACAAGCTCAATGCGGCACTCATCCTGCAGCATCTTGCGCAGGTCTGCGAAGCTCACATAAGCCTCACGGATGCACTCGAACTGGAATGCCACCTGCTTCTTGAGCCGCTGGAGCCTCACCTTGCCCCATCCCTGCTCGCTCAGGACGGTAAACCCACAGATGAGCAAAGCTCTCAGACCATCCTCCGTTGCTAGTCGCTGCGCTCTCTTGAGATCTGCCAGTGTTGCACGTTGCGCTGAGCCGTTCATCCGCTTCATCGGTGTATCAACCACCACAACGCCATACTTCCTGCGAAGATTCTCCTCGAGTTCCAAGATGTTCACCCTGTGCCATGCCACATCTCCGGACAACTCGTTCAATCGGTCGAAGAACGCATTCATGCGCTTACGTCCCCATCCATGCTTATCGTGAAGCACCGAGAACATCACAATAAGCGCAGCCTCGATGCCGTTACCGGTTGCCTCTTGCTTAGCGTCCTCTACATTCTTCGCCGTTGCTACCCTCTTGCGCGGATTCGTTCTCTTCTTTTTTGCCATCACTGCCTCCTTCCAGCTGTTCAACCAAGTACCTGATATACGCTCTATTGTGGCGACCTGCCACTATCCACATAATGCACCACCATGCCACGGAGCAGATGATGGTCAACACTGCCATGAATACCATCTGCTCACTCCTCCAAGTCGCTAAAGTCTCGGAAGCCCTCGCCGCTTTGGTAATGCGCGTTCTTGCCTCCGGTAGTAACTGTCGGCACATAATTGCCTTCGGTGTAATCTTGGTACCTGCCATTGAACCACGTACTGCCATTCAACCACGGCCTATCCGTTCCTCGCACCTCATGCACATAGCGCTTAATAGCCGCATCCATCGCTTGCACACTCACATCGAGCAGCTTGCGCTTCGTCTTATCGCTCACTTGATTCTTACCACGCTTGTGCGGATACAACGCCCACAGCTTCTCAAAATGCGCATTCGCTTCTTTTTTTGATTTCTGAAGAGAAGGTTCGACGTCAGTCGAACACTCTGCACTGCAATCACTAGACGCCGTTACTGCTTTCTCTTTTTTTCTTTTCTCTTTATCATTAACATTGACATTTACATTATCATTTACATTTACATTAACAGTTGCTCCATCTTGAAAAGTGCTTAAGTTACTTGAAGTATCTTCAACACTCTTTACCATTGCTTCCTCTCTCTTGCGCTTCGCATCATTCGCACGTGCCTTCTTAGCGCCCTCGGACTTCTTGCGACGTGTTTCCTCCCACTTCTCCATGTTCTCAAGCAGATAGCGCTTCATGCCGGCAAACACGATGGCAGTTGCTTGGTCTAATTCCGGACACTCGCAACAGCCATGGAGCGAGTAAATGGCATCCAACAACGCCCCCTTTTGCTCCATATTGAGCATCTCGATCATGTTGTAGCTGTCGGTGTAGAGAATGAAGCTCTTCTTGCCTTCTGCCATCATGTCCACCTCCCAGTGGTTAGTCATTCATCAACGTGCCACAATATGGGCAGCACACCATCTTGTCATAGACGAAGCCACCACACATCGTGCACTCATAGCCAAGCGTGCCATCGGAGGCACAACGCTCAGCCCATGAGCCACGAGTCGGCTCTTCGTTGGTCAAATGTAAGCATCGACCGGATGCGGCCTGCTCGTATTGCCCATGTGGGCAGTTTTCGCGAAAATATTCGATATATGAGGAGCTTTCCACAAGCATAGACCAATTATATGGGCATACCCTTTTATCGACGCCACAGGTCAAAATATCGCCTCTCAGCCTCATAGCGCACCCCTCCATACGTCGTTCATCTTTAGGCACTCAACAAAGAGGTCCTTTTCTTCCTTGCTCCACCCTTGGTGGAATGAAATGATGGCAACCTCCGGTCCACTCATGGTCTTCTTATCGAGCACACACCCAGCCACTATCGCAGCAATAGTTGAAGCAAGTTCGGCAACGTCGCCCGAAGCCTCTAACACTTCAGGCGGCATCTTGACGTGGCGCATGGCCTCTGCGAGCTTGTTCTTACGTTCGTCGCTCATCACATTCACCCCCTCACACCACACTCGAGTTTGTGAGCAACTCGCCCACCATGAACGCGTAGTCCTTCTGCACATCCACCGGCACCTCGGTCGGACTGCTCACACCGTACGCTGCCATGGCGTTCTTCATCGCATCGTTGACTTGCGCCTTTTCATAGCCTTGGTTAACGAACTTAGCAAAGATGGCGTTCGCTCCATCCTTACCGATGCGCTTGATACCGTCTTCCGGTTCCGGCAAATCCTCTCCGGCATAAATGTATAAGCCGAGGCCGTGACGTGCGACCGCCTTTGTGAGGCTTCGCTGAATGGCCTTGTTGACCTCGAAGCTCGTCACCTTGGCAGCGGGAATGGACTGGTTGCGGGTGTCCATTACCGGCAGGGACTCGATGTGCTCGATACCGTTGACGGTTACGCCGGTCTTCACCCAGCAGGTACGACCATCTGTATGGTAGTTCCACCCCTCGGCGTTCTCATACACCGTATAGGTACTATCAGGGAAGAGCCTCTTCAGCTCTCCCCATGCCCATGCCCAGCTTAAATAAGCTAACTTCACGCGACCTGTGTCCTTGACTTCCTTGTGATCGTTGACGTCAATCGCGTTCAATTTTGTAAAGTAATTAACGCCTTCACTCATCGTCTTCCTCCTCTAATTCATACCAACCTACCCGCGCCTTCTTCTTTAGCCAGCGCTTATAGGCTTCCTGAACCTCTTCCTTTGTGATGCTGTCGCGGTAGAACTTAGTCTCTACATCGTTCTGAATGTAGAACACGAACTTCCTAGTCATGGCTCCACGCTCACCTTGATGCTGGTCTTCTCCTCGACCGTCACACCCGGCACCACTTCACCGGTGGTTGTGTCAACATACTGACCGCCCACGACCTCGAACGCCTTCTTTAGCTCTGCCTTCTTGACCGACTCTTCGACCTTCACAAGGTCATCACGCTTATTCGCCTTCAGCCAATCAAGCACTGCCGATTCATCCTGCCATGTTGGCGACACCACCTTACGGCTTGTCACCTTGCCCCATGGCGTCTTAAGTTGGAACTTAGGGTTCTGCTCACGTTGGCGTTGATAGTACGCCACTAAAAACTCCTTGAAGAAGTTCGCCTTGCTCTCGAGCTCGTCAAGCTCTGCACCATAGAAGGCGTCAATACGCTGCACTTCCTTTTGGCGAATGCCGCCAACCTCAGCCTTCTGCTGCTCGAGCTTGCGAATGATACGCATGTACTTGTTAGCAGTCTCCTCGTCGGTGACCACCCACTTCTCGAGTCCTTGGTCAACGTAGTAGGATGCCATTGCAACGTCGAATTCCTGCTGGTTAATATCTTGAATTTCGTTCATTGTTTGTCCTCCTTCTTAAGTTCGGTCAAGTAGTGATGCTGAGCTGCTTCCCAGATAGCGAAGGACATCTCGTCAATGTCCATTTCTGCCTCGTCAAATTCTTTTAGCAGCCACAATCCGCTCGGACCTAACGCCGGAGCGAAGAGCTCCAGCGCATCGCCGAAAGAGCGGTCGTATTGCTTCTTTTTATCCTCGAATGCTGCTACTACGTTTTCATCGGAAAATTCATAGGCGAGCTTAATTTTAGCCAGCTCTACTGCTAATACGATGCCGTTTTCCATTTATTGCCTCTCTTTCGAATATCTGTTACACTAAACCTGTATATTTACCAAGCCGCTCACGTGTGCCAGCACGTCAAGAGCGGCCTTTTTTTGTGCAAAAATCAATATGCTTGAACCCCACATGCCACTCTTGAGAGTCCTGAGCCATGATGAGCCCCTGAGCGAGAATCTTCTTGATAGTGCCGGACTTGTACCTGCCGTACCCATCAACATACTCAACCTCATCGCCCTCCCGGAGCTCATCAACTACCTTGCCACCCTCAACGAGTAGCAGCGTGCGCTTCTGCATGAGCTTCATCGCTTCACAACCTTGTCAATCACGTCATCAAAGCACCATAGCAAGCAAAACGCCATACTGCCGAGTCCGATTGTCGCCCAGACAGGACCCCAGAACCCTTGCGCCAAATAACTCAAACACAAGCACATCAACGCCACCATGAAGCTACCTCCGGCAATTGCAAACTCCACCGTGTTGCGCATCGTACTACGCAACGCTTCCATCTGTTTTTTTGTCATATTTTTCCTCCTACACCGCTCTACCCTTGTGCTTGATATAATTCTCAACATCCTTCAAAAAATAAAACCGCTTCGTGCCCATAGGCTTGTACGACACAAGCCCATCCTCACGCATACGCCGAAGCGTCTGACCCGACACCCCAAGCATCTCCAGCACCGCTTCCTCGCTCAGAATGTTGTTCTCACCCTGCTGTTTCACCAATGGCTGCAACTCCTTCACCACTGCTTGGATGATCGCCTCAGCAATCGTTACTTCCAAAGACATAACGTTCACCTCCTACTCTAAAAAGCCGTATACCACAACCTCAACCAACTACGCCATCTCCTGCATCTGCTCCACCAAAGGAAGCACACCGTTTTCCTTCAGCAAGTCATAGATAAACAAGCGCCCCTTCTGTGTCCAGTACGTATGCACGCTCGTGTGAACATCTCCATCCTTACCAAGATGCGTATTTGTGCGCGTGCTTGTGTAACCTTGCTCTGCGTATCTCGCATATAAGAGCCATGTGCTACCTTGTTTGTACTGCACACCATGCTCATGTAGGTATTGGTTCATCTTCTTCGCACTCCAGCCGTAGTCCTTGGCGATGACAGACACGGAGAGTGCATCCTTGCAATTCAGCACCACGTCGTAGTAACTCGCCTTAGGTTGGAGTTCGGCAATCTGTTGGGACTGCACTGCGTTTAACTCCTCCAACCGCTTGCGGTTCGCACGCTCTTCCTTCAACGCCGTCAGCGCATTGATAAGCATGTCCGGATTCGCCAGCACCTCATCCACTGCATACAACCCATGACGGCGAATAGATGGCAAGATTTCACTCGTGACCCAATGTTTGAACTCACGAGCACGCGGCATCTTGCTAGAGAGAATAAGAGAGTACAAACCGGACTCGTTGATAATTGCCGTTTTTGTTTGCCCTTTAGGCACATTCCCGTTTTGGGCATCTGCTATATCAAGCATAATAAAAGTCTTATCTGCACTATCCACATGTGTCTTCACTGCTTTGCTACCATTTTGGTACCCGAGAATCTCAGCCACATCCTTGCCAACAAAGAACGGTTCGTTATCGACCAGCACTGTGCGAACCTTTCCAAATTCGCTATTCTCAAAAATTTTTAATTTGTTCATTAAACCATCTCCTTGAATCTATATGTTATAATCCCTCAAAAGGAGGTTTTCATTATGCTACTTCAATCGCTTATACTCGCAACAACCACCCAAGAAGCCACCAGAAAAATTCACTTCACTTTAGAAGTAACACCTGAACTATTTTTAGCCGGTATCACCGCCATTACAGCCATGATTTCTGTGATTATTGCAACACTTACACTTCTACAAAACGCCAAATCCATCGAAGCCTCAACCAGACCATATATCAAACCATATTTAGCGATGACCCACATACAAGTACCGGAATACTTTATCATCATCAAAAATTTTGGCGCCAGCTCTGCAAAAATAACTAAACTTACTACCGACATCGAATGGGAACACTTCACCTATCCGAAACTTCGCAGCCCTTTCAAATACATCACAGATACAGAATTTCCCCCGAATCACAAAGTTTTTACAGAGTTAGCTGTCCTTCCTACAAAAAAGTATTTGGCAAAACATGTAGAAACCAATCAAGAGCCTTTAATTTATACCATGCATATTGAATACATTTCTGAATCTGGAAAAACCTACGTTGAAGAAACAAAACTCAATCTAACCTACGACTTCGGACATACCCACGGCAGACCATCACAATCAAGCAGTGATTATTCACTAAAAATGATTGCAAACGGACTGGTAGATATAAGTGAGAAAAGCTTATAACGCCATTGCCAAATAGAAAGCAAATACACCGGCGCAAGCCATCCCCAGAACCATAGCGGTCAGCCCTAACCTATAAGCAAGACAACGCTCATTCTTCCAAATTTCAAAAATAAGCAAAACAGAAGCGCCGGTGATCATAATCGACATTAGATATAACAAACACTTCATCAACATTATTCATATCGCCCCCTTTCAATTCGTTCATAAGAACCTCCTCATTCTGTCACAATTCGTGACATTGCAGTTAAAAAAATTAAATGTAAAAAATTTCATCCACTGTTTTTCCCGCAATATCAGCATATTTTAATTTTGTTTCATCCCTTGGAATCCTTAATCCGTTTTCGTAATTGCCCACAGCTGATACTGTAACTCCTAATAAAGAAGCCATCTCTGCCTTGGAACGTGTTCCTCTAATACGTTTAAGATTTTCTGCAATTCTTCTAAGATTCAATAAAATCACCTCCTCACAACCACATATTAACATTTGTCACGCTTAGTGTCAACACGTTACGTGACATTTTTCTTTTGTTTTATCACATATCGTGTTATTATATAAAAAGAAAGGAGGTAACACATATGCGAAAACCTTTTAACGAAATCCTCAAATCTCTTAGAGAAGAAAGAGGACTCTCACAACAAGAATTGGCAAACGCACTTTCTATTACTCGTTCTACTCTTGGTAATTATGAAATTGGACTTAGAACACCTAACATGGAAATGCTTGAAGTAATTGCAGACTATTTTAATGTTGATATGGATTTTTTGTATGGGAAAACAGCTATTCCTAATCGCTACAGATGGGAAAAAGCACCCCAATCCGCCATCGACGCAGGCATCGCCACCAATAAAGGCGCCGTTCGCATCCCCGTCCTCTCGGAAATCGCCGCCGGCGTACGGATAGAAGCCATGAACTACACCCTCGACGAGGC
>OBVA01000758.1_pt1 | contig 12877 bp, 9 predicted proteins | sample 1495021 | NCBI WGS metagenome assembly OBVA01 (sample SAMEA2579965, study PRJEB22360) | human gut metagenome | biome: human gut; feature: human-associated habitat; material: faeces | place: Denmark | collected 2008/2010
TCGTTCCAGATCCAAAAAAAAAATACACCCATAATACGTTCCCCCGCCATAGGGCGTAGAACAAAGTTCTCATTTACAAAAACAGGAAGTATTCGCTTGCCACTTTCATCATCTGATATTGACAACTCCCAAAGCATAAAATAACCGGCCTCATTAGGAAAGTTCTTGATTCCAACAGACATCAATGGCGTTGTCTTATCTTGTATAATATCAGCACGCAAATGCTTCGTAATTTCTTCATCAGTGATGCTGATACGGTCGATAAGCCTTGGATTACGTCCCTGCCAACATTCATAATAAGTTAGCATCTGACGAAGAGCTGCATCAACATCAAAACTAGATTCTGTGCCAACCAATTGTGACAAATCCTTCTCATCATGAATAAGCTCCTTATACTTTTGAGCATTAGCAACTTGCTGCTTCACTTCTGATTCAACAGGGTATATGTTTTTTTCTACAGAAGCGGGGTGTCCGATAGAACTCATATAAACTTCCGTAAAATCAAGTTCTGCTACTTCACTATCTAAAACATCAGAATACTTATCCACACCAAGTTCTTTGAATATAACTGAAAGTTTCTCTTCCAATACTTCGCGAACACGATTTTCCACTGTATCACCAACAATAAAATTATAAATGTGAACATCTCTCTGCTGTCCAATACGGTCTGCACGGCCACAACGCTGCTCAATTTTCATAGGATTCCATGGCAAGTCATAATTGATGATGATATTGGAGAACTGTAAGTTCAAACCTTCTCCACCGGCATCAGTGGAAATAAAGATATTGGTTTTAGTTTTGAATTCCTTCAAGGCCTCATTTCGCTCATCTATGCTCATGCTACCATTCAATACGGAAACGCTAAATTCTCTACGATCCAATAAATCCTTCAAGTATTTCTGTGTTCCCACAAACTCAGTAAAAATAATGATTTTTTGCTCTCGATCTTCACTAAGAATTTCATCAATAATATCAACTAATCTTTCCACTTTAACATCTGGGTGTTGAAACTCAGCTTGTTTGGCAACAGAAATAATATGCTCTAACTCCTCAATTTCTTCCGACATATTTAAGGACATCGCTTCCAGCGCATCCGAAACATTATCTTCAATATCCAAATCTGCTAAGTCCGACTCCGTTAATGAACCGATTCTAGTATTCTGCGATTTCAATACATCCAAACGTCTTTCAAGGCTCTGTCTCACTGCTGCGGTACTACTTGTAACCATGCGCTGCATAATAATCAACAAGAAAATCAGACACATATTTTTCTTACGGTTACGTCGTGCTTTATCATAAGTTTTGGATACATAATGACTTACTAACTCATACAACTCTCTTTGAAAGGAATGGCGTTCATCCCATGTCATTTCAATAAGATGCGTGACTCGATTCTTAAACAAGAGATTTCCATTATTATCGATTGCTTCACGTTTCTCTGTACGAATCAGATATACAGCCACCTGTTCCTTCACGATAGATATTGTATTAGGTAATGCTTCCTTATCCAATAGACGTACGCAAGAAAGGCTCTGTTTTTCCGTTATGCGGTGTAGCTGACAGAAGTAATAGATAAGGACTTGCCTGCGACAACAAATAGCCCAGCTTATATCGAGCTACTTCACCAGAAGAACCGGCAACACGATGAGCTTCATCAATAATAATCAAGTCCCACCCACTGTTGATAATAGAAAAGATACGTTCTTCATTATATTTTTCTACACGTTCCTCGGACCAACCCACGTGCTTTTCAATAGGTTTAATGGAATCCATTGGAGAAATGACTTGATCGTACTGACCATAAACATCATCTGCATCGGTCAAACGTCGAATCGTATCATAATCTGACGGTAAGATCACCTGGAATTTCTCGTGAAACTTCTCCTGCATTTCCGATGCCCATTGAGTAACCAAACCAGTTGGACAGACAACCAGAACACGCTGAACAAGACCACGGCTTTTTAGTTCTTTAATAATCATTCCAGCCTCAATAGTTTTTCCAAGACCTACTTCATCAGCGAGAATGTAGCGAATATTATTTGTTGCCATTACACGGTTCAATACATGTATCTGATGGGGCAGTGGAATAATTCCACTGGATAAAGCAGAAAGAAAGCCACCGGCAGTCTCATTTTTGATTTTTGAAAGTAAAGCCACATAACGCAGATAGTTTCCATCATATTGAATAACATCGCCATTCGTATTCAATTGTTCTTCTGCACGTTTATAAACACGGCCTGTCGAAGGATTAAAAACTTTGTAGGAAATGTATCCCCACATTTCAATCCTTTCCAATATCTGAACATTTACTTTTTCTATTGTGTCAAAAACGAAATCACCAGTATTTAGCATTCCAATCCCTCCTCAAGACTCACAAACATACTACTTATTTTTCACTTTTCTTTTTGAATTAGCAAGAAATGTAATTTGAGAAAATGGTCCCTTATATGCCTCTTCATCAAGAAATCCAAGAATCAGTTTAATTTGTTCTTTGTCATTTGGTATAACTATTTTCTCTTCCTTCACTGTAATATTTATTCCAGCTTTCTGAGCTAATTTTTTTATCTCAATTGCTTTGTATTTTTCCAGAACTTCAGAATCATTGATTGCCGCAATTTTTCTTCGAATTGAAGAATTCGCCATAGCTTCAAAATCAGATGCATTGTCAAAACTTAAACATTTATTAGAAGTAAATGCAGTTACTTCCTGCGTCGTTGCAGAACGATAATAACCACTTAAATCAAATACCTGTCTCGCGTAATAAAATGATCTAAACTGTAACTCATCATTAAAAAAATAACAATCAATAGTATCTGAAATACTAATGCCATATTCCTTTTCACATCTAAATGTATCTTTAGACCAAAACAAATTAAAGTTAGATGTTGACAGATACTGTTCTTTGCGAAAACGCTGAAATGCAACTATAAATTCTTCAGAATCTCTATCTTCAGTTTTTTCGCCAACAAAAATAGCTTTTATTGGTGAATACTCTCCGTTTTCTTTTTCATAAGGAGAAACTCCCATTGGATTGCGGACAGCATCTTTTATTTCATCACTCAATTGAAAGTTATTTATAAATAAAATTTCATCTTTCTCCGGCTTATATTTTCCATCAAATTCGACCTTACTTTTTTCATCTGTTAAATCTTGTACTGCCTCAGAAAAAGCAGTACATATTTGAGTTTGGGTACCTGCATCGACCTCGACTCTTTTTATGACAGATGAATCATCGGCACATAAAACCAATATGGAACTATTGGTAAACATTACATTCCCCCATCATCCAAGAGTAAAAATTCGAAAATACGTTTAACATTTTTAATGTCTTTTGCTTTTCGAATTTTACGTTTGCTTATCAGTACGTATCCGGAAACACCGTTGGCAGCATTAATCTGATAAAAGTGATACCTTTTTACAAAAAGAATAGGGCTTGGCATTGCAGAGTTAATTAATGGAGCCACTAATACAATAGCTACAGATAGTACACAAAGCAGAAATAGATTGCAATCATCTATTACCATCGTTACAAATGGCAAAAGATAAGAAATAATATACACAATAATATATGCATCATGTGATGATACATCTGTAACGGTAATCGGTATTGATGGAAGATTGCGCTTGCCATAGGCAAACGCAATCAACATAAACACACCCAATGCAAATAACAGGAATTTTCCACGTATATTTTTCGAACCACCAAACTACAGCAAACGATAGTAAGAGCGGCGCCATAGACGATATGTTATATAATGCTTTTTGAAAAATATTAGGCATTTTAGATTCTTCCTAAACTGATATCGTAATACATCAATAGATTTGGATCTTCCTGAATTGTTTTTGCAGGTAAACGCTCCGCAAGATCTACAATAGCCTGATAGTTCTTATCCTTCCAGAGACGGGAGAAGCCGACACGGATAGCTTCCGAACGGAACAGCTTCAGCTTGCCCTTGGAATTCATATAGCCTTCAAATTCCTTCCACAGCTTCTTCTCACGCAGTTTTGCCACATCGCCTTCCTTGGTGGTATCAGGGATGTACCAGCGGCCCTTCTCATCCTGCAAGAAGTTTTCTTCCAAAAGAGTAGCAAGTTCAGGCATCGCCTCATATTTATCAACAGACTTTACCTCCTGCATAAACTTCGGCTGAAGCTCTGCGTAGGTCTGCGGACCGCCAAACTGCTCGTCCAACTGCTGATACAACCAGGAGATGGCGGACTTTTCGTTCGTCACAAACAGCGAGAACTGAATAGGTTCTACATCCGTTTTGATGCGGGCAGTATCGTACTCGTTGACCTGATCCGGCAGGAAATACATGTTATCCCGCTTCAGGAATCGCTCATCCAATCCTTTATAGAAGTCCGTAGCATCCAGTGGTACAGGAATGCCCTGCATGATATGGTAAGCTACCATGCGGTCAAAGAGCAGGTAAGCTTGCCGCTCGGCAATCAGCTCAATCTTATCGTTCTTAACAACAACGACCGGAATGTTCTCCAAGTGCTGACGAACGAAGGACCATGCTGTTTCTTCCTCGCCGGCTTTAAGCATAATCTCACGTCTGAATTTATCCTTTGGTTTATATGCTGAAATTACCAAATCTTGTTTAATTGCTTGAGACATAGCATTTACCTGATTGTAACTACTATGCTGCTTGTCCAAAGTGCGAACATCCGCAACAATAAATCCTGCAGAAGTTATTGCTGACTGAATTGCATTCCAAACCGAGTTCTTGGAATTATGAAATTCAACTGTAATCCATCTACCGGGCTTAAGTACTCTGAAAAATTCTTCAAAGCACCGTTTCATTAGGCTCATGTAGTCTGCGACATCCTTGTTCTGTGAATTGTTCACAATCGCTTCACACGTATTAGCTGTACGTACTCTGAGCCAAGATTCCCAAAGGAAGTTGAGTTCTGAATACATCAGATTATCTCCGAATGGAGGATCGACAAAAATATAGTCTATTTGGTTTTCACCAATTTGTTTATAGTCAGTTGATGACTGACATGAAACTATTGTATTTTTGTTATCGGCATAACTTCTAACACTTTGAATATCAAGAGCCTTTTTCAGAAAAGTAATGACATTCAATTCCTTCAGTAAAGAAGGAATATATAAAGTACCAGACATTGGGCCACCGCCCGCCCCCCAACATCCATTCATATACGTTAATCTATATTGTTTCGTCATCTGATTGGCAACTTTGGTAAAAGCACATAATAAATCTGTATCCATATTGGCCTTTGCATAAAAGCAGCTCAGTACATAAAGAGTCCTCTTTGTGTAGAACATGTGTGCATGTGTAATTCCAAGCTTTGTTGCATCAGAAGTTTTATCTCCTTCTGGAATTCTATCAATTGGATACCAATAGGGAATATGTGTTTTTTCAATTTTGCTGATTATTTCCATGTCGTTTTGATCAGGTTTCTTTTCGAACCTTTTACCAGCAAAAGAGTAGTTTATTAGAACGGGAATCTGCTTAGAGATAGTAATGGTTTCATTCAATCTTTCATCAAAAGACATTTCTTGTGCATGCTCACATTGTGCCTTTTTTATCTCAACACCACAACATTTACAACGGAAGCGATCATGGACTTTTCCATTATCAATGTCTACTGCTGAATCCCAAAATACAATTTCACTTCCGCAATTAGGGCAAATGAAAACATCAGACCACACAACATAGTTAATCGTTCCTTCATTATTCGCTTGAAAAAGATATGTTTCTTCTGCATGATGGGTAGTTTTATACATCCAGCTACATTCTTTCTCAACATCGCGCATAATAGCTTCAGCCTTTTGGTTAAAAAGCGGAGAGACACGCCTGTTATATGCATTGCTAATCGAGGTCGAAATAGTTGACAAATCGTTTACTATAGTAAAGCGTTGTCCCCATTGACAATTTTTAACATCATGTTCGATTTTTTGCTTCACTTCAACTGGCGGGTTCTTACACATATTAGCTGCAACGCCAAGCATACCAGTTCCGCAAAAGCCATCTAAGACAATATCTCCTGGCTTTGTGTAATTCATCACGTATCTCATAATGGCTAAATGAGGCACTTTAGTATGATACGTATGTAATTTATAGATAGGGTCGTATTTTCCTTCACTCACATCCGCTGCAAAAGGCTCCCTATGATAATCATCCGTCTCCTCATCATAGGGCGTTCCATTTTCACAGATAAACTCCTCAATAAACGGATTAGGACAAGCTGTATAGTAAGGAGCATTGGAAAGTGCGATGATATCTTCGTCAGTGCCTATAGGAAAACCTTCAATATGACGCACTTTATCAATATCTTCTTTTGTTAGTTTTCTCGGTTCCATCATTACGCCTCACTTTCTCTGCGCTTCACAACGATACGTAGTTTGCTAGCATCCTTACCCTTGGTATATGTAGAAATCAGCTCGTTTAGCTTTGCCTTAAAGGACATTTCTTCCATCGGAGGCAACTGCTCCAGTTTTGCCACCAGATCATCGGTATCGATGACCACCGGTTCAAAGCCTTTCAGCAGAGCGTTGATGGCCTTAACAAAGAAGTCATCCACACGCTTCGGCAAAGTGCCGTTGGCGACAAAATCATTGATGGCCTGTTGCTGTTCTGCCGACAAGAATTCCTTTTGACTCATAACGATTGGATCGGAAATGGTATCAAGTAATATCTTGGTCCATTCAGCCAACAAATCATCGATACGAATTTCCAGATTATCCAACACACCGTCGACGTCTTTCCCCTTATCATCAAGGCGATAACCACAGTGCGGGCAAATATGGGTAGACTTCATTTCTTCCGGAGTTAATTCGTAGCAAACTTTGAGCCCCGATATTTCGTTTTCAACATCAGCTAACTTGGCAGCAGACAGTATTTCGATGGAGCGCAACTTACGCAAATTAGCCAGCGCACGGCTATCTTGAATCTTTCCCCTACGCTGTGCATCGGTAATGTCCAGTCTCTTCTTTTTATGATTTTCAAAATAGATATCGATGTATTTTGCCTTCACCTTGGACAGGATTGCCTCAACCTTCTGAGTAGCAGTTTCACCTGAAACACCATCCATGATGCTATCACGGATAGAGCGAAACTCAGCCTTTGCTACGTCCACTTCGGTTTTAAATCCTTCGCCCAAATCAATATATTCAATATTTGCGATATAGGAAACGATATCAGCACAGCCGGCTTTGAAGGCTAAGAACTGAGGAACCTTCATCACCTGCGCAATCTGACCGGCCAGTGTGTCAACCTGCTCCATAGAAAGACTGAAATTATTCAGCTTGGCAGGCGTATTGAACTTCGCCTGATAGTTGCTGAATTCATCTCTTACGGCAGTGCAAGCCTTCTGTAACATCATGACCTCGACTGCATTTGCCAAAGGTTCACCCCACAGGTCGAAATTATTATTCAACTTGTTTGCAGCAACTACAGCAGAATTTGCCAGCTCCTGTGCTTTAGAAAGTAGCTGAATCACACCCTTTTCACGGTCATTCGGATTATCCAGCAACACAGGGTTGATATCTAGCACTTCAAAAAGTTTTTTCAGCTCAGCCATTGCAATCTGAGCCGGTCTTGACAAATACTTAAATTCGTACAAATCCAAGGCGCTCATTTTTGGAATTTGATCCAAATTAGAAGCTGTAATAGTCTTTCCATCCTTTGTTGTAATAACAGCATATCCTCCATATACCAAAGAAAGGAAAATGATTGGAGTAAATACATATTCAATCTTAAACTTCTTATCAATATACATTTCCATGAAACGTGGTTCACAGATATCTGAATAGTTTAATACACCCTGTGGTGGTAAATTGCGAACCTGCTCAATGTAATAGGAAGCATACTTGGAACCTTCCGGACAAATCTTATCGCCCTCCAGAATACCGAAGCTCTGAAGCATCAAAGTGGACTGCTGAGTCTTTCTACCTGCAAAATGATCAAAAGCTGCACGAGCGCAGTCAGCCATGTTGCGTCGGGTAATTTTGGTCTTCATAACCGGGAAGTCAGGATACTTACCGCAGAAGTATTCATCAAGGCACAGAGAAGTTGCAAGGTCGATGGTATCCTTAAAGGTCATATCACGGTTATAGCGACCTCTCAGGATCTCAATCATCTGGCGCTTTTGACCCTTGTACATCACATCAAAGCAAGTGTTCTTGTTTTCGCTCAGATACTTGATCAGGCGCTTGCGGAGCATATTGGCCTTATTCAGATATGCGTCCTTATCCTTGCCTTCACTGATCTGTGAGAGGCTCTGTGCAGCAGCATAGAGCCCCATGAATTCACGAAACTCATCAGAAGACTTGAAGTACAGATACACTTCGTCAGGGAGGTTCTGTACACGACAGCCATTTTCATCATACGGAGGCATGATATGAATATAGAAATCACGCTCTGGCTGAGCAGTGCTACGCTCTCCAGGTAGTCCCATAAACAGGTAACCTTCACGGAAGATATTATGGGAATCCCAGTTCAAGTCATATTCGTAAATATTGAAGTTGGTCACATACTGCTTTGCATCCCACTCTAAACAGCGATACACAACATCATAGAAAAAGCGATTCAGCTCACCGTCGGCCATAACGGAAGCCTTCTGCTTAATCTTCTCATCGTAATCCACGACCTTATCCACGTCGATATAATACTGATTATTACTATCGTTGTAGATAATGAACTGACCGGAAACGGTAGTCATAATGTCACGCAGGGTAGTCTTAATGAGTGAAAGCAGGAAGTCCGCATCCTGTTCCGGCATAGGCAGGTACAGGCACAGGTCGTCTTTCATATTTTCCGCAGTTAAACCAAACTGCACATCCAAACCATTTGTTGTAAGTCTGTGCACACTCAATGCATAAATTATTTTCATTGCCAATGGTTTGTACGCCGGTTTTGGAAAAGCGCGATTGATAATATCTTCCAACTGCTGGCTGGCATTTACAACACGACCAATAGTTACATCACTCTTCAACAGACCATTGGACTTGATTGCAGGCCAATAGTCATCGAAAGAAATGATGCCCGGTGCATTCTGAGGGACCTCGGTATTGAAGATACCTTTGATGGTCACTGAGATATTCTTCAGGATGTGGCGGTTCTCTATCAGATATATTTTATTAAATACATCAATGTAGGACGGATGAATCGGGAACAGGTCCACAAACTCCTCCAGTCTGGATGACATACCGGTATAAAGGCCACAGAACTGTTCAAGATGCTTACGAATCATCGCTCTCTGCTCCGGCGTCTTTTTCAAGATACGCTCGGACACAACATAAGAAGTTGCTTCCTTCGTAATGATGAGCTGAGTGAATCGATCGCTAACATGTTTCAGCGTATCAGCAACAAAGCTAAATCGAGGATTGTCAAAAATCTTTTCCTGCATACCAAAAATGACACGCAATTTAGATTTAGAACACATTTCTCCCAATGCACGGAAGAACTCGAGATCCAGAACGATTTCTCTTTCATCACGAGAAGACAAGTATGAAAGAAATTCATCAACAATAATCAAGTAACCCTTATCAGGATATTTTTCAGAAAAAGCTATCATCATATTCTGAATAACATTCTTCAAACTTTTTACACTGCTATACTCTGGCACCTCAAAATCGATGCCACGTTTATCAAAATCATCCTGCACGTATCCCATGATGACATCGTACAATGGCATAACAACGCCACCGATTTCGATACGTAAAACTTCAAATTTTCCTGCGATAGGCTCCATCTGCTGAGCAAATTTCTTATTCTGCAGATACTGTAAATTATCTGCCTCTGTTGCAATCGCTGAGATGACAGACATCAAGTGGGATTTACCGGTACCATAATTACCAACAACCAACACACCCTTGTTGTCAACTACATCATCCATCTGTAGCTGGTCAATCATTGGAGCCTGTAGAGCATCGGCCATAGAATCAGACATAACATAAGTTTTTACATACTCACGCGCCTTATCTTTATTTTCAGCTGTTACAAGCTGAATAACGTCCTCAATTGGATTAAAACTAATCAACTCAGAATATTTCATCTTTTGTTCCCCCTTCAATGACACATATCACATCATAATCATCTACAGAAAAAACCTTATAATCAGGAAACCCATGCTCTGCATAATACAGTTTCCCAGCCTCGTATTTTCCCGGCCATATGATACTAAATGGTTTTCTTTTACATGCATTGGTCATGATTTGTAACACATCAATTTTATAGTCCGGATTAAACATCACATCGAAATCCTTAATCACTACACAATCCGGTAATTGATTTAAAATTTCAATGAAGCATTGCTCCATTTTCATCGTTCTTCTTTTTGGATTATATTCTAATAATTTCTTAGCTAATGGGACATTCATTGAAAAAACATCCTCAGCAAAGTTGACATTCGAACAACAATAAATAATCGGTTTCATCACGCTTGAAGTATTGTCAGCAAAAAATTTTCGTACCGGTATAGTTATCCCCATACATAATCCTTCTCCATTGTGCGTCTATTATTTCATTTCATTACAATGAGAAAAATACTCAAAACAATTACAAAAAAGTGTACTTTTCTGTGAAATACTCTTTTTACATACACTAGAACCATACCATATTTTATAGCAATAATCCAGACCGGTATTTTGGACAGCAAACCACTTTCTACGCTATTTGTAGACACTGTTTTTTTGCAACAAAGTACACCTTTTTGCACTATTCTTTATAGCATTCCTTTTCATAGGCATCTGCCTTGTATCGAAAGGTGGACAATGGCATGCCACATTGTTTTGCTGCTTCTGTGCCGGTGAAGTTGCCGCTTTTCCAGGAGCGATAGATGCATGGAAAATTCTCCGGCAGGGGTTTGGGTGGTCTGCCAAAGCGCACACCGCGTGCTTTGGCTGCGGCAATGCCTTCGGCTTGCCGTTGTCTGATATTTTGTCGCTCATTTTCAGCGACAAACGAAAGCACCTGCAGGACAATATCGCTCAAAAATGTCCCCATCAAGTCTTTACCTCGACGTGTATCCAAAAGTGGCATATCCAGTACCACGATGTCGATGCCAATCTCTTTGGTCAGTACACGCCATTGCAGCAAAATTTCTTCATAATTGCGTCCCAGACGATCAATGCTCTTAATAACGAGCAAATCGTCCTTTTTTATTTTCTTCAACAATTTCTTGTATTCCGGGCGATTAAAATCTTTTCCGGATTGCTTATCGATATAAATATGCTTTTCGTCCACACCTGCCTCTTTTAATGCGTCGCTTTGACGTGTTTCTTTTTGGTCGCAAGAACTCACGCGAATGTATCCATATATTTTCAATATTTTTTCCTCCTATGAAATTCTTTCAAAATTATTGTATGAATTATTCTATCGGTCCATTGCTATCAAAAAATTGCAATACAAAAAGGAGTCGTACGTATGGTCACGTACGACTCCTTTTAGTTTTTGTTCAAATTAAAAGACTTCTATTATAATAGGTACCTACACTTTCCCGTGCATCTTCTTCCAATAAAACAAATACGACAATCCTCCCGGGATGGCAATCCATAGGAGTACGGTGACTACTGTCACGGTTTCAAAGTTCGGCAAGGTGAGGGCGCAGGCGATGTAGAGGACGGCGAGGGGGATGCTGATAATGCCGATGATGCGGTGGGCGACGTTCCAGGTGTCTTCGTCGCTCACTGTCCATGGCAGTCTGAGCCCGGTGTGGCGGGTAAATGGGAGTTTTGGCGATACGATGCCCGTAAATACGATGATGCCTGTCACCAAAACCATGGCAAAGAGTTTTTCACTCGCTTCGCTAAAATGAAGTACGCCCATTTCGATGAGTGCTGCGACGCCCATCACAATCACCAACACGCCGATGTTGACCAAGGTGGTCAGGCGCAATACGCCGAGGCGCATGTCATCGGTGGTGACACTGGTAAGAAGTGCCAAGTTCCGATAGAGCATGCCCACTGCAAGAAGAAGACACGTTCCTGAAAGTATCAGTGAAAGTAGCGCATTATTCACGGCAAGCATGATAAACATGGCTAAGAAGGTAAGCAGGACAATCCCTCCACGTTTTTTGCTTGCTTGTTCCATGAGTCCTTCACGCTGATTTTTCTTTGCCAGCAATTCGTTCACACGGGCGAGCTCTTCAGCGAGCGCTTTAGAATTATCGACAGGAACGTCAATCCCTAAGAGCGCATTCACACTCACATCTAAGAGCGCTGCCATATCAATGAGCACTTGCGCATCCGGCACCGACAGTCCCTTCTCCCATTTCGACACAGTCTGACGCACCACATGGAGTCCAACGGCCAATTCTTCTTGGCTCATGCCTTTGGCTTTTCTGTATTTTTGTATGTTATCGTTTAACACGACATTCACCTCATTTTGCTTATTTTTGACTTCGAAGTTGCTTTTATCATACCTATTCACACAAAAAAGCACAAGCAACGGTTGTTAACATTGGCTCAATGGCGGGCTTTGCGCATTATTTTAACATGGGCATCTTCTTCAAAAATCTACTGCTCGAAATACAAGTTTTGGGACACAAAATGCAAATTACACGGTTCGGTTGTGTGGTATGATAAAAATGGATAGTTGTGCAAAAGGAGATGATTCGATGCGAATTGCAATCGTGGACGATTGTTTAGACGATCGCTTAGATGTCGCTTTATGTTTGGACCAATACATGCATGCCCATCATTTAACATACACCCTAACAGAATTTGACAATGCCACGTCTTTTTTGCAGCTCGTGCCTCATGTCAATTTTGATGTGGTTTTTATGGATATTTACATGCCCGATATGAACGGCATTGATGTGGCAAAAAAACTACGTGACAGGGATAAGCACTGCAAGATTATTTTGATGACCATCACCGAAGATTTTGCCCGCATGGGCTATGGCC
>OBVA01000762.1_pt1 | contig 12802 bp, 10 predicted proteins | sample 1495021 | NCBI WGS metagenome assembly OBVA01 (sample SAMEA2579965, study PRJEB22360) | human gut metagenome | biome: human gut; feature: human-associated habitat; material: faeces | place: Denmark | collected 2008/2010
CGCGCCTGGGCGGCTACCTCGTAATATCCTGTTGCACTCGGAGTGCGGATTCGCCTTTGATAAAAAATCTCTTGAGCGTATTCTCTGCCGCAAGATAGAGCTGAACGTTTTCCAGTCGCTCGAGGAGCTTTTCGGTGATGCCGATGCCGCTCCCAGGCGTGATTTTCAGTTGGCGATTGGTCATGAGGTTAGCCTGCGCGCCGCTATCGATCAGTGCAAGGCCGCAATCGAGTATCCGAGTAAAGGCCTGCCCTTGCTATTGGTTGGCGAACACGGAGTCGGGAAACGATTTCTTGGTAAGCTGGCGTATGAATATGGAAGGAACGTTGGCATCTTTGACGGTGCATCGAATTATGTCGAGGTAAATTGTGCGCAATACAGGGACGATGCGGCGGGATTTGCGCATCGCTGTAATGAGCTTCGAGTTCAGGCGTCCGATTCCGATGGACGTCTTCCGGAACAGATCATTTTATTTAAATCGATAGAGACGCTTTCGGCGAGCTCTGCGAGCGCGTTATTGGAACTCGCCGAGCTGCAACAGACCGCTCGGGGGATGCGCTTCATCTTTACCGCTGGTACCTCAAATTCTTCGCATGTTGTTCGGGAATTCATGTTGCGCATTCCAATATGCGCAACGATTCCGCCTTATCGAGAGAGAAGCCTAGGCGAACGCGAGGCGTTGGTTATTGAATCCTTGCTGAGGGAATCGGAGAAGCTTGGCGTCGATATAGCTATCGGGAGGCTTGCATTCAAGAGCCTCGTGGATGCGCAGTTTAAAAATAACATCTCAGATCTTTGTCGTTGCGTCGTGAATGCTTGCGCGGCCGCCTTGCGGGGGCATCGCGATGCAGAGCGTCTCGAAATACATTTATTCCAGCTGCCTGCAACGCTCATCAATGCCCACACGATAGAGGGGGGGGACAAGATACACTTATAGACATCACGTATGTTAACGGAAGCGATGAAGACGTCGATGCCTCGATGCGTCTTTTTGCAAGGCTTTTTTCTGCATTCGACGCTTTGCGGGAAAGAAAGGACGGCGCCAAGGAGTTCGAACGTGCGTGTTTGGCTGCTTCGCAATCTTATGAGGAATCGTTGTTGTTCGAGTCGGAGACTCGCATTGCGCGGGCGGTTGCGTATGAGCGCGTTATCTCTACGCTTATCAACTCAATTAATGTTTCGTATGGGACCTCTCTTCCGCAGCGGTGCGCGCGAGTGCTCGCAAGCGTGTTGTGCGTTCAGCTTTGGCCCTCGTCGATTCTCTCTGTATGGAAGGCGAAGCGATTTCAGGATGCGAATCGCCTTTTCTCAACTCTAGAAAAGTTGTCCAATACAACAAAAAGCGTGGAGCAACGGCTTGTTGACGGCATATCAAATGTGCTCGGATTGCAGCTCGATGTGTTCAGCAAGATTCTATTGTGGCTCTGCATTCGCAGCCATATTGCAGCTTGGGGCACGCGTTCGACGGTTGGCGTCATTCTGAGCCATGGCTATTCAACTGCAACAAGTATTGCCGATACGGCAAACCGGATCTTGCGCGCGCATGTTTTTGAAGCGATCGACATGCCATATGAAATGCATTCCGGTGATGTACTGGCAAGCTTGAGGGAGATTGTAGAAAAGTATTCCTGCTGCAAAGAGATTGCCATACTTGTTGACATGGGATCGCTCGAAGAACTGCACACTGGCTTATCGTATCTTTCGAATGCAAGAATTGCCGTTGCTAACAATGTGTCGACTGGCCTCGCCGTAGAAATTGGGACACGGATTCTTGCCGGTCAAGAGCTGAAGTCATGCTTTAGCGAGTCGGTTGATTGCTGCGAGATTCGATATAAGTTCGTTGAGCCCCGAAAGGCAGAGGAAGCGATTCTGTTCGTTTCAGAAAATGGAGAAGAGACCGCAGAAAGGCTGCTTAGCCTCATTGCCAGCAGTCTTCCCATTGAAATACCGGTGCGCTTCTGCACATGCGATTATCTCGAGCTTGCACAAGTCGGCGGCGATCACCCGATCTTCTCTCGCTATGTGATTAAGGCGATTATCGGCACCAAGAATCCAGAGATAGCGTCTCTTCCGTATATTCCAGTCGAAGATCTGATTTCTGGCGTGTGTCCCGCCGCGCTGTCCACCCTTTTTGGGCGCTACCTCGATAGCGATATGCTTGCCGAGTTTCTTCATTCAATTTTGAAGAACATGACAATTCAAAATGTTATCAAGTCGATAACTATCCTTAATCCTGAGAGACTCTTTTCCGAGGTCGAGTCGGCAGTTGCTCAGCTATGCCGAAAGCTTGGACAAGCTGTTGAGAGCAATATCGAGATGGGGCTATATGTTCACCTGTGCTGTCTTGTTGAGCGCTTGGTAACGCGGACTCCGATAGAAAATTATGCCGATATTGAGGAATTCGAGCGCGATCACAGAGATTTCGTGCTGGCCTTCGAGAGCAGTTTTTCCGATATTTCCCTGCACTATCACGTTTCGGTCCCGCTGAGTGAAATCGCATATGTATTTGATTATCTCGATATGCGAATTCATGCATCTGATGATTCTCTAGTCAGCAATCCGGAAGACGAATAGCGAAGAGGGTGCACACTCGTCGCGAAGGAATTCTTGGATTTGCATAGGTAAAAATACACGCGAGAAAGGACGCGGTATGCCAATTATTGCTGCACGTATTGATAACCGCTTGCTGCACGGTATCGTTGCAACTCAATGGACCCCTCAGTATAAGCCGCAGCGCATTATGGTAATTGATGATGAATACGCAAATGATCCCGCGAGAAAAGCATCGATGCGCATGGCGAGGCCGGCGGATGTTGCCCTTTCGGTGATCTCTCGAGACACGGCAGTTGCAAATTTTAGCGCGGGGAAATATGACGATCACACGGTTTACGTGATTGTGAAGTCGCCGTCTATTCTTGTTGACCTTAACGCGGCCGGTCAATCGATTCCACAGGTTGTTGTCGGTGGCACTGAGACCCCTGAGTCTGGAGTTTCGGCGATTCAAGTGAGTAGGCGGGCGTTTGTCCTTAGTAGCGACGTTGAGAGCTATCGCAAACTTGCCCAGGATGGCAGCAAGATTGTTGTTCAGTATGTGCCCGCCGATCATGCTGAACCGCTCATTCCCATGCTCGAGAAGTTGGAGGGGTAAAGCACATGGAAATTACTCCGATTCAAGCGGTCTTGGTTATTCTCGTTTCGGCCTTCTATCTTGTACAAAAGAGTGGTTTTCAGCTCATCGCCCTTATGAGCGTCTTTACCGGATGGGCCACCGGTCTCATTTTGGGGGACGCTAACACTGGCCTGCTGATTGGATCCACCATGCAGCTGATGGGTTTGGGTCTTGCGGGAATTGGTGGGGCGTCGATTCCCGATTATCCCATTGCGGCGATTATCGGAACCGTTGTTGCAATCCTGACCGATCAGGACCAGAGCGTTGGTGTGACCATCGGAGTTGCCGTTGGTATGCTCTGCGTGCAAATCGATGTGATCGTTAAGATTATCAACGGTTTCCTAGTCCGAAAGGCCAAGGCCCTCGCTCTTGAGGGGAAAACCGACGCCATGCGTAATGTGCTTTGGGTGTGTCCATGCTTGTTTGCCGTCGCTGGCGCGTTCCCCACATTCATTATGCTCGTCTTTGGAGTCGATGCCGTCAATTTCATCCTCAACGTTATGCCGGCGTGGTTTACGACAGGTCTGTCAATTGCAGGCGGCGTACTGCCTGTTGTGGGTATCGCCCTGCTTCTCAACTACATGCCGACAAAGAAATTCATCAGCTTCGTTATCGTTGGTTTCCTGCTCGCTGCCTATCTCAAGTTGAGCATCTTACCCATTGCGCTTTTCGGTTTTGCCGCAGCATACGAGCATTACAAGTCCGCAACTGTCCAAAAATGCGCTACATCTGCAAACACGGCTGTATTGGAGGATGAATAATATGCGTAACACCAATAACGCGATCAAGGAAGTTGGCTCTGCTGCTATGCCGACCCCTCATGCCGATGGATCGTTCGATCCGGTTCTTACGGACAAAGATCTTCTGAAGTGTGGTTGGCGTTGGATGATCGCCTCGCTTACCTACAACTATGAGACGCAACAGTCTGGATCGGTCGCCCTTGCCGAGCGCGATGCACTCAAGAAGATCTACGCTGGTGATGAAACGGGATATCTCGCTTCGGTTGAAAATAGCTTCAAGTATTTCAACATTACACCGCATATGGGAGGTCTGGTGTTAGGCGCCGCTCTTGCGGTTGAGGATAGCGGGCACGCGGAATCCATTGAGGCCGCGCGCGATTTGAAGATTGGTCTCATGGGTCCGCTTTCCGGCGTCGGCGATACCGTTTTCGCCATCCTCATCCCGACCATCATGGGCTCGATTGCTGCCTATATGGGTCAAAGCGGCAATACGTTTGGAATGTTTCTCTGGCTTGCTCTTAACATTGTTATTTATTTGCTCGTGGTTAATTCTTGGAAGATCGGCTATCGATTTGGTACAGCGCTCATAACGTCGCTTTCCGATCGTATATCGATTTTCACCGAGGCAGCTTCTGTTTTGGGTCTCACTGTTGTCGGTGCACTTATTGCAACTGTAGTCAAGATCCAGACCGGCCTTTCCTTTGCCATGGGTGACGTTGTCATGAACATCCAGTCGGACGTTCTCGATCCCATCATGCTCTGCCTGTTGCCAGTGGCTGTTACGGTGGTTGTTTACTTCTTGGTCAAAAAACATATCAATATGAACGCGATTATTCTTGGCATCATTGCTGTTTCATGCCTTTGTGCAGCAACCGGAATCCTTGTGCCCTAGATATAATCTATCGAATTTGGAGGTTAGATAAGATAATGAGGCGGCTTGTAATAGCTTCGCACCATCGTCTTGCGCAGGGTATGGCTGACACCTTGCAGTTCGTAACCGGTGGGCGTGTCTGTCCGATTACGGTATGTGCATATGTTGATGATGTGCCACTTGACGCGCAGATTAAGGATTCTATCTCCGCTTTTTCCGACGAGGACGAGGTGCTCATTTTCACTGACATGCTTCAGGGTAGCGTAAATCAAGAAATAATGCGCATCGTAAATCCGGGGACGTTCATTGTGACGGGCTTTAACTTGCCCTGCGTGCTTGAGCTTGCGCTCCACGAGTCGAAGCTCAACGATGAGGTCATCAAGGATATTGTTTTGCGGGCTCGGGAGCAGCTGCTATATGTTAACGGTATCGAAGAGAAGCCAAACGACGGTGACGAGTAGCGAAGTTCGAGATGGTTTGCCTGATTGGGAAAAGCGTACGCTTTTCTTCCGAAAGGAGGCCGAATCATGGGATGAAGCGATTCCTATCGGTTGCGGCACCATGGGCGCCATGGTCTTTGGCGGCGTTGCGAATGAGCGGATCCAGCTCAACGAGGATTCGGTCTGGTCTGGTGGACCGCAGGATCGTACAAACAAACTGTTCAAGGAGCATCTCGAGAAGGTTCGGTCTCTGCTCTTTGCGGGGCAGGTAAGCGAGGCGGAGCGCATCGTAAACCGATATTTCTTTGCAAGTCCGTCCGCCATGCGCCATTTTCAAACGCTTGGAGATGCATGGATTCGCTTTACCGACATGCAAGGAGAAAAACGCATCATTCGTGATGAGTTTCAGAACCCTGTGCTTGTGGAAGAGGCTCCGCAGCCGCGAGATTATTTCAGGGCGCTTGATGCGACTCTCGCCGTTGGTAATATTTCATACACGGTTGACAATAATCGCTTCAAGAGATTTTTCTTCGCGTCGCATCCGGCGCAGTGCATCGTTTACCGTATCGAATCCGAAGGTCAGTCTGCGATAAACTTTGAGCTCTCCCTTACCAGAAAAGACAATCGTCACTGTCGGTGCCTTTCCTACTGCGATACGGTCGCCGCGGTAGATGATGCCACCATGTACTTGGAAGGGGTTAATGGGGGAGCAGGGGGCATCAAATTCGACCTTGCCGCTCGCGTGCTTACGGAAGGCGGAAATGTTTGCTGCACCGGCTCAAAACTCGTTGTTGAGGGCGCAACCTGTACAACTGTGCTGCTCACGGCGCGTACTTCCTTTAGAAGTGACGACCCGCTTGCGTGGTGCATCGAAACCCTTGATGCTGCAAGTAGGGTATCTAGCGCCGATTTGCTCGCGGAGCATGTGCGGGACTATCAAAAGCTATTTAACCGCTTTTCGATATCGTTGGGCGATGACTTGTCGGAGTTGGGGCAGCTTTCTACAGACGAGCAACTTGATCTTGTGCGAAAGGGAACGGTTCCGCCGTCGTTCGTGGCCAACTACGTTGACTACGGAAGGTATCTGTTTATTTCTTCTGTGCGTTCGGGAAGTCTCCCCCCTACTCTGCAGGGCGTATGGAATGAGGATTTTGAACCTGCTTGGGGTTCTCGCTACACCATAAACATCAATATTGAGATGTTGTATTGGTTGGCGGGTCCCACGGGCATCTCAGAGCTAGATCTTCCTTTGTTCGATCATCTTGAGCGCATGCTTCCTCGGGGCAAGAAGGTTGCTGAGGAAATGTATGGGGTGGATGGCTTTTGTTGCCATCACAATACTGATATTTGGGGTGATTGCGCGCCGCAGGATCTACACTGCAACGCTAGCGTCTGGCCGATGGGCGGAGCATGGCTTTGTCTTCAAATGATTGACCACTGGAGATATACCAATGACCGTCGTGTCGCACAGCGCTATTATCACATTCTGAGAAAGTGTGTCGCATTCTTTATCGGCTACGCCGTTGAAGATGACACGGGGCATTTCGTAACTGGACCGAGTTGCTCTCCGGAGAATATCTACATCACGCGAGATGGAGATTTTGGCAGTCTCTGCATGGGGCCGACAATGGATACGGAGCTGCTTCATGATGTGCTCGATGGGTATCTGGAGTTGTCAGGTGCCTTGGGCTATGAGGATGCAACTGTATCGGATGCGCGCCGTCTCAAAGAGGGCTTACGACAGCTGACGATCGGCGGGGATGGAAGGCTGATGGAATGGCCTGAGGATTACGGCGAGCTTGATCCTAGCCACAGGCACATCGCACACGCATTTGCGCTCTTTCCCTCCCAGCAAATCAGAAAGGACAAGACTCCCGAGCTTGCGCGGGCGATTGAGAAAACTATCGACAGACGCCTTCAGGGCGAAAAGAGTTATGCTGGTTGGAGCAAAGCTTGGATGGGGTCAATGTTTGCCCGCTTAGGCGATGGACGGCGTGCTTGGGAGAGCATATGCTCTTTGTTCGAAGAGTCAACCTTACCGAATCTCTTTGATACGTGTCCGCCATTTCAGTTGGATGCAAACATCGGAGCATCGCGAGCAATCCTCGAGATGTGTGTTCAGGATTACGGGGATACCGTCATATTGCTTCCGGCGATTCCCGACGCTTTGCGCTCGGGGTCCATTTGCGGATTTCAGCTCAAGGCGGGCGGTACGCTGGACGTTACATGGAAAGGTGGCGTGGTGACGAAGGCGGTCTTTTCCGCAACTCGAGAGGGCAAGGTCGTCTTTCGAATCTCCGCCGACCGGCCTGATATGGAGCTCGAATACAGTGCGGGAGAAATCATTTCATTGGTATAGGGGCTGTTGAGAAGCTGGAGCACAATCGCCGGCAATCGAGGCTTGCGCATTCGATTGCCGGCATTCTTGTCTCGGCTGCAGCTATAGAGTCATTGTGTTGTAAGAGCCACTCTGGCAGTCAAATGAACTCGCACAGTTCGTTCATTGAATTGGACCCTGTGTGCAAACTGGTGCCCTTGTTACAGTAAGTTGCGCTTATGCCGCAGCAGTTTGTGGTGATAGGCGACAATCTGATCGACGGAGCGCAAAGGATTCGTGAAGAACGTTTCGATGCGATGTCGCATATCGCTTGTCGAAGACAAAGATAGTCAGCTTCGCGTGCTCGATCGTGCTGTCAATCGCGTGGGTCCATCCGTCGGGCTTCACTGCTGCGGAGCTTGTCTGCGGGGCGGGGCAGATTATCGGCATGAACGCCCAAGCCCTCGGTTGTGTGCCAAATGTTGTTGCCAGATCCCCGGAAAGGGGGTGTGGCGACCGCCTCTGCGACGACCCCCCAAGGCCCACGCTGAGAACGGCTTCCTGGACCGTTGCCTTATGCGGTTGAGGGGGGGGGCTGGATCGGTGCTGACCGGTCTAAGCAGCAGCAGTATTCAGTTAGCTTTAGCCCTTGCGACGAGTTCGTTAAGTGTTGTCCTCCACGTTGCCATGTTGACTCACGAGACCGAAGATAGTGCACAATACAGATGATTCAAATGTTGTCGGTTGGGGAGTGCTACGCAGCATGGCTACCATGAACGTATTGCTTGACTCTATCGAGAATACGGCGGCTACGGCCCCAGACGCCCCGGCGTTTCGTTCGGCTGAGGAGCCAGCGACGACCTACTCCCAGATGTGGCACAACGCCTGCGCCATAGCTCGCGGCCTCGCGTCCGTTCCCGGTCGTGGCCCCGTGCTCGTGCTCGGCCCCAAGCGTGCCCTCACGGTCGAGTGCCTGCTCGCCTGTCTCATGAGTGGCCATGCCTACGTTCCTCTGGACGTTGAGCTGCCGCCCAAGCGTTTCACGGATATCGCTTGCCAGATAAGCGGTGCCACGCTGCTGGCCGCTTGTGACGTGCCCGATGCCCTCGCTGGCGTGTTGTCGGCCGCTGATGTCCTTAATGCTCGCGAGCTCCTCGCCGCGCACACCACGGCAGAGCCCCTCCCGCGAGAGACGTGGGTGACCGGCGAGCAGACCCAGTACATCATTTTCACCTCGGGCTCCACGGGCCGGCCCAAGGGCATAGAGGTAACCGAGAACGACGTCGCGAACTTCCGCCGCTGGCTCGCACAATTCCCCGTCGTGCGCGAGGGCGGCCGCGTCTTTCTCGACCAGGCGCACTACTCGTTTGATCTCTCCGAGTTCGAGCTCGTAGGCGCGCTTACCACGGGCGGCTGCCTTCATGCCGTCGATGCCTTCGAGCTCGCAGACTATCGCAAACTGTTTGCCGACCTCGGCAATTCGGGTATCGAGGTGTGGGTCTCCACACCCTCGTTTGCCGACGCCTGCCTGGCTGATCCCTCATTCTCTGCGACCTTGCTCCCACATCTGCGCCTCTTCCTCTTCTGTGGCGAGGCTCTTCACCACACGACGGCAGCCAAGCTGCGTGAGCGCTTTCCCGGCGCGATCGTCGCGAACACGTATGGCCCCACGGAGTCGACGGTCGCCGTAACGTACTGCGAGGTCACGGACGAGATGCTCGCAGACCCCGCGCCGCTTCCCGTTGGTCGTCCCCGCCAGGGCACCGAGCTTGCCATCGTCGACCACGCCACCGGCGCGCCCGTGGCGCCCGGCCAGACCGGCGAGGTCATCATCCGTGGCGACACCGTGGCGCTCGACTACTACGAGAATCCCGAGAAGACCGTGGAGGCGTTCTTCGAGACGTCACTTGCAGATGGTACCCAAACTCGCGGCTATCGCACTGGTGACCTGGGCTTTATTGACGAGGATGGCCTGCTGCACGTCCAGGGCCGCCTTGACTCGCTCGTGAAGCTCAACGGTTTTCGCATCGAGCTGGGCGAGGTCGAGGGCGCGCTCGAGGAGATTCCCCGCGTGCGCCATGCCGTCGTCGTGCCGGCGATGCGGGCGGGACGCGTTACGAGCCTCTGTGCGTTTGTGGTCGTGGGTCCGGACGCCGCGGTGAAGGGCGACGCATTCGCCACGGCGCGCTCGCTTAAGGCCGAGCTCGCGATGAGCCTGCCCGCCTACATGGTGCCGCGGCAGATCCGCATTCTGGACGAGATGCCGCTCAACGCGAACGGAAAGGCGGACCGCAAGGAGCTCGCAGCGCGCGTCTCGCGCTAGCGAGTGGCTCGCATTCCCGCATGACCAAGCGAAAGAAAAGAGATTCTTATGACAGAAACCGAAGCGCGTGCCAAGGTACTTGACCTGCTCGAGGACGTCTCTGGAGACCCGTCCGTGCGCGACCATCTGGACGATGACCTCTTCGAGCTAGGTTTTCTCGACTCCATGGCGGCGATCGAGCTGCTCGTGGGCCTCGAGGACGAGCTCGGCGTCTCCATTGCGCCCACGGCCGTCGAGCGCTCTGAGATGAACACCGCAAACAAGATCGTCGCCCAGGTCGTGAAGCGCCTCTAGCGCCCGTCGCGCCGCCAGCCCATGACACTCTTCGCAGATCCCAGCTTCTTCGCGCTGCTCGTGGCCGCCGTCGTGCCAGCGGCGGCGCTCGGCCTCACCGGGCATACGCTGCGCCACTACGGCCTTGCCGCCTCGGTGGCGTTCCTCGCATGCATGTTCTTCAAGACGCCTGCGCAGCTCTCGGGCCTGCTCGCGTTCCTCGTGCTCTCCCGCGCCTCCGTTCTCGTGCTCGCCCGTAATCCCGGTAGCGCCCGGCGCTATGGCCTTGCCGTTGCCGCCACGCTCGCGCCGCTCGTCCTCTACAAGGTCACGGCGGCGCTTGACCTGGGCCTTTGGGGCTTCGTGGGCATCAGCTACGTCACGTTCAAGGCCGTTCAGGTTGTTATCGAGGTGCGAGACGGGCTTATCGCCAGCGATGACCTGGGCCTGGAGGACTGGCTCTACTTCCTGCTGTTCTTCCCGCAGTTCAGCTCGGGTCCCATCGACCGCAGCCGGCGCTTCACCGCGGACGCCCACGCCACGCCCTCGCGCGATGTCTACGCCGGCATGCTCGCGCGTGGCATCCTGCTTTTGCTCGCGGGCGCGCTGTACAAGGTCGTCGTGGCGACCTGGCTGCACCGCCTCTACGCGCCGAGCGTCTCTGGCGGCATCGCCCAACAGCTGCAGACGGCGCTCGTCTACGGGCTCTACCTCTTCAGCGACTTCCAGGGCTACTCGCTCATGGCCATGGGTGCGAGCTACTGCCTGGGCATTCGCTGCCCGCGCAACTTCCGCGCGCCATTTCTGGCGGAGGACATCATCGACTTCTGGAACCGCTGGCACATCACGCTCTCCACGTGGTTCCGCGACTTCGTGTTCATGCGCTTCACGCGCTTCGCCATGCATCGCAAGCTCATCCGCGGCGGGCGACTGCGCGTGGCGCAGTGCGCCTTCATCGTGGACATGCTCGTGATGGGCCTTTGGCACGGGCTTGCGTGGGACTACATCATCTATGGCCTCTACCACGGGCTTCTCCTCGCGGTGACGCACACCGTGCAGAAGCGCTCGAAGTTCTGGCGCGCACATCGCCACGAAACGTGGCTGCGCGTTCTCTCGTGGGCGCTTACGCAGACGCTCGTGTTCCTCGGATTCGCGATCTTCTCGGGACAGGTGGGGATGCTCCTTGGCTGGGACTAGCAGACGGAAGAGCCCGCTCGCGGCGCTTCGAGAGCGACTCGCGCCGCCCCGCGTGAGCGGCACGGCGCTGCTGCTTGCGGTGTGCGTGGGCGTCGTGGCGTTTGGCCTTGGGCTCGTCGCGTTCGACAAGCTCGCGCTGCCGGGCAACGGCGCTCACGACGACGGCCGCCTCTATGACTACGTATATGCCACGGGCAAGTCTGAGAACGTGGACTTCGTCACGGCGAACATGTCCGCCGATGGCTACCTGTGCTTTGGCTCCTCGGAGTGGTACATCTCGAAAGGGCGCGTGAGCATGTGCCCGCAGTCCGTGTTTGGCGAGTCCGGGGCTGGCGTTGACATGACCTACGTGGGCGAGGGATATGACCAGAGTCTGTGGCAGGCCATCGCCGCGGGCGCGTATGGGTCGAGCGGCAAGGTCGCGAACAAGAAGGTGATGGTCGTGGTCTCGCCGCAATGGTTCTTCAAGGGCGCGGGCGACGAGAACAAGTTCTACACGAAGTTCAGCTACTCGCTTTACCGCTCGTTCATGCAGAGCGGCGCGCTATCGAGCGACGTGAAGGCCTACGTTCGCCAGCGCTGCGAGGCGTTGGGCATCGGCCAGGACAAGCTTGCCGCCGCCTCGCACGACACCCCGCTCGATGCGATTAATGACGCCGCCTTCGCCGCCGCGGACTCTTGGAAGCTGCGTGGCGACCTCACGAACATAGAGGGTCTCGCTCCGCTCAAGAGCGACGCCCGCCGAGCCGCCGAGGCAAGCGGCACGCAGGGTGCGCCCGGCACGGAGCCGGACTGGGACGCGTTGCTTTCCCAGGCGGAGTCTGAGGGCGAGGCCTCCTGCACGAACAACGACTACGGCGTCTACGACGAGTTCTGGGAGAAGAACCACACGTTTGACCCCGAGCTGTTCGAGAACTTTGACAACGCGGAGGACGAGTACGAGGACCTTGCGTGCTTCCTCGAGGTCTGCCGCGAGGTGGGCTTCGAGCCGCTCGTGTGCATCCTGCCGGTGCACGGCCAGTGGTATGACCTGAGCGACGTGGAGAGCGGCAACCGCCAAGAGTACTATGGCCGCATCCGCGCCATCTGCGACGAGGCGGGTGCGAGCTACGCGGACTTCTCTGGTTATGAGTACGAGAAGTACTTCCTGTGCGACACGGTGCATCCTGGCTGGAAGGGCTGGGTGCGCATCGAGCACGCGTTCTATGACTTTGTGAACGAGAGGCGCGGCCAGGACGACTGCGTGACGTGGGGAAGCGATGCCGAGTGAGCGAGGGACTGAGGCGCGCGCTGCTGCTCGCGGGTGCCGCGTGCTTCGTGGCGGTGGCGGGCGTGGCGCTCGTGTGGTTCGTGGTGTTCTCGGGATTGAATGAGCCGGTGCAGTTCATCTATGGCGGGTTCTAGGGATATCTGCTGCGCTGAGGCGGAGGTTCCGGCGGTGCGCCGGGCGCCGTCGTCGTCCCGTGCGCGTT
>OBVA01000764.1_pt1 | contig 12765 bp, 8 predicted proteins | sample 1495021 | NCBI WGS metagenome assembly OBVA01 (sample SAMEA2579965, study PRJEB22360) | human gut metagenome | biome: human gut; feature: human-associated habitat; material: faeces | place: Denmark | collected 2008/2010
GAGTAGTTCGGGCGCGTTCACCTGCGCGATGCGAAAGTTGCCGAGCCGCTGCTTGCCGGCGAGCAGCAGCGTGTGCGCGACGCCGGGGTCGTACACCTCCAGCGCGAGGAAGTTGACGTCGGGGTGCGCGGCCGCGGCGGCGACGATGTTCTCGCCTTGTCCGGTGCCGATTTCGACGATCAGCGGATTGGCGTTGCCCCAGGTCACGGCGATGGTGTCGCGGTCGAGCGTGAAGTCGTCGCGCACGTCCAGCGACCCCTCGCCGGCGTTGATGTCCAGCAGATACGTGTCGGCGTAGTTGTCCCACGCGCGTTGCAGCCGCGCGTCCAGACGGCCGGATCGCCGCACGAACGACAGTACCGGACGCGGGGTGAAAGTCGGCTGTTCGATCTGCTCTGGCACGGTTTCCTCGTTTCTGGTCGGTCGTGGTATGTGCCATATTATCCCGGGGCCGTTGACCTCCTTCGTGGCCGCCGTGCTTCGATGGGCCGTCTCGCCTGTCATCTGTGCATGGTCTGGAATGTCGGTAATGTTTCAATGAACATATTTTGTTCTCTTATGTTCATGTGCTACGATAAAACTGTTCAGAAAAATAACAAAAGCGAGCATAATCAAACATTCAACTATCGTTAACCATTGGTTATGGTCAGTCGTCGCGGATGCCGATGGTTATGCTCACGGTCACGAAAGGACAGACATGACAGTTCTCGTTACCGGTGGGTGCGGATACATCGGTGCCCACGTCGTCCATGCGCTCCATCAAGCCGGCGAACGCGTTGTCGTCGTCGACGATCTGAGCTACGGAAAGCCCACCCGCATCGAAGGCGCGCGGTTGTATGGCATGGATATCGCCGCGCCGGGCGCCGGCGACCGCCTCGCCGAGATCCTCGACGCCGAAGACGTCGATTCCGTCATCCACTTCGCCGCGCGCAAGCAGGTCGGCGAATCCGTCGAGAAGCCGCTGTGGTACTACCAGCAGAACATCAACGGCATGCTCAACGTGCTCACCGGCATGACCCAGTCCAAGAACGCCAAGAAGCTCGTCTTCTCGTCCTCCGCCGCCACCTACGGCGTGCCGCTGGTCGACGTGGTGCCCGAGGACGTCGTCCCGATGCTGCCGATCAACCCCTACGGCCAGACCAAGCTGTTCGGCGAATGGATGGCCCGCGCCTGCGAGCAGCCGTTCGGCATCCGCTTCTGCGCGCTGCGCTACTTCAACGTGGCCGGATGTGGTCCGGTGGAGCTGGAGGACCCCGCGATCCTCAACCTCATCCCGATGCTGTTCGACCGCCTGAAGAAGGGCAAGGCGCCGGCCATCTTCGGCGACGACTACCCGACCCCGGACGGCACCTGCGTGCGCGACTACATTCACGTCTCCGACCTGGCCGACGCTCACATCGCCGCGCTGAAGTACCTTGACCGCGACGAGCGCAAGTACGACGCCTTCAATGTGGGTACCGGCGAGGGCACCTCCGTGCGCCAGATCGTCGACGAGGTCAAGAAGGTCACGGGCCTGCCGTTCACCGAGGCCGTGATGGCCCGTCGCGCAGGCGACCCGCCGCACCTGATCGGCTCTCCGAAGCGCATCAACGAGGAGCTGGGCTGGCACGCCAAGTACGACGTGGAGGACATCGTCAAGTCCGCGTGGGATGCGTGGCAGGCCAACCCCGAGCACCACATCGACGTCGCCACCTGGAAGCAGGTCAGCTGAACGGGTGGCCGGGTGTCTGGGTGGCCGGTCGGGCTGCTGGGCGTTGACGGTCGGCTTATGGCCGGACGTACCGCCGTCTGAATGGTGACTCGACCGAATACGGGGCCGGTTCGCGTCGCTTCGTCTGCGGATGGGGCGGTGCGGTCGGCCCTGGTCTGTCCGATCGTATTGCGCCGGTTCGGGGATGGCGCTGTGATGCCTTGGCGTTGAGATGAAGGCGTTGACAGGATATACTGGGCGTAGCGCCGGGCGGTGAGCGGCGGCGGGAACGATAGCGACCGAAGGAGTCCTGAGATGTCATCGAATACGCCAAGTGCCATGCCGACTGACGGTAATGACGGGCAGGTGCCGACGCAGGCCGGGTATGAGCAGGCGGGCGATGGTTCGTGGGCTCCGGGTGCCGGTGCCGCGGATGGTCAGGTGCCGCCGTATGGTCAGGGTGAGTATGGTCAGACCGGATATGGCCGGCCGGATTATGGTCAGGCCGGGTACTCGGGCCAGCCAGGGTATGGCCAGCCTCAGCACAGCCAGACCGGCAGGTATGGAGGACCAGGGGATGGGGCCCCGCTATGGCGATACGGGGCTCCCTATGGCGCTGCGCAATATCCTCCGTATCCTCCGTATGGCGCGAACCCCTATGGCGTGCCGGCATACTATGCGCCGAACGATCGATGGAACACGATGTCGATTGTCGGGTTCGTCCTGTCGTTCGTGTTCTGCCCGGCCGGACTGATTCTCTCGATCATCGCCCTGCGGCAGATCAACCGCACGCAGGAGCGCGGCAAGGCGTTCGCCATAGCGGGCATCGTCATCAGCGCGATTGCCATCGTGATCGTTATCATCACCATCATTCTTGCGATCGCGGTGGGGGTATACATGGTGAATCATCCGGAAATCTGGAACGGGTCGTACTGCATCAACGGCGATTGTGTCTACAAGGATTACGGCGACTCCGCCTTCACCAGTCTCGCGATCATGCCGTTGGCAGCGCTGATAGGGTAGGTGCGGGAAGTGCTGGAAATACTGGGAATCGCGTTCATCCTCGGTGGTGTTCGGGCCTGTCTGGGAGGCTCTGCGGGCGCTGCGACACGCCGAAGTTGCATATCGCCCAGAACTCTGTAATATATCTACTCGTTGCTTACAAACAAGCATATGGCCCCGTAGCTCAGTTGGTTAGAGCGCCGCCCTGTCACGGCGGAGGTCACCGGTTCAAGTCCGGCCGGGGTCGCTGGAATGTGAAGACCCGGTTTTCGCCGGGTTTTTATGTTCACTGGCTCTGTAGCTCAGTTGGTAGAGCGAGCGACTGAAAATCGCTAGGTCAGCGGATCGATGCCGCTCGGAGCCACCACGGAAAACCCGTCACCCTTTGGAAACATTGGGATGGCGGGTTTCTTGCATCTGGTCGAGAAGTCGGGCGGGTCATGGGTCTTACCCGATTGCGTGGGCTAGGGTCAGCATGCGTCTCGGTCCTGCATGCCCCCAGCACCCTCCCTCCTCCCGGTCTCTTCCCCCTCCCTCACTCTTCCCGAAATTACGGGTTGAAATCGCCGCAATCCGTGATTCCCCGTGCCAAATCGCCGTTTCTGGACCTTAAAACGGCGATTTGGCACGGGGAATTGCCCAGAACGGCGATTTCAACCCGTAATTTGCACCCGGTGCTGGTTGAAGGCGTTACCCGCGCTAGAGTAAACCCGTGAGCATGATTGAAGAAGGCAAGAGCAAGCGTGGCGCGGGCGGAAATGTCAGACGGCGCCGTTGGGCACGTTGATCGCCGGGCTGATTTCGCCGCGTGTCGGCTCGCTGCTGTTCGCCGCATGGCTTGCATTGCTGGCCGTACGCGGCGCATGGACCGCCATCAAGGTGACGAGTGCCGTGCATCATTCCTGAGCGGAGCGCAGCCGGGCGTCTGATTGATGTGCAGGCATGAAAGCGCCTCTTTGCATCGTCCCCAGCATGAGCATTCTGGCCACGTCGTCCGTGTGTGGTCCCATCCGCGCCGCGCCAAACGGGATTTTGGCCGGATGGGGGTGTCGTCCGAGTGTCTAGTCCGAGCGATGTCCCGTTTCAGCCCGTGCGGATGGGACTTTGGCGGGATGAATGAGGGCGGCGGGATGCGGGGCGGCTCATAATGTGGTACGGCGTGTACTGCTTTGTGGGACTTGCGATGAAGAAACTTACGCGGTGACAAATGGGATTTTTCGTAGGGGTAAGGCCGCGGGGGCGATTGTATGCTACAGCGCTATACCGCAACTGTTCTCTGCTGTGTTTGCGTTACCTTCCCAGCATGTTTCCAGTTTTCGAGGTACGATAGGAATTGTCATAGCAGATACGCCGAGCGCAACGCCCGCGCGTCATTCAAAGGAGAGCCAGCATGGTATATCGCATGATCTTCAATCAGACCGCGTATTTTGGCCGTGGAGCCATCAAGGAGATTCCGGCGGTCGCGAAGTCCCATGGCTTCACCAAGGCGTTCATCGTAACCGATCCGATCCTGCTGAAGACCGGAACTGTCAAGAAGGTCACCGATGTGCTGGACGAGGCCGGCCTGCCGTATGAGGTGTTCGACAACGTCAAGCCGAACCCGCCGGTCGAATGCATCCAGGACGGCGTCAAGAAGTTCGCCGAATCCGGCGCCGACTTCCTGATCGGCCTGGGCGGCGGCTCCCCGCAGGATACCTGCAAGGGCATCGGCATCATCACCGCCAACCCGGAGTTCGCCGACGTACTGTCCCTTGAGGGCGTGGCCGACACCAAGAACCCATCCGTTCCGATCTTCGGCGTGCCCACCACCGCCGGCACCGCCTCTGAGACCACCATCAACTACGTGGTCACCGATACCGCCAACAAGCGCAAGTTCGTGGCTGTCGACCCCCACGACATCCCGATCGTCGCATTCGTCGACCCCGACCTGACCGACACGATGCCGCGCGGCCTGAAGGTCGCCACCGGCCTGGACGCCCTGACCCACGCCATCGAGGGCTACATCACCCCGGGCGCATGGAGCCTGTCCGACTGCCTGAGCATGCAGACCATCCGCATGATTGCCAAGAACCTGGCCAAGTCCGCCGACGGCAACGTGCCGGCCGGCGAGCAGATGGCCTACGCCTCCTACATCACCGGCATGGCCTACTCCAACGTCGGCCTGGGTCTCGTGCACGGCATGGCCCACCCGCTGGGCGGCCGTCTCGGCGTGGCCCACGGCGTGGCTAACGGCATCCTGCTGGCCCCGGTCATGGAATACAACAAGGACTTCACCGGCGAAAAGTACCGTGACATCGCCGACGCGTTCGGTATCGAGGACGCCTACACCGGCGACCTTGAGAAGGTGCGCGAGGAGGCCGTGCAGGCCGTCCACCAGCTGACCGTGGATCTCAAGAACCCGACCACGATTTCCGAGGTGGGTGCCACCGAGGCCGACTTGGCACCGCTCGCCCACGACGCCTTCAACGACGTGTGCACGCCGGGCAACCCGCGCAAGGCCACCGAAGAGGACATCCTGAAGATCTACACCTCGCTGATGTGATAGAGCGACACGGGACCGGTCCGCGGCGGCGCGTCCATCCGCCGGCCGGCCCTGTGAGCGGGAGAAAGCCGCGATAATCCGCAACGGATGCGGCTAACAGATGATGGTGGGGTTCCGGCACATACCGTGTCGGAACCCCACCATCATCTGTCGGCTGGCGTCAGCCGACGTCATTCGACGTCATTCGACGGCGTCCACCTGCTCGGGATTGTCGAAATGGCTCTTGACGAGCTTGATCTGCTCGTCGAACCAGATCTTTTCGGCCGGGTTGATGTCCTTCGCGGCCAGATGCTGCTGATAAATCGGGTACAGCATGTGCAGCCACGGGTAGAGCGCATACAGGCGCCGCTCGGTGTGGTGCTCGCGCCAATGGTCGGGATGTGCGGCGAATGTGTTCTTGAACCGTTGCATGTACCGGTGGAACGACGCGAAGGACGTGTCCATGCGCCGTGCGGAGATGCCGCAGATCATGCACTGCGAGTACACCGTCTTGAAACCATGGTTGAGCAGATGCAGCGACACGTCGATGTCCTCGTGCATCACGTCCTCCGGGTCGCGGCAGACCTCGCCCGAGATGGCGTGCCATCCTGAGGCGCGAATCGCCATGTTCGAACCGAACAGCAGCACCTGATCGTTGTCCGCCCGGTACGTGTGCCGGCGGATGTGGTCGTCGCCGGCGAGCCCGGCACCCTTCGCGGGCATGTCGTAATACACCACCGGTCCGGTCGCGCCCATGGCGTCCGGATCCTCGGTGAAGATGCCGGACACGACCTCCACCCAGTCGGGTTTGAGCATGCAGTCGGCGTCGATGCGTCCCAACACGTCGCCGGTTGCGGCGTTCAGACCGAAGTTGCGGGTCGGGATCAGTCCTTGATCCTCGTTCTGCTGCAGCAGGATGACCGGAGCTTCGGGATGGTCGCGCTGGAACTGTTCGACGATGTCGCAGGTGCGGTCCGTGGAACGGTTGTTGACGACGATCACTTCATGTGGTGCGACGGTCTGGCGCGTGGCGTTCATCAGGCAGTCGGCGATGCGCTCCTCCTCATTCCACGCGGGGATGATAATCGAAACGTTGAGCATACTTACAGGATAAGCACCTGTGCGTACACTCCCGCTGGCTACAATAGGGTCTCATGAGTGAAACGGATGATCAGAAACTGGATTTGGCGTCGGTGTTCCCCGCCAAAGGGGATTCGCGTCGACCGCCGGATTGGTGGGGGCGCGCGCTGTTGTACACGGTCATCGCGGTGTTCGCCGCGATTTTCGTGTGGACATCGTGGGGCAAGATATCGACCATCGTGCTGGATGTCGTCATCTCGATATTCATCGCGCTGGCGGTCGAGCCGCTGGTGGTCTCGATGGTGCGACACGGCTGGAAGCGTGGCCTCGCGTCGGCGGTGAGCCTGATCGGCCTCGCCGTGATCGTCATGGCTTTGCTCACGCTGTTCGGCAACATGTTCGTGCAGCAGCTGATCTCCATGGTGAAGGGGCTTCCGTCGATATACACGGAGATCGTGGACGCGGTGAAGCAGTACACGTCGTTCGACATGCCGGAGATAGAGAACCTCGGCATGGAGATATTCAAGAACGTGCAGACGTCGTGGATCACCGATTTCGCCGGTCAGGCGTTGACCACCACGATGGGCGTGTTCAGCTTCCTGTTGAATCTGCTGACCGTGTTGATGGTGACGTACTATATTTCGGCCGCGGGCCCGAAGATGCGCCGTAGCCTGTGCCAGTGGCTCGGACCGAACACGCAGCGCCGTTTCCTGCTCGGCTGGACGGTGGTGCAGGAGCAGATTTCCGGCTTCCTGTTCTCCCGCTCCATCCTGGCCGCCATCAACGCCACCTGCACGGCCGTTTTCCTGGAGATTATCCACGTGCCATATTGGCTGCCGCTGGCGTTGTTCTGCGGCATCGTGTCGCAGTTCGTGCCGACGGTCGGCACGTATATCGGCGGCGCGCTGCCGGGGGTGGTCGCCCGGGGGGCGGACGCTTCGTGTTACGGGGTCGGTGTGCTGGTGTTCATCATCGTGTACCAGCAGATCGAGAACCTGATTCTCTCGCCGAAGGTCTCGCAGCGCACGATGGACCTCAACCCATGCGTCGCGTTCCTCGCCGTACTGGTGATGGGCGCGTTGTTCGGCGCTCTGGGCGCGTTCCTCGCACTGCCGGTCACGGCGAGCATGCAGGCCATCTTCAAGGTGTACACGAAGCGCTATGCGCTGGTGGAGTCGCCGCTGATGAGCGATCCGGTGCCGGGGAAGAAGTCCAAGGTCGTGGAGGGCGCCGAGGCGTTCAGTGAGCGCGTGATCAAGCCGATGAGCGACCATATGCCGCGCGCCGCCAAAGGATCGAGCGCCCATGTGCCGATCAGCGACGAGCTACGTGCGCTGCGCGACCAGATATATGACCTTGACGAGGCCAACGAGACCGAGGATTCCGAAACGATTGCCATACCGAAGGACGTGCTGTCGCGCAGCGTGCGCGAGGGGGCGAAGTCGGGCAACGCCGTGAAATTGCGCGGAGTCGGTGACGGTACCGCACAGGCGCATGGCGATGATGGTAGCAGCGACGGCTCTGCAGAGCCCGGCGCCGCGAAGACCTCCTCCGATAGACTGTCCGACAGCGAATCATCCGGCACCGCCGCGAAGCCGGCAGCCGACCGTCCCGCAAAGACCGCCCGCCCACGCCGTGGTGACGGGTCTACCGACAATCCGCGAAGCAGGTGGCGCTAATGGCATTGCTGACCGTAATCGACGTGCTTATGATGGTGGTGGGCGGCGTCGGCATCATCTACCAGGCCATCTGCGTCATCATGTCTCTGTTCTCCAAGCCGGTGCACTTCCCGGACGCGCCGATGGACAAGCGCTACGCTGTGTTGATCTCCGCGCGCAACGAGGAGAACGTCATCGGCAACCTCATCGACTCGCTGCACAACCAGACCTATCCGAGCAAGCTGATCGATATCTGGCTGGTGGCCGACAACTGTACCGATCGCACCGCCGAAGTCGTCCGCGAGATGGGATGCCATGTCGTCGAACGCCACGACACGGAGCTGATCGGCAAGGGATACGCGCTGTCGTACCTGCTGAGCACCATGATTGACTCGGGTGTGGCCGACGACTACGATGCCTATTTCGTGTTCGACGCCGACAACCGGCTCGACCGTCATTACGTCGAGGAGATGAACAAGGCCTTCCAGTCCGGTTTCCGCATCCTGACCAGCTACCGCAATTCGGTCAACCTGGCCGACAACTGGGTGTCGTCCGGTTCGGCCCTGTGGTTCATCCGCGAGTCGCGATTCCTGAACAATTCGCGCATGATCCTCGGCTCCAGCTGTCATGTGGGCGGCACCGGATTCATGTTTTCTCGCGAGGTGATGCGGCGCAACAGGGGATGGAAATTCCATCTGCTGACCGAGGATCTGGAATTCACGATGGACTCCATCCTGCACGGCGACCGCATCGGATACTGCGGCACCGCCATGCTGTACGACGAGCAGCCGGTCACGTTCCAGCAGAGCTGGCGTCAGCGACTGCGCTGGAGCAAGGGATTCCTGCAGGTGTTCCGGTATTACGGCATGGCGCTGATCAAGCGGGCCGTGCGTGAGCGTGATTTCTCGTCCGTCGATTTCACCCTGCTGCTATGCCCGTTCACGGTGCTGGGCGTCATCCGCATCGTACTGGGCCTGCTGTTCGTGGCGTTCGGATTCGTGACGTGGCAGAGCCAGCTCAGTGCGATTGCGGGATGGGCCTTTGACATCGTGCTGGCGGTCGTGACGATGATGGCGCTGGCCGCATTGACGATCGTCGCGGAACGCGACCACATCGGCGCCACCAACAAGGAGCTGTTCGCCTATGTGCTGAGTTTCCCCATCTACATGCTCAGTTACATGCCGATTTCGTTCCAGGCCATCTTCTCCAAGGCTCAGTGGAAGCCAATCGTGCATAAGGGCTGAGCGGGTTTGGGCCGTGCTTCGACCGGCGTTCGGCAGCGATGTCTGACTCCGCCGGCCGGGCCGATGCTGGCTGCCGCCGACCCGTCATCGATCTGCGGGATGATTGGTCTATACAACTGCATGGTCTATGCTTGAGTCATGAGTATAGACAATCAGCCGCAGATTGGCGGTTTTCCCGCGCGTGCGGCATCGTCATCCGTCCCCTCCCGTCCCGCGGTTGCGACACTGCCGCCGCCCGACCCGCGCGCGGCGGTCTCCATTCGCGGCCTGTACAAGCGCTTCGACCGCAAGATTGCGGTCAACGGACTGTCCCTCGACATCCCGGTCGGCTCGTTTTTCGGCCTCGTCGGCCCGAACGGCGCGGGCAAGACGACCACGCTCAACATGGTGACCGGCCTGCTGGTCCCCGACGCCGGTACCGCGATGATCCTCGGGCAGGACGTGTGGCAGGACGTCAACGCCGCCAAACGTGAGATCGGCGTCATGCCGCAGCCCGACCAGATATTCGACCGGCTCACCGGAATGCAGCTGCTGATCTATTCGGGCATGCTGCGCGGCATGAAGCGCGATGTGGCGCACAGTCGCGCCGGCGACCTGCTGAACGCCTTCGATCTGGTTTCCGCCGCGGACACGATGGTGTCCGATTATTCCGCGGGCATGACCAAGAAGATCTGCCTGGCGTCCGCGATGATTCACAGCCCGCGCATCCTGGTGCTTGATGAGCCGTTCGAGTCGGTCGACCCGGTGTCCAGCGCGAACCTCAAGGACATCCTCGCCGAGTACGCGTCCACCGGCGGCACGGTCATCATCTCCTCGCACGTGATGTCGCTGGTGGAGAAGATGTGCACGCACGTCGCCGTCATCAACGCCGGGCAGGTCCGCGCGGCGGGCACGATAGAGCAGGTGTCGGCCGGCGAGGACCTTGAGGAGCGGTTCCTGCAGCTGGTCGGCGGCCGGCATGCCGCGGCCAAGCTGTCGTGGCTCGACGGCGGATACGCGGCGAACGGCGTCGCCCCTGCCGACTCGTCTGCGCCCACCGCCCCGTTCCCATCGCCCGAGGAGTCATGATGGAAGTCGTTTTGACCATGGTGCGTCTGCGCTGGGCGCTCACCCTTGCCACCCTGCGCAAGTCGACGTGGCAGACCATCGGCTATGTGCTCGGCATCGTATTCGGCATCGGCGCCCTTGTGGGAGTCGGCGCTCTCGCGTGGTTCCTCGGCGGCCCCGTATTCGATATGGCGGGTCATCACATCCCTGCGGGGTGGATGTACGGGGTGCTGCACGTCGCGGTGATGTACGGGTCGACGTTCGCCGGCTTCATCATCCTGTTCATTCAGTTGATGCTCGTCGGCGACGGCTCGACCATGGCTCCGCACCGGTTCGCGCTGTACGGCATTCCCGACCGGAAACTGCAGCTCGGCATGCTGCTCGGCGGCCTGAGCGGTCTGCCTGCGATCTGTGGCACGCTGGCACTGATGCTGTGGTCCCTCGCATACCGGTGGATGAGTGTGGGCATGGTCGTCATGCAGCTCATCGCCGCCCCGCTGGCCATCATCACGATGATGTCGCTGGCCAAGCTGGTCATTTCGGCATCGACGACGCTGGTGCGCTCGAAACGTGGCAAGAACGCGTTCTACCTCATCGCGATGATCGTGTTCATTGTGCTGTGCCAGCTGCCGAACATCATCGTCAACCCCGCCGATTCCGGCAGTCTGTATGATTTTCCGTCATTGACGGATCTGAGCGTGGCCGACGCTCTGAGCTGGACCCCGTTCGGAGCCGCGTTCCAGTTGCCGTACGACCTATTGACCGGTAACCCGCTCCTGTTCGTGGCGCGTCTGGCGATCCTGGCCGTCACGTGGGTGGTGTGCTTCGTCGGCTGTGTCTGGTGCCTGCGTCATGACCGCGTGACCGCGGGTGCGCCCGAGCGTGCCGCGAAGGTCCGCGGCATCGGCGCGTTCGGCTGGATGCCGGACAGCACGTCCGGCGCGATGTCCGCCCGTCTGCTGACGTATCTGCGCCGCGACCCGCGTCAGATCCTGCTGTTCGTGATGCCCGTCCTGTTCGTGGCGTTGTTCGCGCTCCAGTCGCGTGGCATCACGATCGTGATCTGGCAGGGTCTGATCTGGGGCGGATGGATGATGCAGATGACCGAGGGCAACGGCCTGGCATACGACGGCCGCGGTTTCACGATGGAGGTGCTGGCCGGCGTGCGCGGCTGGGACGACCGTCGGTCCCGCATGCGGGTGTTCGCGTCCATCAACGTGATATATATGGTGGTGCTCGGTCTGGCCTGCTTCGTGTTGACCGGCGATTGGCGCACGGCTGACGGCCTGCTCCTGGGCGTGACGTTCATCTGTCTGGCGTTGGGTGTCTCGTTCAGCAGCATCGGCGTCGCGGAGATCACCAACTGCTCGCTGATGTATCCGGTGCCGTCGATGGACAAGCCGTTCTCCACGCCGCAGGGCCGTGCCGTCGCCCAGGGATTGTTCCCGTTCGTGCAGCTTTTCGGCTGTCTGATTCCGATGCTGCCGACGATTCTCGTCGCGATCGTGCTCGTTGTGGCCGATATGGGCGGTTGGCTATGGGTCATGGCGCCGGTCGGTCTCGCCAATGGCGTGGCGGCCATGGTCATCGGTTCATGGCTTGGCGGTAAGCTGTTGGATGCGCGCGCGATCCGTGTCGTCCAGACGTTGGATTCGTTCGCGTCGCTGCAGCGCTGAGCCGGTTCGGGCGGCGCCCTTGCGGCGATGATGTAACGTCTGTCTAAGGAGTTCGCTCGTGGCATCAAAGGCTGCGGCCCGACATCATATGATTCGGCATCTGCCGATGACGCGGCGTACCGTCACCGTCGCGGTGTCCGCCGTCGTCGCCGTTGCGGTGATGGCGGGGTATTTCGTGGCTGACATCTATGACGTGGCACCTGGCATCCTGACGTTGCGGGGAGTGGACAGCGTCGCGATTCCCGACCCGCAGGACGCGCTCACGGGCGGCACGGTCGCCGCCGGCGTCGACGCGTCCATGCCCGTCGACGCCCAGGCCGCGAAGACCATCCTCGACGAGTTCTCCGCCAGCGAGGGCGTGGGCAAATCCTTCTCGCTGGCCATCGCGGACGGCAAGGGCAACATCGTAGCCGAGCATGACGCCATGATTCCCCGCCAGCCCGCATCGACCCTGAAGACACTGACCGCGTTCGCGGCGGCGACCACGCTGGACATGGGCTCCACGCTCGACACCAAGACCTATCTCATCCAGGGCGACGACAACCGCAAGACCGTGGTGCTGCAGGGTGAGGGCGACATGCTGCTGTCGGACGGGGAGAGCGATCCCTCGCACATCAACGGCCATGCCGGGCTGGGCACGCTGGCGCAGCGCACCGCCGAGGCGTTGAAGCAGCGCGGCATCACGCAGGTCGACCTGCTGTACGACGATTCGCTGTTCGGGCAGGATCGTACGCCGGCTGGCGTCACGGAAAACAACGCGGAGCACCGGTACTATACGGCGATCTCCACGATGGCCGTCGACGGCGGACGCACCTGGACCGACATGGTCAAGCCGGCCAATCCCGAC
>OBVA01000793.1_pt1 | contig 12462 bp, 13 predicted proteins | sample 1495021 | NCBI WGS metagenome assembly OBVA01 (sample SAMEA2579965, study PRJEB22360) | human gut metagenome | biome: human gut; feature: human-associated habitat; material: faeces | place: Denmark | collected 2008/2010
CGCCGGTGACGCCGCCGCCCCGGAGGCGCCCGTCGCTGAGAACGCTGCCGCCCCGGCAGGTTCCGTCACCACCAAATAGCAAAGCCCGCGCGCCGTCTCCCGAGGCGGCGCGACGTCCGTTCATACGCTTATAAAACCCGTGGAAAGGGATTCACATGGCAGATGAGAAGTCTTGCGCCAAGCGCGTCGCCCGCCTTCGCGAGCTCATGGAGGATCGTGGCTATGACGCCGTCGTCCTCCCGGACCTCCGCTGGCTCACCGGCTGCGAGCGTACCTTCGATGACGAGACGGCGCACACCGTCGTGATCACCGCCGACCGTCAGATGCTCCACACCGATTCTCGCTACTACAACACCTTCTGCGAGCGCCTTGGGCCCGACACCGCCTGGGAGCTCGACGAGTCTCCGGTCACCGGCGAGCTCTGGGCCGCCGCCCGCGTCGTCGCCGCCCGCGCTCGCGTGGTCGCCGTCGAGGATACCTGCACGCTCGCCTTCTATGACGAGTTCAAGCACCAGCTCGCCGCTCACTCCGTCGCCCCCGCGACCCCGCGTCTGCACGGCGACCTCGTGAGCATCCGCGCCGTCAAGGACGCCGAGGAGATCGACCTCATGCGTCAGGCGCAGAAGATCACCGACGATGCCTTCACGCACATCTGCGGCTACATCAAGCCGGGCATGACCGAGCAGGAGATTCGCGCCGAGCTCGAGAACTACATGCTCTCCAACGGTGCGAGCGCGCTCTCCTTCGGCTCGATCATCGCCAGCGGTCCCAACGGTGCCAACCCCCACGCCCAGCCGGGCCCCCGTCCCGTCCAGGAGGGTGACATGATCGTCATGGACTACGGCTGCTGCGTCGCTGACTACCACTCTGACATGACCCGTACGGTCTGCCTGGGCGAGCCCTCCGAGGAGCAGCGTCACGTCTATGACGTCGTGCGTCGCGCCCATGAGGAGTGCGCCGCCATGGCACACGCCGGCGTCATCGGCAAGGACGTCTACGATCACTCCGTCAAGGTCATCTCTGACGCCGGCTATGGCGACTACTACAAGCACGGCCTTGGTCACGGCGTTGGCGTGGAGATTCATGAGCAGCCGAACTTCAACCGCCGCAACCTCGATCCGATTCCCGCGGGTGCCGTCATCACGATCGAGCCGGGCATCTATCTGCCGGGCAAGTTCGGCATCCGCCTCGAGGACTTCGGCGTGGTGACCGAGGACGGTTATGAGCCGTTCACCGAATCGACCCATGACCTCGTGGTCATTCCGTGCTAAGTGACGCGCCCGAGGAGAGGCTCTGACCTGCGAAGACCCGAGTTATATCAGGCCTGTTAATTCTCGTATTCAGGGCTACTTTTCCGTAGACGGTTACGTAAATGACCACATCAGGCTGAACATAACCTGAAACATCAGGTCACCACAGCCCGACTACCAATGATGAAGATGCTGGTAGTCGGTCTGTTACTCCTGTAAGCTAAATTTTTCTAGTATGACAGATATTGCATTCAAGAACATGGAGAAACATAATGTAAGACCAAACTCAATTACTCTCCACAGTTAAAGCTTTAACCATTATGATTATGACTTGGTCCAAATGGACCCCATATCTGCATGGGAGGTAGGAATGGTAGGTATCGTCCTAGCAAGTCATGGCGAGCTTGCGGCAGGCGTGCGGCAGACGAGCTCCATGGTCTTTGGTGACCAGGAGAACGTTGCCGTCGTGAGCCTCGAGCCCTCCATGGGCCCTGATGACTTCAGGGCCAACCTCGAGAAGGCAGTCGCCACTCTCGAGGACCAGGAGCAGGTCCTGTTCCTGGTCGACCTTTGGGGAGGCACGCCGTTCAACCAGACGACCGCCTTCGCCAAGGGCCACGACACCTGGGCAATCGTGACGGGCCTCAGTTTGCCGATGGTCATCGAGGCCTTCTCGGCACGCATCGACCCGTCCAAGACCGCCCACGAAATCGCGGCGCACATCGTTGGTGAGGCACGCAAGGCCGTTCGCGTCCTGCCCGAGGAGCTCGAGCCTGCGCCCGAGGTCAAGGCGGCTCCTGCTGCCAAGGCTGGTGCCATCGCGCCGGGGACCGTGCTTGGTGACGGTAAGATCGACATCGCCGCCGTCCGCATCGACACGCGTCTGCTCCATGGTCAGGTGGCAACCGCCTGGACCAAGCAGATCGCCCCGAACCGCATCATCGTGGTCTCCGATGGCGTCGCTCACGACGAGCTGCGCAAGACCATGATCGAGCAGGCGGCGCCTCCGGGAGTCCCGGCAAACGTCGTGCCCATCAGCAAGATGGTCGAGGTCGCCAAGGACCCGCGCTTCGGCGCCACCAAGGCGTTCTTGCTCTTCGAGACCCCGCAGGACCTCCTCAGGTGCATCGAGGGTGGCGTTGACATCAAGAAGGCCAACATCGGCTCCATGGCGCACTCCGTGGGCAAGGTCGTGGTCACCAACGCTATTGCTATGGGCGAGGATGACGTGAAGACCCTCGAGGAGCTCAAGGCCAAGGGTGTCGAGCTCGAGGCCCGCAAGGTTCCGTCTGACTCCTCTGAGGACATCGACGCAATGCTCAGGAAAGCCAAGGCCGAGTTGGCCGAACAGGCAAAGTAAGGGAGGGTCTAACACATGTCTCCGATTACCATCGCGCTCGTCGCAATCGTTGCCCTGCTTGCAGGCATGGAGGGCATCCTCGACGAGTTCCAGTTCCATCAGCCGCTAGTCGCGTGCACGCTGATCGGCCTCGTCACGGGCCACCTCCAGGAGGGCATCATTCTTGGCGGTTCGCTTCAGATGATGGCTCTCGGCTGGGCGAACATCGGTGCCGCCGTCGCCCCTGACGCGGCCCTCGCCTCAGTCGCCTCCTCGATCATCATGGTGCTCGCCCTCAATGGCGGCAACGTCGACTCCTCCACGGCCATCACGGCCGCCATCGCCGTGGCCGTGCCGCTGTCCGTCGCCGGCCTCTTCCTGACGATGATCTGCCGCACCATCGCGACCGCCATGGTTCACGGCATGGACGCGTGCGCCGAGAAGGGCGACTTCGCGGGCATCGAGCGTTGGCAGGTCGCCGGCATCCTCATGCAGGGCGTCCGCATCGCCATCCCCGCCGTCATGCTCTGCATCATTCCGGCCGAGGCCGTGACCAACGTCCTCAACTCCATGCCCAGCTGGCTCTCCGGCGGCATGGCTGTCGGTGGCGGCATGGTCGCCTCCGTCGGTTACGCCATGGTCATCAACATGATGGCCACCAAGGAGACCTGGCCGTTCTTCATCCTCGGCTTCGTCCTCGCCGCCATCTCGCAGCTGACTCTCATCGCCCTCGGCCTCATCGGCATCTCGCTCGCCCTCATCTACCTCGGCCTCAAGGACATGGCCAAGCAGGGCGGCGGCAACGGTGGGTCTGGCGACCCGCTCGGCGACATCCTGAACGACTACGAGTAGGAAGGGGGAGTGATCACCATGGCAGAGAACAAGGTTCAGCTTACTAAGTCCGACCGAAAGAAGGTCTGCTTCCGTCACCAGTTCCTCCAGGGCTCGTGGAACTACGAGCGCATGCAGAACGGCGGCTGGTGCTTCGCGATGATTCCCGCGATCAAGAAGCTCTACACCGATAAGGACGACCAGATCGCCGCCCTGAAGCGTCACCTCGAGTTCTACAACACGCACCCCTACGTGTCCGCGCCGGTCATCGGCGTCACGCTCGCCCTCGAGGAGGAGCGCGCTAACGGCGCCCCCATCGACGACGTCGCCATCCAGGGCGTGAAGGTTGGCATGATGGGCCCGCTCGCCGGCGTCGGTGACCCGGCCTTCTGGTTCACCCTTCGCCCGATCCTCGGTGCTCTGGGCGCCTCCATCGCGCTCTCCGGCAGCATCATGGGCCCGCTTCTGTTCTTCTTCGCGTGGAACATCATCCGCTATGCGTTCCTGTGGTACACGCAGGAGTTTGGCTACAAGGTGGGTTCCTCCATCGCCAAGGACCTCTCCGGCGGCCTCATGGGCAAGGTGACCGAGGGCGCTTCCATCCTCGGCATGTTCATCATCGGTTCGCTCGTCGAGCGCTGGGTCTCGATCTCCTTCACCCCGATCGTCTCCCAGATCACGCAGCCCGAGGGCGCCTACATCGACTGGGCGAACCTCCCTGCCGGTTCTGAGGGCGTCAAGGATGCGCTGACGATGTACAACTCGGTCGGCGCCACCGCGCTAGACCCGGTCAAGACCACCACGCTCCAGGCAAACCTCGACCAGCTCATTCCTGGTCTCGCGGCTGTCTGCCTGACGCTTCTGGTCTGCAAGCTCCTCAAGAAGAAGGTCAGCCCGATCGTCATCATCCTCGCCCTGTTCGCCGTGGGCATCGTGGGCCGTCTGCTCGGCTTCATGTAGGATATGAGGCGCTCATAGCGTCCTAGCAGGCCGCACCCCTGGCGCTAGCTGGTGGGTGCGGCCTTTTCGTCAAACGCCTAAGGAGACAAGCATGGTCCAGTCTCAGAACACGAAGGTCGACTACACGGAGAGAGCTTCGTCGCTCTCCGGGCTCACCACCTATGGCGACGTTATGGTTGGCGACCGCGCGTTCGAGTTTTACAACGAGCGCAACAAGGAGGATTTCATCCAGATCCCGTGGGATGAGGTCGACTACGTGGCCGCGGAGGTCCTGCCCGGGAAGAAGATCGCCCGATTCGCGATCTTTACCAAGGAAAACGGGCATTTCGACTTCTCGACGCGCGATAACAAGGCGACGCTGCGCGCCATGAGGGAGCATCTTCCGGAGGACCTTCTGCAGAGGAGCCCGTCGCTCCTCGACGTTCTCAAGGCAGGCGTGCGGAGTTTGTCGCGTTTGGGCCGCTAGCCCGCGAGGTGATATAATCCATCAGTCGTATGCGTAACGGCCCGAGAGGGCAGCAATAAGAAAGTGAGTCGCCAGATGCAGCAGATCAGCACCGCCGAGTTCAAGAACGGCATGGGTCTCAAGATCAAGGACAAGATCTACACCCTCGTCGAGTTCCAGCACGTCAAGCCCGGTAAGGGTGGCGCCTTCGTCCGTTACAAGATCAAGGACCTCCGCTCCGGCCGCGTCATCGGCGACCAGACCTGCAACGCTGGCTCTAAGTTCGACTCCGTTATGCTCTCCACCAAGGAGATGCAGTACCTCTACAACGACGGTGACAACTACTACTTCATGGACATGGAGACCTACGAGCAGATCCCCGTCCCCGCTGACTTCATCGGCGAGAACTCCAAGTGGCTCAAGGAGAACGACACCTGCCAGCTGATGTACGCTGACGACGACCTTCTCACCGTCCAGCCGCCGATGTTCATCGAGGTCGAGATCACCAAGACCGACCCGGGCTTCAAGGGCGACACCGTCCAGGGCGGCGGCAAGCCTGCCACCGTCGAGACCGGCGCCGTCATCCAGGTCCCGATGTACCTCAACGAGGGCGAAGTCATCAAGGTCGACACTCGCGAGGGCAAGTTCGTCGCGCGCGTCTAGCACAAACCCACGGCCACGCCGTCTGGCGTGGCCTCACTTCCCTCATGGAAAGGGGTAGGCATGAGCAATGAGCTGAGAATCGCCGGCATGGGCGTGTCGAAGAGCGTCATCTCCCAGATTGTGGGTACTGCCGCGGAGAAGGTCGAGGGTGTCGCTGCCATCTATGGCCAGGACATCGCGCGCGGCCTCATCGCCATGCTCACGTCCAAGCCCCAGCCCACCACCAACGCCGTCGAGTGCTCGGTCGCGGATGACGATTCCCTCGTCATCACCGTGCGCCTCGTCGTGTTCTTCGGCTACCCGTTTACCAAGCTGGCCGCTGAGGTCCGTTCTGCCGTCGCCAACGCCGTTGACGCGCAGATTGGCGTTCGCGTCTCGAGCGTCGACGTCTGCATCGACGAACTCATCTTTCCCAAGGAGTAGGTCCCTTGTCTTCTAGCTCTCGTATCGTCGGGCGCACGCTCGCCCGCTGCCAGGCCCTTCAGCTGCTCTTCCAGGCCGAGGCCTGTGGTCGCAGCGTCGCCGATGTTCTCGCTGGTGACTACGTGCTCTCCGAGGGTCCCCTCGTTGAGTACGGCGAGCAGCTCGCTCGCGGTACCGATGAGCATCGCGCCGAGCTCGACCACGTCCTTTCCGGTGCCGCCCGCAACTGGAGCATCTCCCGCATGTCCGCGACGGACCGCAACCTTCTGCGCGTCGCCCTGTACGAGATCCTCTTCGAGGATGACGTCGACAAGGCCGTTAGCATCGACGAGTGCGTCGAGCTTGCGAAGGCCTTTGGCAGTTCGGACGAGTCCTCCCGTTTCGTGAACGGCGTTCTCGGGCGCGTGGCCGCGGACATCGACAACGGCATTGACGTGATCGAGGTCGCCCGCAAAAACTACGAGGACTCCGCCGCGGAGCTTGCCTCCTCCGCCTATGGCTACGAGGACGACCGCGAGTACGTCCCGGAGGAGGGCTTCGCGCCTGAGCACGAGGACTTCTATGACGGCGATTACAAGGCCTCTGACGTGCCCGAGTGGGCCCGAGAGGGCGAGTAAGCATGGCTTCTAAGCCGGACACCTCGAGTTACGAGCGCTTCTCGGACGTGACTGACCGTCTCGACGAGATTGTTGCCGCGGTGCGCGACAAGGGCACCTCGCTCGAGCGTTCGCTTGACCTGTTCGACGAGGCCATCGCTCTTGGCACGAGGGCCGTCGACCTGGTCGACAAGGCCGCCTTCTCCCCCGAGGAGCGCGAACGCCTGGTCGATAAAAGTTGACAAAGGGACAGTCCCTTTGTCAACCTGGCAAGTGGTCTTGCCTCACAATTTGCGAAGTAACCAAGCGAGCCGCGATTGCGGCTCGTTTGCTATCTAGCGGGGTAGGGCTGTGCCGCTCGCTCATATCCCGTGCCCGTCACGCATCTCTCGCGTTCGTCGCTTCTGTCCAAACTATTTGTTTGGTATATGTTGCGCGTCTCCGTTCACGCTTGAAAACCGTACGTTCGCCAATCGGCACAATTCCTGCCTTGATTCGAACAAGAAGTATGGTTTCATATGGAATAACAAACTAATTGTTTGGTTTGCAAACAAATAGTCGGTCATTCGGCGGGTGAGGTTCCCGCTGTGCTAGTCGGTCGCGACGGAAAGGACGCAAACGTGAGCGAGAGGATCGAATGGGCCATTAACGAGATGCCCAAGAGCGATGACGCGCACCTCGGCATCATGTCCCTGAAGAACGTCAAGAAGGCCCGCGCCTTCCATGAGAGCTTCCCCCAGTATTCTGTGACGCCGCTTGCTTGCCTCGACCAGCAGGCCAAGCGCCTCGGCATCGCCGGCCTTGCCGTGAAGGACGAGTCGTATCGCTTCGGCCTCAACGCCTTCAAGGTCCTCGGCGGTTCCTTCGCGATGGCCAACTACATCGCCGATGAGACCAACAAGGACGTTGCGGATTGCACCTACGATTACCTCACCTCCGACGAGCTCGCCCGTGACTTCGGCCAGGCCACCTTCTTCACCGCCACTGACGGCAACCATGGCCGCGGTGTTGCCTGGGCTGCCAACAAGCTCGGCCAGAAGGCCGTTGTCCACATGCCCAAGGGCTCCACGAAGCCCCGCTTCGACAACATCGCCGCCGAGGGTGCCAAGGTCACCATCGAGGAGGTCAACTACGACGAGTGCGTCCGCATGGCCGCCGCCGAGGCTGACGCGTGCGAGCGCGGCGTGATTGTTCAGGACACCGCCTGGGAGGGTTACGAGAAGATCCCGTCCTGGATCATGGAGGGCTACGGCACCATGGCCTCAGAGGCTGCCGAGCAGCTCGCCGAGGCTGGCGTCGAGCGCCCGACCCACGTCTTCGTCCAGGCCGGTGTCGGCTCGCTCGCCGGTGCTGTCGTGGGCTACTTCACCAACCTCTTCCCGGACAACCCGCCCATTTTCGTCGTCGCCGAGTGCGCCCCGGCCGCGTGCCTCTACAAGGGTGCCAAGGCTGGCGACGGCGAGCCCCGCATCGTCGGCGGTGACATGCCGTCCATCATGGCCGGTCTCTGCTGCGGCGAGCCCAACATTCTCGGTTGGGACATCCTGCGCAACCACGTTCGCGCCTTCGTCTCCTGCCCTGACTGGGTGACCGCTCGTGGCATGCGCGTCCTCGGTGCCCCCGAGAAGGGCGACCCGCGCGTCATCTCCGGCGAGTCCGGCGCCGTCACGAGCGGCCTCGTCATGACGCTCATGCAGGACCCGGAGTACGCCGAGCTCAAGGAGGCCATCGGCCTCGACGAGAACAGCTCCGTCCTGTGCTTCTCCACCGAGGGCGACACTGATCCCGAGCAGTATCGCAGGATCGTCTGGGAGGGCGAGTACCCCACCTTCTAGGGCGCTCAGCTCGACCCCGGCCTTGCCGCGAGCGCTTCTTTCGCGCAGGTCCGGCCTCACCGCGAGGACTTCCTTACTAACTGCGAGCGCCCCAGGGGCGGCGCCAAGTGATTCCAGGTAAAAGGGCCATCCAACAGAAAGGTTGCAGACATGGCTAAGCAGCTCGATTACGACCTCATCAAGAAGACCGCCGAGGACTACGGCAAGGACATGACGGCGTTCCTTCGCGCCATGATCAGCCACCCGTCCGAGTCCTGCGAGGAGGGCGAGGTCGTCGCCTGCATCAAGGCCGAGATGGAGAAGCTCGGCTTCGACGAGGTAAAGGTCGACGGCCTTGGCAACGTCATGGGCTTCATGGGCGACGGCGATAAGATCATCGCCATCGACTCCCACATCGACACCGTTGGCATCGGCAACATCGAGAACTGGGACTTCGACCCGTACAAGGGCTTCGAGGATGACGAGCTGATCGGCGGCCGTGGCGGCTCCGACCAGGAGGGCGGCATGGCCGCCGCCACCTACGCTGCCAAGATGATGAAGGACCTCGACCTCATCCCCGAGGGCTACAAGGTCATGGTCGTCGGCACCGTCCAGGAAGAGGACTGCGACGGCATGTGCTGGCAGTACATCTACAACGTTGACGGCATCAAGCCCGAGTTCGTCATCTCCACCGAGCCCACCGACGGCGGCATCTACCGTGGCCACCGCGGCCGCATGGAGATCCGCGTCGACGTTCACGGCACCTCCTGCCACGGCTCCGCCCCCGAGCGCGGCGACAACGCCATCTACAAGATGGCCGACATCATCGCCGACGTCCGTAAGCTCAACAACAACGGCTGCGACGAGTCGACTGACGTCAAGGGCCTCGTGAAGATGCTCGACCCGAAGTACAACCCGGATCACTACGAGGACGCCCGCTTCCTCGGCCGCGGCACTTGCACCGTCTCCCAGATCTTCTACACCTCTCCGTCCCGCTGCGCCGTCGCCGACTCCTGTGCCATCTCCATCGACCGTCGCATGACCGCTGGCGAGACCTACAAGTCCTGCCTGGAGGAGGTCGAGAACCTCCCGGCCGTCAAGAAGTACGGCGAGGACGTCAAGGTCTCCATGTACATGTACGACCGTCCGTCCTGGACCGGCGAGGTCTACGAGACCGAGGCCTACTTCCCGACGTGGATCAACAAGGAGACCGCTCCGCACGTCAAGGCCCTCGTCGACGCCCACAAGGCCCTCTTCGGCGACGAGCGCATCGGCTGCGAGAAGTCCATGGACAAGCGCGCCGGCCGACCGCTGTGCGACAAGTGGACCTTCTCCACGAACTGCGTCTCCATCCAGGGCCGCTACGGCATCCCCTGCGTCGGCTTCGGTCCCGGCGCCGAGTCCCAGGCCCACGCTCCCAACGAGGTCACCTACAAGCAGGACCTCCCGACCTGCGCCGCCCTCTACGTCGCCGCTCTGAACCTCTACGAGCCTAGCGCCGAGATGGACAACGCCACCACCTACCGCGCCGAGCTCACCGACAACGACATCAAGTAGCTCGACTCCTGCGGGAACCCGCAAAAGGGGAAGTTGACAAAGGTGACAAAGGGACAGTCCCTTTGTCAACTTCCCCGTCATACGCACGCAATTCGATCCGAGAGGACATAACATGAGCGAGATCAGCCAGTACATCGACCAGCTTTCCGGCCTCGACTTCAAGGGCATGTACCAGAGCGACTTCCTGCACACCTGGGACAAGACTACCGACGAGCTCCGCGCCCTCTACGCGGTCGCCGGCGCCCTCCGCAACCTCCGCGAGCGCAACATCTCGTCCAAGATCTTCGACTCCGGCCTCGCCGTCTCCCTCTTCCGCGACAACTCCACGCGCACCCGCTTCTCCTTCTCCAAGGCCACGAACCTCCTCGGCCTCGAGCTCCAGGACCTCGACGAGAAGAAGTCCCAGATCGCTCACGGCGAGACCGTTCGCGAGACCGCCACGATGATCTCCTTCATGGCTGACGTCATCGGCATCCGCGACGACATGTACATCGGCAAGGGCGACGCCTACATGCAGGAGGTCTCTGACTCCGTCGCGCAGGCCTACGAGGACGGCGTCCTCGACCACCGTCCGACGCTCATCTCCCTCCAGTCCGACTCCGACCACCCGACGCAGTCCTCTGCCGACATGCTCTACCTCATCGAGGAGTTCGGCGGCCTTGAGAACCTCCGTGGCAAGAAGGTTGCCGTGACCTGGGCCTATTCGCCCTCCTACGGCAAGCCGCTGTCCTGCCCGCAGTCCCTCATCAGCCTGCTCCCGCGCTTCGGCATGGACGTCACCCTGGCTCACCCCGAGGGCTACGACCTCATGGGTGACCGCGTCGAGGCCGCCAAGAAGTATGCCTCCGAGAACGGCTGCACCTTCAACCAGGCCAACACCATGGAGGAGGCCTTCGAGGGCGCCGACATCGTGATCCCGAAGTCCTGGGCCCCCTACGCCGCCATGGAGCGCCGCACCAACCTCTACGCCGAGGGTGACGACGCCGGCATCGCCGCGCTCGAGAAGGAGCTCCTCGCCCAGAACGCCACGCACAAGGATTGGTGCTCCACGACCGACCTCATGGCTAAGACCGCCAACGGCCAGGACACCATCTTCATGCACCCGCTGCCCGCCGACATCTCCGGCGTCTCCTGCGAGCACGGCGAGGTCATGGCTGACGTCTTCGACATGCACCGCGATGGCATGTACAAGGAGGCTTCGTACAAGCCCTACGCCATCGCCGCGATGATCTTCCTGCAGAAGGTCGCCAACCCGATCGAGACCCTCCAGGCTCTCGAGGCTGCCGCCACTCCCCGCTGGTTCCAGGCCTAATGTCCCCGTCGCCTGCGTCTGCGGTCTGAGCGCGGACGCAGGACCGAGGCCTGCTACCTAGACAGAGCCGGTTATCCGGCACCGCCGCCGCCATCCTCCTTGGTAGGCGAAGGCTTGGGGTCGCGCGTTTCGTTTCGGCCGAACGCGCGACCCCAGGGATAGCTTTATCAATTTTCAGGGCCACGCGCGGTCGTGCGCCCATATCTTGCAGGGCCGAGGCGCCCTCAATGATCGGAGTCGATATGTCCAAGCGAATCGTCGTCGCCCTTGGCGGCAACGCCCTCGGCAACAACCTTCCTGAGCAGGCCGTCGCCGTCCGTGTGACCAGCCAGGCGATCGTGGATCTCATCGAGCAGGGCAACGAGGTCGTCGTCGTCCATGGCAACGGTCCCCAGGTTGGTATGATCGCCAACGCCATGACCGAGCTCACGCGCTCTAATCCGGAGAAGTACATCCCGTGCCCGCTTTCCGTCTGCGGTGCCATGAGCCAGGGCTATATCGGCTATGACCTGCAGAACGCCCTGCGTGAGGAGATGGAGCGCCGTGGCATTGCCAAGGGCGTCGCCACCGTCCTCACCCAGGTCGAGGTCGACCCGGAGGATCCCGCGTTCTCCAACCCGACCAAGCCCATCGGCTCCTTCATGACGAAGGAGGAGGCCGAGGTCCTTCACCGCGACCGCGACTATGACTTCATGGAGGACTCCGGCAGGGGTTACCGTCGAGTCGTCGCCTCTCCGAAGCCCCAGCGCATCGTCGAGCTCGACACGATCACCTCGCTCGTCCAGGCAAACCACATCGTCATCGCCTGCGGTGGTGGCGGCATCCCGGTGCTTCCCACCGGTGACCACCACCTCAAGGGCGCCGCGGCCGTCATCGACAAGGACTTCGCCGCCGAGCTTCTCGCCGAGTCCCTCGACGCGGACTACCTCGTGATCCTCACCGCGGTCGAGAAGGTGGCCGTGCGCTTTGGCAAGCCCGACGAGCGCTGGCTCGACGAGCTCACGCCCGCCGAGGCTCGCGAGCTTGCCGAGGCGGGCGAGTTTGGCAAGGGCTCGATGGAGCCCAAGGTCCTCGCGTGCGCGAAGTTCGCCGAGAGCAAGCCCGGCCGCTCCGCCCTCATCACCCTGCTCGAGAAGGCCAAGGACGGTCTTGGCGGCAGCACCGGAACCACCATCCGCGCCTAAGAGCGAATGCCGCGTGCGTGACCTCGGGGGAGGTCGCGCACGTTTGCTTTTGCGGAGGCTTGCGAGCGCGCCGAGCCTGGGTTCGCGC
>OBVA01000797.1_pt1 | contig 12437 bp, 10 predicted proteins | sample 1495021 | NCBI WGS metagenome assembly OBVA01 (sample SAMEA2579965, study PRJEB22360) | human gut metagenome | biome: human gut; feature: human-associated habitat; material: faeces | place: Denmark | collected 2008/2010
GGAAAGCACTGCCAATACGATTTCCGGGAAACTCTGCGAAGTATTATCCCGCATGACCGGCCAGTTCCCGGAGCTTTTCTGTGCATCCAGGACAGAGACGGGAGTACATGCTTACGCTCAGACGGTGAATTTCCATACGGACTGCACACTTCATACGACGGAAATCCGTCACTACCTGAACCGATATCTTCCATCTGACATCGCGGTTCTGGACGTTCAGGAAGTGCCGGAGCGATTTCATGCATCGTTAAATGCCAAAAGGAGGACTTATCGTTACCGTCTTTCCATTGCAGACGTACCAGATGTATTTGAACGTAAATATGTCTATCATCTGTTTAAAAAACCAGATGTGGAAATGATGCGTCAAGCGGCCCGACTTTTGATCGGAAGACATGATTTCCAGCGTTTCTCCTCTTCCAAAAAGAAAAAAGGCGGAATCAAAGAAGTTTTTGATATTGATATCTATCAGGGCGGTGAAGAGCTGGAGATTACCATCTGTGCCAACGATTTCCTGCACAATATGGCAAGAATCATCGTTTCCACACTTCTGGATGTGGGGCAAGGGATGCGTCCCATAGAGGATATCCCGCGTATTTTCAGCGGAGAGGAGACTGCCTCTGATCCGATTGATCCGAAAGGACTGTTCTTTCAAGGGGCTGAATATCCGCAGGAATAAAAGGGAAAAGCACGGCGGAAAGAATTGCATGATTCCACACACCGTGCTTTCTTTTATGCTTTCATATATTCCAGTAGTCTCTCGTACTCTTCTTTCATCTGAACGTATCCATGTTCATAGAACGATGTCAGCCTGTCATAGTTCTTCTCCAACCTGGAAATTGCTTTGATCTTTGGACGAAGCACAAAGACTTCCCCCCTCTTCTCAAGCTCTTCGATCTGTTCCATCTGCTTATTGTAGATAAACGGCCGTCTTAAGATTGTACGGACCAGATTCGGATATTTCTTATAGGCCCGGTAGATTTTCGTCTCACCCATGGATGGTTTCTTTTTGCGGTATCCTTCGTTTCTCGTCAGAATGACGATGACTTTGCGTTTGCCTTTTTGCAATGCTCTCCGGATCGGAACCGAATCCGCAAGACCGCCATCCAGATACGGAGTCCCTCCGATCCGGACAATCGGAGCCGCAAGCGGCATACTGCTGGAGGCACGACAGATCTTCAACAGCCGGTCTTTTTCCTGTTTTTCCTCCAGATATTCCGCTCTTCCGGTCACACAATTTGTCACCACCTGCTCACAGCAGATCTTCGACTGAAAATAAGTTTCAAAATCAAACGGGATCAGTTCGTTTGGATACCGGTCGAAAATCATGTCCATATCCATCATACTTTTTTCCTTTACCATCTTGCGCAATCCCAGATAATAATTATATTCTTTTTCTTTGTGTATCATGCATTTTTTTGTACGTCCGATCTGTCTGGACACATAGTCGATAGCGTTGCACGCTCCTGCGGAAACACCAATGACATCAGTCGTGTAAAACTCTTTCTCCATCAGAAAGTCCAGCGCTCCGGATGTAAATACCCCTCTTGTGGCGCCGCCCTCCAAAACCAGAACCGCAGGAACCAGCGTACTGTCCGGGTTTTCATGTCTGTTTTCCATCGATTTCTCCTCCTGCTTTTAAAAAATCATGTGCGAAAAGCCTTTGTCTTTTATAGTATCAGCTTCTTTTTGCCAAGTAAACAGATATTTTTATCTTTCTTTAGTAACTATTTACCATGCAGCCTGAATAGTTACTTACTTTATGGTATACTGATCTTGCTATAAAAGATAAGGAGGAAATTGTCTATGATCAGTAAAGATTTTCATGCATCCAGAAGAGCGCTCTATGCGTCGGTACTTAAAGATGATTCGGTCGGATTTGTCTTTGCGGGCAGGGAAAGGGAATGGAAAGGGGATGAAATGTATCCGTTTATCCCATATGCCAATTTTTATTATCTGACCGGATTTACTTACCCGGAAGCAGTCCTGATGGTGGTAAAACGAAACGGCCATGTACGGGAGACCCTATTCATTGACCATCCGGATGAAAAGGCAAAGCGTTGGACCGGAGTTTCCTACACAAAGGAAAGCGTAAAGGAACAAACCGGTATTGGAAATGTCGATTATCTGGAACATTTTGAACAAGCAATTCCACTTTTCGGAGAGCCGGGGCTTATCCGTCAGATTTATATTGACATTCCGGGCTGGGAGCGCCCGTTTGTCAAGAATGAAGCCCGGGAGTTTGCTTCCCGCCTCCACGATTTTGATCCGACCATTCCGATCTACAATACCTTCCAGGATCTGGCTTATTTCCGCCAGGTTAAGACAAAGGAAGAGATCGCCTTGCACCGGACTGCATGTGATATTACAGCCATTGGTGTAAAAAACATTCTTTCCCACCTGAGACCGGGGATGCATGAATACGAGATCGAGGCATACTTTGACTTTTCTTTAAAAAGCCATCATGCCGACCATGCGTTTCCGACGATTGCAGCCTCCGGTATCAATGCCTGCTGTATGCACTATGATGCGAACGACCGGCAGATGGAAAAAGGCGATCTGATTCTTTTTGACCTTGGCGCCAGATGGGGCGGCTATAATGCTGACGTCAGCCGAACCTTCCCGGTCAGCGGCAGATTCACTGAACAGCAGAAAGCCCTCTATGAAGTCGTATTAAAGGGTTTGGAAGTCGCTATCGCCGCTTCCAAACCGGGACAGCCGAAAAACGAACTCCAGGATCTTAGCAAGCAGGCAATGGCAAAAGAGCTGATCCGTCTTGGCATCATCCAGGAACCGGAAGAAATCAACCGGTATTATTTCCATGGTTCCGGACATTACATCGGCCTTTACACCCATGATGTAGGTGATGACAACGCGCCTCTGGAAGAAGACATGGTCTTTACCTTGGAACCTGGTCTTTACTTTGATGACCTTGGAATCGGAATCCGTATTGAGGATACGCTTCTCGTAACAAAGGACGGCTGTGAAGTATTAAGCGGCGGTATCCCGAAAACCGTGGAAGAAATTGAAACTTTTATGCAGGAATATGCCGCGTCCAACGAACAGCCTCTTTGACAGTGTAAGCCTTAAATTTGTTCCGCATAGTTGAATCGTGTGCATTTTCACATGTCTTCCGGGGAAAGACCTTGCAAAGGGTCGGCGGAGTGTGTTAAGATAAGCGATGGTTATTACACGTATACAATCTGAATTCAAGTAAAGGAGAATGGAACGCTATGATCAGTACAAATAATGTCACGCTTCGCGTTGGAAAGAAGGCGCTGTTTGAAGACGTAACAATCAAATTCACCGAAGGTAATTGCTATGGACTGATCGGCGCCAACGGAGCCGGAAAATCAACGTTTCTGAAGATTCTTTCCGGTCAGTTGGAGCCGACCAACGGGGATGTGGTCATTACTCCGGGAGAGCGCCTCTCTTTCCTGCAGCAGGATCATTTTAAATATGACGAATACATGGTGCTTGACACTGTCATCATGGGAAACGCAAGACTATATGAAATTATGAAAGAAAAAGAAGCTCTCTATGCCAAGGAAGATTTCACCGATGAAGATGGAATGAAAGCCAGCGAACTGGAGGGAGAATTTGCCACCATGAACGGATGGGAGGCAGAGTCAGATGCAGCCAATCTGCTGAACGGACTTGGTATCGAAACAGATCTCCACTATCAGTACATGAAAAATCTGACCGGTGCTCAGAAGGTCAAAGTGCTCCTGGCACAGGCGCTGTTCGGTAATCCGGATATTCTGCTCCTTGACGAGCCGACAAACCACCTGGATCTGGATGCGATCGCGTGGCTGGAAGAATTCCTTATTAATTTTGAGAATACCGTCATTGTGGTCTCTCACGACCGTTACTTCCTTAATAAGGTCTGCACCCAGATCGCTGATATCGATTATGGAAAGATTCAGCTCTATGCGGGAAACTATGACTTCTGGTACGAGTCCAGCCAGCTTCTGATCCGTCAGATGAAGGAAGCAAACAAAAAGAAAGAAGAAAAAATCAAGGAACTCAAGGAGTTCATATCCCGATTCAGCGCCAATGCTTCCAAGTCCAAGCAGGCGACCTCCCGTAAGAAAGCGCTGGAAAAGATCCAGCTTGACGAGATCCGGCCATCCAGCAGAAAATATCCTTATATTGATTTCAGGCCAAACCGTGAAATCGGAAATGAAGTCTTGATGGTGGAAAACCTGACTAAGACAATCGACGGCGTCAAGGTGCTGGATCACGTAAGCTTTACGATCAATCACGATGACAAGGTGGCTTTTGTGGGCAGCAATGAGCTTGCAAAAACTACACTCTTCCGCATCCTGGCAGGAGAACTGGAGCCGGATGAGGGAACTTATAAATGGGGCATTACGACGTCCCAGGCATATTTCCCGAAGGACAGTGGAAAAGAATTCGACAGTAATGATACAATCACCGAGTGGCTGACTCAGTACTCTGAGGAAAAGGACGTGACTTATGTCCGTGGTTTCCTTGGACGGATGCTCTTTGGAGGCGACGATGGTATGAAACGTGTCAACGTCCTCTCTGGAGGTGAGAAGGTGCGTTGCCTGCTCTCTAAGATGATGATTTCAGGCGCGAATGTTCTGATTTTCGATGAACCGACCAACCATCTGGATATGGAGTCCATCACCGCACTGAACAATGGAATGATCAAGTTCCCTGGAGTGATCCTCTTCTCTTCCCGTGACCACCAGATCGTTCAGACGACAGCAAACCGGATCATGGAGATCATGCCGAACGGTCAGATGATCGATAAGATCACGACTTACGATGAATACCTGGAAAGCGATGAAATGGCAAGAAAACGCCAGACCTACTCTACCACAGCAGAGGAAGAGGAGGACGATTAAACTTTAGGCTCATGGCACATACAAAAAGCTGCTCTTGCGGGGAACATTCTCCCACTGGAGCAGCTTTTCTATACGCTAATTTACCATGGTTTCACTTCTTCCTTATAGTAAGTATTCCCTTCTTCCAAGATCTCATACCCCTCGTTTGTCACATCTACAACCGTCACCGCACAGTTTTTATGGACGCCCTCATCCCAAAACTTGCGAATAGGAAGTTCTTTGATATGACATAGGAGCGCACATAAGGTAGCTCCATGCGTGGAGATAAGAATTGTCTTGTGTTCTAGCCTGGGATCTTTTCTCAATTCTTCTAAAAACGATCCTGTCCTTTGTAACAATTCTTCAAAGGACTCTCCGCCTTCCGGCGGCTGGTACAATTCCGGAGCATGGAAAAAATGAAAAAAATTCGGATCCCGAATCTCCGAACCTTCCCCTTTGCAGATCAATCCCTCGTAAATTCCTAGCCCTATTTCCTCAATCCTGGGATCGTCAAGAATTGGTACGCTTCTCTTGCCAATTACCAGTTCTGCCGTCCTTCTGGCCCGTATCAGGGGACTGGTGTATGCAAGATCAAACGGTATATCACGAAGGGCTTCTCCGGTTTCTTTTGCCAGAAGCTCACCAAATGCATTGAGGGGAATATCTGATTTCCCCTGCAGCCTTTTTTCGTTATTCCAGTCCGTCACTCCGTGACGAATCAAATACAGTCGCATGACTCTTTCCTCCTTTTCACTGGAACTTTAGTATAACACGATTTGATCCTCGTTGAAATATTTTATTTAAAAATTATCCTCTTGCCCTTTTCCCAGAACCAGTCTATACTACAAAAGAAGAAAGGAGTGTATCTGATGGAAAAGATCACAAGTTTTACGATAAACCACTTAAAATTACTTCCTGGGGTTTACGTTTCCAGAAAGGACAAGGTAGGAAATACGATGATTACCACCTTCGACCTTCGGATGACAAGGCCGAACTGTGAGCCGGTGATGAATACGGCCGAAGTACATACTCTGGAGCACCTGGGAGCTACTTTTCTTAGAAACCACGAGACTTTCGGTAATAAGACCATCTATTTCGGACCAATGGGCTGTCGGACAGGTTTCTATCTCTTGCTGGCAGGGGATTATGAATCCCGCGATATTTTACCGCTGCTTAAGGAGATGTTTATGTTCATGGCAGAATACGAAGACGAAATTCCGGGAGCTTCTGCCAGAGACTGCGGCAACTACCTGGACATGAATCTTCCAATGGCCCGCTATCTGGCGGTAAAATTCAAAACCGAGGTGCTCGATCAGATTTCCGACGAGCGACTTGTTTACCCGAAATAAAAAACGCACCGTCTATAAACGTAATCGATTTTACGCTTACAGACGGTGCTCTTTTTTCTTTTGCCGGATCACACGTTTCAGATATACGAACGTCCTCTTCTCCCCCTCCTCAGCCAGCATATGAAGAAGCTTTTCCAATACTTTTTTTGTATAAGGATGTAAAAACTGTTCCGAGTTTCCCTTCTCATAATATTCCAGTGGGCTGCAGTCCGTATATTTATCTTTCTGATATGTCTTGGAAGCCGCAATGCGGTCCAGAAACATCTCATAGATGTAACGATCTGGCATCTTCATTCCGCAAATCCCGTCTTCCGGACGGGTACTGTAATCCATCCAGTATTCATAGTGATGTTTATTACGTCCTTTATGGTGCAGCCATGCAGTAGAACACCCTTCTGCTTCCCGCTGTGCATTATTAGGACTCCGGGTGCCCTGAAAATACCGGCATCCGACCCCAAATTCACTGGGCGAATACTTGGACAGGTCATGGAGAAGCCCTTGTTTATAGAGTCCAACATAAAAACAGGCTTTCATCACCAGCAATTTGTGCTGTGTGATGGTACGAAAATGTCCCCAGATATTCATTGGTCTACCTCTCTTCTTACTGAACGATGATCAACCGAATGACGGCCAGGATAACCAAATGCAACGGATAGAACAGATAAAACACTACTTTCATATCCCTGCCCTTTTCTCCTTGGTACAGGTGGATGGGAATCAGAGCCAGAACAGCAAACATCTGACTTCTTCCCATAAGCAGTACATTGACAGCCGCCACCGTCAGATCCCGCTTCAGATTCTCATTATAAAAGCAATAAAAGAATAAGATCATCAAAAGCCCCATGGAAGAATAGTCTACCCGAAACATTTCAGCAGCCAGCAAAACCATGAGCAAAGACAAACACTGGAAAACCAGATTATCAAAACAAAGCCACAAATACAGCATCAACACGCCAAGGGCAAGGGTGAATAATACATTCTGTCTTCCCAGATAAAACGGGGTGCCAAAGAGAGCCAGATCAAAGAAAGGCTCCGATATCACAGCGCAGGCGAAAAGCCGAAGTCCATAGCGTGGTACGTTCCTCGTATACATGAATCCGACAGCCGTAGTGAAAGCAAAAATCGGAAAAGAAATCCTGCCGATGATATCCAAAAACCAGAATTGAGGAAACAAAATCAGCCCTACGTGATCGATAAGCATGGTGATCAGCCCGATCCATTTCAACTGGCAGGCTGAAATGGACAGATTATTTCTTTTTGGTGTGTGTTGTTTCATATGTCTCCCCTGTAAAAACCGCAACCGAACGTGCCTCAATCATCGCTTTCCTCTCCTGGCAGATCACAGACTCCTCCCCTAAGAAGCCTTCCCGGTCGGTAGTGGAGAAGATCTTTCTCCATCTCTTTCCCTTTCCTGGTGACGGCAACGCAAACGTGTGATCCTCCCAGTGCATATTGTAGGCAATGTATAGGTCATCTTCTCCCTTTCCTGCCCCGCTGTAGAATACGCCAAGCTGTCTGCTTGCGATCTCATTTGGAACCTGCCATGCATTTTCTCCGTGGTAAGAGATATCCGGCACTCCGCAACGTGCAAGATCGATCCCCTGGCACTCTGTGGATGGATGAAGAGTCTTATGCGCCTTTCTAAACTGAATAAGCTTTCTCACATAGTCTGTAAGCCACTGCTCTTTTGCGGCTCTCTTCCAGTCCACCCAGGCAGTCTCATTATCCTGACAGTAAACATTATTATTTCCATTCTGGGAATTAGCAAACTCATCGCCCGCAAGGATACATGGCGTCCCCTGTGCCATCAAAAGAAGAAAGAAAGCATTTCGCATCTGCTGCTCCCTGAGCCTGAGAATTCCTTTCTTTCTCGTCGGCCCCTCCGCGCCGCAGTTCCAACTATAGTTGTAGTCCGGTCCATCGTGATTGTTTTCTCCATTACACTCATTATGTTTCCCGTCATAAGAAACCAGGTCATTGAGCGTAAAGCCGGTATGATCTGTGATCGTATGGTACTGGTAATCGTTTTGGCTTAGATGCTTCAGATGCCAGATCACACTCTCAACCATTCCTTCATCACCTTTTAAAAACCGGCGCATCACGTTCTGAAAATCCTCATTTTTGACGATGAGCTTCATGTGCTTCAGATAATCGTCACTTTGGATCACTTCAAGTGGTACGGTATATGGATTTACGATAAAACCATCTACATGGTATTCCTGCCGATAGTACCGGAGACATTCGATCATCTTTTGCTTTGGCATCTCATCAAAAAATGGTAAATGCAACACGACTTCAATCCCTGCCTTGTGACAGGAATACACCATTTCCTTTAGCTCTCTTACTGGGTTCCCTTTAGCATAACGCTTCTTTGGAGCAAAGCAGTAGGCCTCCCCATACCCCCAGTAATTGGAGGCAAAGCGGATCCGATCCTCAAACTCATAAACAGGCATACATTGAATCTGGTTAATTCCAAGCTCCTGAAAATAAGGAATTTTCTCAATGATCCCTGCAAAAGTTCCCTTATTTTTAACCCTGGAACTCTGTCCCTTCGTAAAGCCACGGACATGAAGACTGTAAGCAATGACGTCTTCATCCGGAAGATCCAATGGCCGGTCATGTTCCCATTCAAAATCCGGAGTACATAGAACCGCTCTCCTACATTCCACCTCAGTCCCATCTTGTTCTGTTTCCATATATTTTCGAATACCATGAGCATAAGGATCAACATATGGAGCTCCGTCAATCTCATAGATATATTCGTCACCATCCCGAATGTCGGTCTGAATTCCAGAAGAACGAATATCTCCGTACAGGATGTCTTCTTCCATCTGGATCACCCGGTACGGCTTTGTATGATTCCCCCGGTAGATACAAAGTTTACAATTTTTTCCCTTAGGAACCGCTACAGAAAAAGATACCCCCTCTTCCGTCCATAATACTCCTGCTGGTACCGGCCTTTTTTCTTCATGTTTCATTATTTTCTCAGGTCCTTTCCGGCTGACATCTACTGCCAACCATCTACTCCATACATGCCCACATTACTGCGGTCAATAAAGAGCACTTCTTCCAGTGTCTCTTTTTCATATCTTTCCCCATTCATAATCTGTAATGCGACAGTGACTGCGGATTTTCCGATATTAATTGGAGACTGTGCCGCGATCCCCACAACAAGGCTGCCATCCTTGGCAAGCTCCTGTTTGAGTTTGGGAGAACCATCCACGCTGTAGATCATCATCTCGCTTCTGCCTGCCTCTTCGATGGCCTCCAGCGCACCTAGAGCAATCTGATCGTTGCCGCACATGACGGCTGTAATGTGATCCTGCTCTTTGAGGATCCGGGCCATCTGCGTTTTGGCCTCGTCTTTCTTCCCCCCTGTCTCAGATCTTTCCACCACTTCGAACCCTTTTCCGGCGATCGTCTCCTCAAAACCATTGATTCGGTCGATAATGGAATTCTGCGTTGTACATTCCAAAATTACCACCTGGCCTCCATCAGGGGCTGCCTCAATAAGCTTTTCTCCACAGATTACGCCGGCATTGATATTATCTGATCCCACATAAGCGTCCACTTCCTCACGATCCTGTACCTGAGTGTCCAGGTTGATGATCTCGATATCCGCCTCTTTGAGCTCGGTCAGTGCCGGAGCGATCTTCTCCCAGTCCACCGGACACAAGAAAATAGCCTGGATTCCGTCGGCAATCATGTCCCGGATCTGCTGGATCTGCGCCGTAGAATCTCCCTTCGGGTCTCTGGATATCAGGGAACTGCCTGATTCCTCGATGGCCTCCCGGATGGATGCTTCCAACGTCTCGTAATATGGATTCTCCATGGAAATACAGGAAAACCCGAATTTATATGATACAATCTCTTCTTCCTCTTCTTCCTCTTGCGGCACCGGATTATCCTCCGGAGTACCTCCTGCCGGCTTTGCACAGGATATCAGCCCCATACTGAGAATCAGCAGTAGCGCCGCGATGCCTGCAGCCCATCTTTTGAATTTCATACTGTTTTCCTCCTGATGTGATACTAATCTATCTTATTTTAACTTTTTCTCGCATAGAATGTCAATAGTTCTTGAGTTTCCCTTGCTTTTTGTCACTGTCTCTGATACAGTAAATTTATCAATACAAAGGAGACAAGGAAGTATGGAAGATCAAAATCTAACTGTCACTCTTACGCTGGATAACGATGAGGAGCTGGAGTGTGATGTGCTTACAATTTTTTCTGCTGGCACACACGAATATATTGCCCTTCTGCCACTGGATGAAAATGGAGAAGCCAATGAAAGCGGAGATGTTTTCATCTATCGTTACGAGGAGATTGACGGTGAGCCAAATCTTTCCAACATCGAGGAGGATGAGGAATACGATGCTGCCGCCGATGCTTTCGATGAGTGGCTGGACGAGCAGGAGTTTAACGAGCTTCTGGATGAGGACGAGGACGAGTAAAAAGTTCCTGGACAAAACGGGATGGATGAACTTCTTTCCCGTTTTTTTCTTTGATATAACAGATCGTGAGTTCCTCTTTAGCACGTGTCATGGCTACATAAAAGAGTCTTCTCTCTTCTTCGATCTCTTGGTCTGCCATCGCTTTTCGGTGGGGAACTGTTCCTTCCAGCGCCTCAATGATATAAACACAGCGGTACTCCAGCCCCTTAGCCCCATGCATCGTCAGAAATGCGGCCTTTCCTTTTGTAAACTTCTCTTCTTTTTCCATCTGCCGAAGCTTATCCGTGTAGATCTGGGAAAAATCCAGCCATTCCTTCATAGTCTTTCGTCTTTTCATGCTTTGAGCCAGCTCATCTACGATCTCCAGAAAGTCCGTCTCTTCAGTCTGCAGCTTGTTTACTTGTTCTTTCAAGAAATCCTGATACCCGATTTTTTTGAGCAGATACTGAAATGCCGCATAAGGTGCCATCGATGAGATTTCCTTCATATCTTGCTCCCACTCGTCAATCCTGTCCAGCATCCAGTCTTTGTCACAATAAAACCTCCTAAGATCTTCAAAGTCCGTCCGCTCTTTCTCAAGAGCGCTCCGGCCAATATACCGGTTTGGCCTGTTCATAATCCGTAAGAAATCACTCCGGCTGCGTTCTCCCATGGCAATGCGGAAATAGGCTTTGACATCCTCGGCAATAAAGTGCTCAAAAAGATGAAATGCCTTTTCCTTTATAAAAAAGGGGATACCTCGGTTCAAAAATGCCGTTATTGTAATGGACGCATCCTGCACCGTTCGGAAAATTATCGCGATTTCTTCCGGAGGTATCCCTTCCCTTAGCTTTTTGTTCACCTCTGCCGCTACATAATCTGCTTCCTGCTCCATGTCTTTTACTTCCTGAACATGAACCGGACGACCCTGACCGTGTACCGCTTGCAGCTCTTTAGAGAAACGCTGTCGGTTTTTCTGGATCACCCTGTCAGACGCTTCAACAATGAATTGACTACTTCGATAATTTATGGATAATCTCACGATGGAACTCCCCGGAAAATCCTCCTGAAACCGACGCATAATCCCCGGCGTAGCGCCTCGAAATCCATAGACAGACTGATCGTCATCTCCTACTACAAAGAGATTTCTCTTCTTCCCCGCAAGTAGTTTTACGATCTCATACTGGATCCGGCTGCTGTCCTGGAATTCGTCAATCAATATGTAAGAATATCGTTCCTGCCATTTTTTCAGAATATCCGGCCGCCTGCAGAACAACTGATAGCAAAGGAGAAGCATATCATCAAAATCGATTCTTCCGGCCTCTTTTTTACGCTTTTCATAGGCATGATAAAGCTGACGGTCCTCCGGATCATCAGAGATCCCTGCAAATCCGCCGTTATTCTTCACCTTACCGATCATCAAAAGGACATCTTTTTCTGCCGGACGACGATGGTTTTCTCTTTCCACATCCGCTACAGATGCCTCGATCATTGTCTTTTGCTCTTCTTCTGTCAGGATCTGATCCGGCGTCATATGGTAAATCTGGCGAAGCATCCCGTAATAGATCCCATGAAATGTCCCGAATGTCACCGGGTAATTTTTTGTACCCATCCGCTCCCAGAATCTCTCTTTCATCTCCTTGACCGCATATTTGGTAAAAGTGATGACAAGAATCTCCTCAGGCCGGATCTGCAAATTCCGAATCATCCATTCCAGACGTCCCGTGATGACAGCCGTCTTTCCGGATCCCGGTCCTGCCAATACCATACAGGGTCCGTCCCGGTGGCAGACAGCCTTTTTTTGTGCT
>OBVA01000801.1_pt1 | contig 12406 bp, 8 predicted proteins | sample 1495021 | NCBI WGS metagenome assembly OBVA01 (sample SAMEA2579965, study PRJEB22360) | human gut metagenome | biome: human gut; feature: human-associated habitat; material: faeces | place: Denmark | collected 2008/2010
CCTGCGAAATGAGATACTTCAATGGAATGTTTCAATACGTTTTGACCATAACTAGTACGATATTTCAAACGGCCTAAAATCTTAACAATTTCAGGATGTAAGCCATGAACATCAGCTTCAAATGTCGCTTGTTCACCAGCCTCTTTAATAGTTTGGTCCACCTCTTTACGAGCTTTACCAACCATTTCTTCAATACGAGCTGGATGGATACGACCATCTACAATCAATTTTTCCAGCGCAATACGAGCCACTTCACGACGAATTGGATCGAAGCCGGAAAGAATAACTGCTTCTGGTGTGTCATCGATAATCAAATCAATACCTGTTAATGTTTCGAGTGCACGAATGTTACGGCCCTCACGACCGATAATGCGCCCCTTCATTTCATCATTAGGCAATGCCACTACGGATACGGTAGTTTCCGCTACATGGTCAGCTGCACAACGTTGGATAGCAGAGGAGATAATTTCTTTCGCTTTTTTCTCCGCTTCATCCTTAGCTTGCTGCTCCATTTCCTTAACCATAATCGCCGTTTCATGACGGATTTCTTGTTCCACATTCGTTAACAAGATATTTTTTGCTTCTTCGAACGTCATGCCAGAAATACGTTCTAATTCTGCCATTTGTTTTTCATACAAAGCTTCTACCTTTTCACGGCTTTGGGCTAAGTCAGCTTCTTTGCGATGTAAAGCTTCCTCTTTGTGCTCAATATTGTCTAATTTTTTATCCAAAGATTCTTCTTTTTGAAGAATACGACGTTCCATACGTTGAAGTTCAGAACGACGATCTTTATTTTCTCGTTCTACATCAGAACGGAGCTTATGAATTTCTTCTTTCGCTTCTAATAAAGCTTCTTTCTTTTTAGACTCAGCTGTGCGTTCACCATTTGCAATGATGCGAGCAGCCTCTTGTTCAGCTTGATTCAGTTTTCCTTCAGCAATATTTTTTCTTAAAAAATAGCCTACCCCTAGTCCAATCAGTACCATTACCACTGCAATTAGACTATACTCTAAAATTTCTTTCACCTCCTTTTTATTTCTCAAAATTGAGCTTTCATGCTCCTTTTTATGCCCTTTATGCATTAAATTATCAATTAGCCATATCATCATATAAATAAATAAGGCTATTATTAATTTTAGACTTCAAAGCCCTTTCTGTCAAGATTTTACAAGCCTACCAAGGCCTCTCAAAAAGCAGAATTTATTCATAAAAATCATTGCATACAACTTGAATTGTGCTTGTTGAGAACCCCCTGTATTTGAGAAAACTAAAAACTTTTACCCGAGGAGTCTTCTCTTCATTGAGAATAGATCCAAATTTTTTTTCTACCACCCGATAAGCAGCTTTTACCTCATCATAAGCAGAAATTTCTTGAGGAATCGCAAGTCCTCGAAGTTTCATTTTTTGCTTAATCATATAAGCACCGTATTTCTGTTCTTTCATCAAATAGGCTAATACCTGCTCAGATAAACGTTCATCATTAATGTAATCATAATCTTTAAGGCGCTCAAGGACCCTCTCAATGATAGGGTCCTCGAATTGTTTACGTCTCATTTTCTGCGTCAGCTCATAAGAACTAAGGAAGCGCTGAGCTAGGAAGCGATACGCTTGATCCATAGCAGCTTGCATCGTTTCGTCACTCATGATTATACTTCTTCAGTTACTTCTTCACCGATTACATCGATTTCTTCAGTGCCAACAGCCAATGTATCACGAATAATGCGATCGATTTCATCAGCTATTTGTGGATTCTCTAACAAGTATTGTTTAGCCGCTTCCTTACCTTGCCCCATACGTTCCCCATTATAGGAGTACCAAGCACCAGATTTATTAATAATTTCCATATTTGTACCAATATCAATAAGTGTGCCAGTTTTAGAGATACCTTCGCCATACATCAAATCAAATTCAGCTGTCTTAAATGGAGGTGCCACCTTATTTTTGACAACTTTGACTTTTGTTCGAGCGCCAACATTTTCGTTATTTGCTTTAATTAATTCCCCTTTACGAACATCAAGTCGTACGGAAGAATAGAATTTCAACGCACGACCACCAGTCGTTGTTTCAGGATTACCGAACATAACACCTACTTTTTCACGCAATTGGTTGATGAAGATAACAACTGTTTTGGATTTACTGATGATACCAGTCAATTTGCGCAAAGCTTTACTCATCAAACGAGCTTGTAAGCCTACGTGAGCATCGCCCATTTCGCCATCGATTTCCGCTTTAGGAACCAAAGCCGCTACGGAGTCAACTACAACAATATCTACTGCACCACTGCGAACAAGAGCTTCTGTAATTTCTAGAGCTTGTTCTCCATTATCTGGTTGAGAAATCAACAAATTATTGATGTCTACCCCCAAATTGCGAGCATATACAGGATCCATCGCATGTTCCGCATCAATAAATGCTGCAATACCACCTTGTTTTTGAGCTTCTGCTACAGCGTGAAGAGCCACTGTTGTTTTACCAGAAGATTCTGGACCGTAAATTTCAATTACACGGCCACGAGGGAAACCACCTACACCAACAGCAATATCGATAGCAAGAGAACCAGAGGAAATCACCTCTACATTCATGCGATCTGCCGCTTCACCAAGACGCATAATAGCACCTTTACCAAAATCTTTTTCAATTTGTTTTAACGCGTTATCCAACGCTGCTTGTCTGCCATCTACAGCCATTATTTTATTTCCCCTTTTCTGTTATATAAGTATAAACATAGTATAGTGCTAGCTCTGCCGCACTTTGTCTAATATCTTCTCGATTGCCAATTAAATTAGCTTTATGGGCCACTGTGCCATATGGACCAGTAACACCAAACCATACAAGACCAACAGGCTTTTCTCGAGTACCACCTCCAGGACCAGCTATGCCTGTCGTAGAAACAGCATATGTTGTTTGGCCAACAGTTCGTGCCCCCTCTGCCATAGCCTTAGCCACTTGTTCACTAACAGCGCCATACGCATCTAACATATCTTGTGGTACACCTAAAACACGATGTTTCACATCATTACTATACGAAATGACACCACCCATATAGTACTCACTACTGCCACTGACATTAGTCAGTAATTTACCAACCAATCCTGATGTACATGATTCAGCAGTACTAATAGTACTATGTTCCTCTAACAAGGTTCGACCTAATGTTTCCTCCATAGAAATTGTTAAGTTGCGCCCTATGCGAGAGCCTAAGCGTTCTCGTATGATTGCATCCCAAGGATTAAGCAGGTCTTGTGCCGCTTCTAATGTTTCAGCCTTAGCAGTGATACGAACCTCAATGTAGCCCTTTTTAATAAGCAAAGCTATGGTCGGATTAGATTGCTTCTTAATGAGATCCATCAAGGTGCTTTCTAAATCGATTTCACGAATATCATATACGCCATAACGATAGGATGTAACAACACCTTGAGAACCAAATCGGTTATTCAAATAAGGAACTACGCTCTCTTGGAACATGCCCTTCATTTCTCCAGGAGGTCCAGGTAAAAGTATGTACGTAGTGTCGCCATCTTCAACGACTACACCGGGAGCAACTCCAACAGGGTTATATAATACTTTCGCCCCTTCTGGTAATTGTGCTTCTCGCCGACTCGCATCAGGTATAGTACGGTTTACACTTTTAAAGAATCTTTCAAGCTCATTCATGGCCTCTTGATTAAATACAATAGGTCTGCCAATTGAATCGGCAAGTACATTACGTGTAATGTCGCCCTGCGTTGGTCCTAGCCCACCAGTACTAATAACGATATCAGCCCTTGTACTAGCGAGCTGAAAAACTTCAGCCATTCGTTTCGGATTATCACCTACCACCGATTGATGGGCAATGGTATATCCTAGTTTATTCAACTCTTGTGCTAGCCAAGATACATTCGTATTTACTGTATCACCTAGCAATAATTCTGAACCTGTAGAAATAAGTTCTACAATCATCAGATCACCTCCACAATCGAATGTATCGAACTGTGTATTATTCTACAACCGTAGCTACTACATCATAAGCAAAGCCTTGCTCTACTTGTACCTTAAGAATATCACCAGGTTGAATGTCTTCACCGCAGTCTTCAATGTACATATTACCATCTACATCAGGTGCTTGAGATTTCAATCGACCTTTTGCAAGCAAGGTGTTATTCTCGCCTTCTTCGATTTCCTCTACCATCGCATAATCAATGGTACCTTCTAAATTGCGATTATTCTCTTCAGAGATAGCAGCTTGGATGGACATAAGAACGTGATAACGCTCTTCTTTGACCTCTTCTGGTATTTGGTCTTCACGAGCACCAGCTGGTGTACCATCTTCTTGAGAATACGTAAATACGCCCATATTATCGAATTTGATTTCTTTTACAAAGTCACAAAGTTCCTCAAATTGTTCATCTGTTTCACCAGGAAATCCAACGATGATAGAGGTGCGCAATGTAATATGAGTCGGCGCATTTCTAATTTTCTTAAGCAAACGCTCAATATCATTGCGATCGTCTCGGCGATTCATTTGTTTCAAGATATCGTTATTAACATGTTGCAATGGAATATCTACATATTTACAAAGCTTTGGCTCATTAACGATAATATCTAACAACTCATCAGAGAAGAATGTCGGATATAGGTATAGCATGCGAATCCATTCTATGCCCTCTACAGTTGTTAATTCTTTTAACAATGTAGTCAACAATGGTTTACCATTATTAAGGTCGATGCCATAACTTGTTGTATCTTGAGCGATAAGGACAACTTCCTTAACCCCTGTCGCTGCCAATCGTTCCACTTCAGCCTTGATAGACTCGATAGTCCGACTACGGAATGCACCGCGTACCTTTGGAATAATACAGAATGTACACCCGTTATTACAGCCTTCTGCAATTTTAACATATGCACTATAACGAGGTGTTGTTTGAATACGAGGCATGCGCTCATCATAGATATTCGTAATATTTTCCATGATACAACTACGATTGCCGTGCTCAATAGCATCAACGGCTACCATAACTTGATCCCATGCACCGGTACCGATTAATGCATCAATTTCAGGAATTTCTTGGAATAATTCATCCTGATATTGTTGGCTAAGACAACCTGCTACGATAAGGCCCTTACAAGCACCATCTTCCTTATATTGAGCAACCTCAAGGATGGTATTAATAGACTCAGCCTTAGCTTTTTCAATAAAAGTACAGGTATTTACAACGATAAGATCTGCTTCGCTTAAGTCTTCTGTAATTGAATAGCCATTATCTCGCAATAATCCTAACATTACCTCTGTATCTACTAAATTTTTAGCACAACCTAGGCTAACATATCCTAATTTTTTCCCCATTCCATATCCTTTCGTCACTAGATTCTTTTTTTATTTCTTGGATTTATACAACTGACTTAGTCCTTACGGAATCGTACCTGGCTAACCCAATGATTTAACAATAACTTTTTACCTTCTAGGGTATAACCACCATTCACAGGCCATAACACTAAATCATGCCCTATAGAATCTTTTGGCTCATCCATCTCAGGATTAGTAAATATATAGGTAAAATTCTTTTCTACCATATATTTCGCCGTTTTAGAAGATAGTAACCAATTAATAAACTCTACACTATCTGCTTTATGTTTTGAATTTTTTAAAACAGCAGCACCAGTCACATAATAAGACGTACCATCTTTAGGATAAATGATCTTAATTGGATACCCATGATGACTATATTGCGCCGCATCAGACAAGTTACCAATACCAATATTTGTCTCCCCTAGCGCAGTTAAGCGTATTGGAGTAGACAAAAATTTAGCATGTTGAACCACATGAGGCTTCAAACTATACAAGTATTCAAGAGCCTCTGGTTCCCCTTTGTACTCTACCATATTGTATAGCAAATTGGCCGCATTCTGAGATGCTACAAAATCAGTCATAACGATAGACCAATCACCTTGTTTTCCCAATGTTTCCCATGTAGTAATATATTTACCAATGCCATTATGGAAGGTATCATTCTGAACAAATACGATTGGATCGTACCAGAGACCAACCCAATAGCCATTTGGATCCTTTAGATTATCACGTACCTCGTCAATACGTTCATTGACGATGGGCATATATTTACCTGCATTGGCACCAACTACGAGATTATCTTCAGAAGTTAGCACCAAATCACCAGAAGTATCAGCCACGGTAGAAGCCGACCGTAGCGACATTTGTTCCTCTGTAAGAGGCATTACAGTAACTTTTACCTTTTGTTCCTCTTCATAACGCTCAGCAAGCATAGCTGTCAAAGTATTAGGCAAATCTGTATAGACTATAATTTCACCACGAATAGGCTCTTTGGCCTGTTCTATTTGTTCTTGTTGGTAAAAGTTTATACCATAAATCAACATTCCTACCACAAATAATGCTAAGATGCTCGGAGCAATCCATCGTTTCATATATGCCTCCTATAAGACATAAAGTATCTTAAAATGAGAGTAGCTAGAGCTACTCTCTAGGTTTAACGACCACCAAAACTTTTATTAGATGTACGAACTTTAGTCACATCTCTACTACGCCTTTTGGCAGTCCGGCATTGATTCCTAGGTTCGCAATCTCGTTTGCCATTACGGAATTTACTAGATTGGCTAATACGCTTAGAATTTCCACTAATTGGGCGCGGTGGAATTAAGCATTCCGGGCCAAAGCCAATTAAATCACGTCGATTGGCTTCTATGAGAGCCTCTTTAACAAGATCATAGTTTTCAATATTTTTAAACTGCATCAAAGCGCGTTGTTTTGCTTTATCTCGCCCCTTTTTAGCAACATATACAGGCTTTCCATCTAGTGGATTAATACCCGTATAATACATGCAAGTAGAAAGACTACCCGGTGTAGGGATAAAATCCTGTACTTGCTCAGGGTACATATGGTGGTCTCGTAAAAATTCCGCCAATTCAATAGCATCCTCTAACGCACAACCTGGATGAGAGCTCATAAAGTACGGAACTAAATATTGCTTCTTACCAAGCTTTTTATTCGCCTCTTCAAACCAAGACTTAAAGGTTAGAAATTCTTCCTTACCAGCTTTTCCCATCATATTGGTAACGCGTTTAGATACATGTTCTGGGGCTACCTTTAACTGACCACTTACGTGAAACTCACAAAGTTCCCGCACAAAGTCTTTATTGTTATCGGCTAGTACATAGTCATAGCGCAAACCGGAACGAACAAATACCTTTTTTACACCTTTTAGCTTACGTAGTTTACGCAGTAAAGCAATATAATCATCATGATTTGTATTCAAGTTTTCACAAGGCTCTGGAGCCGCACAGGTACGCCCTTTACAAGCACCATAAACAGCCTGTTTATCACAAGCCAGATGGCGGAAATTTGCCGTAGGGCCCCCTACATCATGAATATACCCCTTGAAGTTGTCCATCTTGATCATCTTATGTGCTTCGTCAATCAAAGACTCGTGACTACGATTTTGGATAATACGACCTTGGTGATTCGTGATGGCACAGAAAGAACAACTGCCAAAACAGCCGCGTTGGCTTACAAGGCTAAACTGAACTTCGCTTAACGCTGGTACACCACCCTTATCATCGTATTTAGGATGCCACTTTCGGGTATATGGCAGGTTATAGACACCATCCATTTCATCCTGCGTCAATGGTAAAGCAGGTGTGTTCTGAATGAGATATTGATCACCATGTTTTTGGACTACAATACGACCATAGAACGGATCTTGTTCATCGTATTGAATACGAAATGCATCGGCAAAGTCCATCTTATCCGCCTTAATAGCTTCATAGGATGGGCACTCTACATAGTCGATGGTTGGAATTTCCTTTGCCATGTAGCAAATACCACGTATAGACAGCAAGGACTCTTTAAATCGACCTTGATCTAAGGCATCGGCTAGTTCAACGATTTGAAGTTCTCCCATACCATAGACAAGTACATCTGCCTTGGAATCTACTAAGATGGAGCGACGTACCGTATCTGACCAATAATCATAATGACCAAAGCGGCGCAAAGACGCTTCTATACCACCGATAATAAGAGGTACATCATTGTAAGCCTCCTTCATGCGGTTAGCATATACCAAGGTAGCACGATCTGGACGATGACCTGATTCACCACCTGGAGAATAATCATCTTGACGACGAATTTTCTTTGCTGCCGTAAATTTATTGAGCATTGAGTCTAGATTCCCTGCCGTAACAAGGGATGCTAGACGCGGTTTACCTAGTTTTTTGAAAGCCTCTACATCATTCCAATCTGGTTGATCTATAATGCCTACACGATAGCCTTTGGATTCTAAGTATCTACCGATAACTGCAGGCGCAAAGGATGGATGGTCCACATACGCGTCCCCACTGATGAGAACGAAATCTAATTCAGCCCAACCACGTTCCTTCATATCCGAAGGTTCTGTTACTAAAAATCTATCCATTGATTGTGTAAATGCCTTTCTATCATGCCTAATCAGATACTAGAACAGGAATAACCATAGTAAAAATAATGCCATACAAACTAAAATAATCCCTAAAATAATGCGTTCTTGTACAATAGAGCGTTGACGTTTTCGTTGACGCGTTTCTAAGGACATACGCTTTTTAGATGTTTGATATTCAACAAACTCACTTTGTACCAAATTAGGAGTTGCTTGAGCCTTCCGTCTTGTAACAGAACGTAAAGAAAAGGTATCTATGTCTCCTACTTGGCCCTGATATACTTTCACCAAGCGATCCCCATCAAGATCTAAGTAGTTACCATAGTTTCGAATAAAACCTTTTACGTAGACTTGACCAGGAATGATATCATAGTTACCATCTTCGATAGCCTCTAAATAGGTTGTTTTAATGTGCAGCACTTGCTCCACATCTTTAAAGGTTAGATTACGTCTTACCCGTTCACGTCGTAATTCTTCGCCTAATTCAGCCATTTTCGTTCCTTTCTAAATCTACGTAATATTCATATAGTAATTAGCTAATTATTGCTCATCATTGGAATCGGAGAAATATCTAGCCTTAGCTTGTTCAGGGCTCATTAAAATTTCTCGAGCCTTACTGCCCATGCTAGGGCCAACGATTTTAAGGTCTTCCATTGTATCTACAAGACGTGCTGCACGGGTGTAACCTATACGGAAACGACGTTGCAACATCGATACGGAAGCTTGACCAGATTCCATAACGAGATTGACAGCTCGCTCTAATAATTCATCGCGGTAAACATCATTAGCATCAGAAGATTCTTTTTCAGCTTCCTTTTCCACTTCTTGAGTTACCGTATTATCATATTCTGGTTCTCGTTGAGCTTTCACAAACTCTACAAGTTTTTCTACCTCATCATCAGAAATGAAGGCTCCTTGTACACGAATAGGTTTATTTGCACCAATCGGAGCAAATAACATATCCCCTTTACCCAATAGTTTCTCTGCTCCTGCCATATCAAGAATGGTACGGGAGTCAATTTGAGAGCCTACAGCAAAGGAAATACGGCTTGGTACATTAGCCTTAATAGAACCGGTAATAACGTTAACAGATGGCCGTTGTGTCGCAAGAACCATATGAATACCTGCGGCACGAGCCATTTGTGCTAAACGACTAATAGATTCTTCAATATCATCAGGCGCCGTCATCATAAGGTCAGCTAACTCGTCGATAATCAACACGATTAATGGCATAGCAGCCTTAGGATGCGCTTCATTATAGCTCTTGATATCGCGTTTACCAGATGCAGCAAACGCCTTATAACGAGCCTCCATTTCACGAACGGCCCAACGCAATACAGCTGCCGCTTTTTTCATATCCGTTACAACCGGAGCCATCAAGTGAGGAATTCCGTTGTAAATAGACAATTCAACCATTTTAGGGTCGATTAATAATAACTTAACCTCTTCCGGTTTACGACTAAAGAGAATACTAGAAATCAATGTATTTACACATACGGATTTACCAGATCCAGTCGTACCAGCTACGAGCAAGTGAGGCATCTTAGCAAGATCCGTAATAACAGGTTTACCTGCAATATCCTTACCAAGACCGACAGGAATACCACCACGAGCATCTTTAAAGTCACTACAATCAAGTACATCACGTAAATGAACGGCTTCTGTCGTTTTATTAGGCACCTCAATACCGATGGCAGATTTACCTGGAATCGGAGCCTCCATACGAATATGCTGAGCTGCCAAATTAAGGGCAATATCATCTGTTAAATTAACGATACGACTTACTTTTACGCCTGGTGCTGGCTCAATTTCATAACGCGTAACAGTTGGACCTTGTGTAGCATTAACAACCTTAGCAGTAATACCAAAGTCACTCAATACATGTTCAAGCATCATCGCATTTTGCGCTACTTCTTCACCATTGTTTTGACTCCCCTTCCCTTTCGCCAAAATATCTAGGCTTGGGAAGTGGTACGGTCTATCATAGGAACGATGAATTTGGCCATCTTTAGATACAGCTACTTGTGCCGTATCTTCTGTAGTACTAATAATGGACGGTACGTGTAATCCCATGCCTGCCATTCCGGCCCCAGCACTTACAGAGCTTGCAGCCGCCCCCGTTCCTGGCACAACAGAAGCGATAGCACCATGATTAGTTTCCAATGGACCCATCGTTGTATTTTGATAGGAGAATTCTGGTTCTTCGTCATCAGAGTTTGCTGCAGTTCCAAACTCATCCGTATATTCTTCATCTGGTGTATATGCATAGTCCTCATCTGGAACATATACATAATCATCACTCGTAGTTCTATGTGTATCAGAGAATTGTTCAAAGTCATCAGCTTCATAAGACTTAGCATCACCAGATGCTTCAGAAATATTAGCCAATTGCTCAGCCGCACGATTACGTGCTTCTATCTCAGCCAATTCCTTCCAAGATGTAGGAGGTTTTGGCGACTCCACAGTAGTAACTGTATCTTCAATAGTATCAACATCTATAGCTGTGGTAGAGTCAAAAAGGTCTCTGCCAGTAGCAATGCCTTGTTTTTCTAGTGCATCTAATGCTTGATCTGCTGCATCAGCAAAGCGTGTATCTTTTTCCCTGTTATAAGCTTTACGCTGTTCTGCCGCTTCTTTACGTTGTTCATTCCAATCTTCAAACGCTTCTTTTGCAACAGCAACCTTCTCAGCAGCTACCTCTTTTGCAACATCAAGGCCAACCTGTGTTTTGTCCGCAGCCTTTTGTAATCCACTGCGCAAAGACAAACGTGTCACCAGTAATCCAAAAGCTATGAGTAAGAATACATCAAGAATAATAGCCCCTAAGTTGCCTAATAGTGTACGAAGGAATGTAGCAATTGCACCACCTACAAAACCACCTTGATTAGCCAGTTGTGTAGTAATGAGTTCCTGTCCCTCAGGAACGCGCCACAAGGGAACAAGAGCTAACAAGAATAGGAAAAACAAGGTCATTACAACGCCTCGTTTTGTAATGGAAATAAATGTATCCTTATATAATAATCTCCAACCTAACCAGAAAACGCATAAACAAGGAATAATCCCCCCTAGGCCAAAGCCATAACGGAATATACCTGTTAAAATCTGTCCTACGAGGCCAAGTTCAAAGCCGAAAAATCCGAGAAAGGAAATCACAGCAAAGGCAATGACAATAAGACCTTTCACTTCACTGCGCAAAGAAAAGCTTTGAGACTTTGATTGCTGTTTTGTACTTGTTCGCTTACGGCGTGTGGTGCGTCTTTTGGTGGAAGTATTTTCTTCTGCCATAAATCTATACAAACCCCTTACTTATATAACATTACAGTAAATTAACTTATCATTATATTATAGCATATATCGTAATATTAAGTTAATTTTTACTACGTTTCTCCCAGTCGTGAAGTAACTGTTCCTCAGTCCCTCTCTTTATACCCTTATAGTAAGTTGCATCGATTAGAGGCGTTGGTAAATACTGCTGTTTTACAAATCCATTAGGATAATTATGAGCATACTTATAAGCTTTTCCATGACCTAATTTACTAGCCCCGCTATAGTGACTATCTTTCAAATGATCAGGTACTTGTCCACAATCCTTATGTCGCACATCAGATATAGCTGCATCAATAGCTACATAAGCAGAATTACTTTTAGGTGCAAGAGCAACATAACACGCAGCTTCGGATAATATAATACGCGCCTCAGGAAAGCCTACCATATGAGCCGCTTGAGCCGCTGCATTGGCGAGTATAAGAGCTTGTGGATCCGCAAGGCCAACATCCTCTGCTGCACAAATAACAATACGACGAGCAATGAAATTAGGATCCTCTCCAGCTTCAATCATACGCGCTAAATAATGTACCGTTGCTTGCACATCAGAACCACGCATACTTTTAATAAAAGCTGAAATTGTATCGTAATGACTATCGCCTTTTTTATCGTATGTATATATGCGACGGCCTACGACCTTTTCGAGAACATCAATAGTAATC